>Ga0208756_100761_pt1 | contig 11438 bp, 16 predicted proteins | sample LakWasMe73_LOW10_2_FD_183901 | JGI IMG/M metagenome (GOLD analysis project Ga0208756, IMG submission 183901) | Freshwater sediment methanotrophic microbial communities from Lake Washington under simulated oxygen tension - Sediment Metagenome... | ecosystem: Environmental > Aquatic > Freshwater >... | reverse complement strand
GATATAGGGTTGCCGATAGATAGGCCGGTACCCATAACCAGGCCGATATCCATAGTTATCGCGATCCCCATGCCACTCCCTGGGGCCGTAACCGTCGTGTCGGTTACCACCCCGTCCATGGCCGTGGTCATGATCTGCGAGCGCCGACGATATAGAACAAATGCTGATCGCCGAAGCAAAAATGAGCGTCGTCACGACCTTGCTGCCGGTTGAGCTGACGCACCTAAGTTGCTGTATTAAAGATTTCATATTGACCTGCCTTTTCTGGACTGCTTGATACGACTACGAACTACGTGTTGGAACTGCCTGATCCAGGTATAACCGTACTCGTAATTATTTGCCACCCGATTTCTTGTGGCTATGGCTATGCTTGTGCTCACCATGGCGGAACAAGGTATCCGCTTCCTTTTTTTGTGCGTCCGACATACCGGCATAGAGGTCGGTAAACAACGGCGTCAGTTTTTTGATTCCGGCCGCATGGGCATCGGTGATTTCACCATAGGATTTGAGATCGTCGACAGCCGTCATGTCCTTGGCATGATCAATCCTTGCCTGAGTAAGCGTGTCCATGGTTTTGGCATCGTCGAGCATTGCCTGGGCGACCTTGCCCCACTGCTCTTCCTGCGCGGGCGTGATCTTGAGCTTGGCGTGCATGTCTTTGATGCGTAATTCGACGCGATCCTCGCGAGCATTTTTATCGGTGGCTAGCGCTACTCCCGGCGCGAGAACCATAGTGACGGCTAGAGTTGCTGCCGCAATAAGGCGAGTGCTTGCATAAGTGAATTGATTGCCGCTTAGTTTCATAGGTGTTATCCAGGTTTATTTAAATTTTGGCGCACCTACAAATTACAGGGTGCGCCATTCGGAAATCACTATATCCGGTAACCTGGCGGCACTCTGTTCGTTAGGGCACATACAGCAAAACAATACTGAATTAACGGATGTTACGCACGGATGGTATTTCTCCCGGTTGCCGGCAACGACACGACGGCTGGTCGTCAATTGAATCGTCGCGTGGAAATAATCCTCTCCGACGCAAACGGTAACATCGCTCTATGCTAGGCAGGATCTGGATCGGGCGATGTTTTTATGTTCGATACCGTACAGACTCAGTTCAATCTTGCCTATAAACTTTAGTCTGACTTAACTTAAAGGATAACGCTGATGAATATTGCAATCGAACCCTTACTGGCACTGGTGATGGGCATATTAATTTTGCTGGTTCCAAGATTTTTAAATTATTTCGTGGCTGTGTATTTGATCGTTGTGGGTATTTTGGGGCTTACGCACCATACCCTGACGTGAGTGGTTATTCCCACGGGTTAAGGCTGAGCCGTTTAGGTACGGTTTTCAGTTAACGTTCTTTCTCAAACAGGAGCACTATCATGTCAATTGGCACAATCTTACTCATAATTCTTGTTCTGATGCTTGTTGGCGTCCTTCCAACCTGGCCACACAGCCGGGAATGGGGTTATGGACCCACCGGTGGACTCAGTCTGGTGCTGATCATTTTACTGGTTCTGGTGCTATTGGGCAGAATCTAGCGAGGGAAGTAGTTCCGTTATGATTGCATCTTTAGATTCAAAGCCGATACGAGTTTTCGCTGGTTATCTATGTACGGTGCCGCACCGACTGTGTTCAGCTTTACTTGTATTGTGAGTGAGCAAGGGGAAATCGCCCATGCTTAGGTCATAGAAAAATTAATTATCAGGAGAAGCTCATGAACAAAGATCAAATGAAAGGCCGGGTCGAAGAAGCCAAAGGTAAAGTTAAGGAAGCCGCCGGTGTGTTGCTGGACGACGAAGGTATGGAAGTAAAAGGAAATATCCAAAAGAATGTCGGCAAGGTTCAGAAGGCCTTTGGCGATCTCAAGGAAGATCTCAAGGATAAACTTGACGACTAACACGAGCGCTGTTTTGAGTTGTGCAGCAGTCCTGCCGAGTTGGACTGCTGCATAACTGCAAGGGGATGCTCTTGACTACCTTTTTACAGGCGATGAACTGGAACTCGCCGTTGATGGGTTAGCATCGTTTTGACCTTCGGCCAACCTTCATAGGTTTATCTGTGGTTTATATTGCCGTCAATTGACGGCCTCTTACGGAGACGCACAAATGTTAGAAACTCTCGCAATCCTCCTGGTCATCCTCTGGATATTTGGTTTGGTCTCCTCATACACACTGGGTGGGTTTATTCACATTCTGTTGGTTATCGCGATTATCGTTATCGTGCTACGGATCATTCAAGGGCGACGTATCTGAGCCTATGCAAAGCGTTATCGGCCGGGACGATCAGGATCAGGCAGCTTGGAAACCCGTATTCAAACTTCGCAATAATGGTTTTCCGGTTCCCAAGCCGGAGAGACTGGGAAAGTATTATCCAAATTAGGCTAAAAACATTTTTCACCACGAAGGCACGAAGAGCACGAAGTTTCCAATATATTGAATTAAAACGATTGTTTTTCTTCGTGTCCTTCGTGCCTTCGTGGTGAATTCTTTGATTTTTTCTAAAAACGAATACTTTCACAGCCTCCGGAGCTTGGGAACCAGCAACTGTAAGTAACCGATGGATATTGGCGCTGTCATAAGTCTGTTAGTAAATGACGTCAATTTTATAGTAAGCACCGCCTACTTAGGCCGAGTACCCAGAGTATCATTTAAAGGAGAATCAAGATGAGCGCAGTCAAGATGATGGCCATTGTACTGATCATAGCCGGCCTGTTGGGGCTGGTGTATGGTCAATTCAGCTATACCAAGGAAACGCAGGAAGCCAAGTTAGGCCCTTTAGAACTGTCGGTTAAAGATACCGAGACAGTCAATATTCCGGTCTGGGTCGGTGTCGGGGCGATAGTGGCAGGCAGCGGACTTCTGCTTTTTTCCAGCAGGAGGAGCTAGCGCTGTATCAACCTAAGACTTTCGCAATAGTTGCGGGTCCGGGAAAGGCGCTTCGTTAAATGAATATGGAGGTCGACAATTAGAATGCAGAACATCCATCAAATTAATGCTGCGGACGCATCAGTCGATGCCTAGAACTACGCCGCATAATAAGAATAAGGTGTATTTTGTCGGAAGCGGTATCGCTTCTCTCGCGGGTGCGGCTTTTCTTATTCGGGACGGTCTTATCCCAGGCGATAATATTCATATTTTAGAAGAACTTGAAATCACCGGCGGCAGTCTGGATGGAGCCGGTTCAGCGGACAAAGGTTATGTCATTCGTGGCGGCCGAATGATGGAAGAACACTATGTCTGCACTTACGATCTGTTTGCAAGCATTCCTTCGCTGACTGATTCAGCCAAAAGCGTCAAAGATGAAATTGTCGAGTTTAGCCGCAAATACGTCAGCGCTTCCAGATGCCGATTGGTTAGGGACGGCAAAAAAGTCGATGTCTCATCGTTTGAGCTGAGTGAAAATGATCGCCTGGATTTATTCGCCCTGCTTATCCATTCTGAAGATTCGATTGGCGATAAGAGCATTGAAGACTGGTTCTCGCCCTCGTTTTTTGAGCATAATTTCTGGCTGATGTGGGCGACGATGTTCGCGTTCCAACCTTGGCATAGCGCGGTCGAACTCAAGCGCTATCTGTTGCGATTCATTCAATTGTTTCCCGACTTCAGCAAGATGGGCGGCGTCTGGCGCACACCCTATAACCAGTACGATTCGATGATACGGCCTCTTACTGTCTGGCTCCAGGAACAAGGCGTGCATTTCTCGCTGAATACCGAGGTCACCGGGCTTGATTTTGACTTGGACGGCGGTTGGCGATCGGTTCAGGGCATTCGCTATACCTGTGATGGCGAGCCTAACACTATTGCCGTTGGCATGGATGATCGGGTGTTCGTCACGCTGGGCTGCATGACGGAGGGTTCCAGTCTGGGTTCGATGACATCGCCAGCCATTCTGAACTCGGAACAATCAAGCGGTTCATGGGACTTGTGGGAAGATATTGCCAATGGCCGTCCAGGGTTCGGACACCCTGCAGTATTCGCCGAGAACATTGAACAGACCAAATGGCAGTCATTTACCGTGACCCTAAGCGATCCTGCGTTCTTCGCGTTCATCGAAGAATTTACCGGCAATGAGGCGGGAACGGGCGGGCTATTCACTTTGGTGGATTCGAACTGGTTTATGAGTATCGTTCTGGCGCATCAGCCGCACTTTATCAATCAACCCGAGAATATCTTCGTATTCTGGGGTTATGGCTTATTCCCGGACAGGCTCGGCAACTTCGTCAACAAAGCCATGTCCGAGTGTACCGGTGAGGAGATTTTGATTGAGCTTTTCCAGCACCTCAAACTGGGCGACAAGGCTCAGTCGATCATCGATGCGGCAATTTGTATTCCATGCATGATGCCGTTCATCACCAGCCAATTCATGCCCAGAATCAAGGGGGACCGTCCAGACGTAGTGCCGTCTGGGGCGAAGAATTTTGCGTTTATCGGGCAGTTCTGCGAAATCCCGGATGACGTGGTGTTTACCGTCGAATATTCGGTAAGGTCAGCGCAAATGGCGGCCTATAAACTTTTTGACATCAAAAAGGACATTCCGCCGGTATTCAAAGGTCAGCATGATGTCGGCGTGCTCTTCAACGCACTCAAAACGATGCATAGGTAAAACCGGATAAGCAAACGCCGGTTTGTTCCCTAGCCCTTGCCTTGAGGGGAAAAGGAGCCAAACCTTAAAGCCAACAACAATGGCCTCAGAGTCCGCCTCCTTCGGTGTCCCGTTAAGGGTTAACGTGATAAAACTGATTGATCTCTTCGCGCTGTAGATCCCATTTATTTGAACTGTCCGGCCAATGTTTCTTATCAAACCCTGGCGCGTTTTTTAATGTCTCCTTATCCAGATCAAGGACGTAATATTCTTTATCGCGAGTCCAATGCAGCACTGACCATGGAATGGCAAAAAGCTTATTCCCCAGGCCCAAAATGCCGCCGAAGGAAACCACGGCATAGACTACGTGACCACTTTCAGGATCAATCACCAGATCCTTGATGCCGCCCAGGTTTTCTCCTTTCGTGTTTTTTACATTGGTACCGTTAATTTTGCTGGCCCGACTCACCTGTAGCATCTCTTTATTGACTTCATGGGTAGTCTCGAGCGATTCCTTGCGGGTCTCCTGTTTGAGTTCTTTCTGGGCTTCTTTAACCTCCTGTTGTTTTTCGACTAACTCCTTTTGTTTCTCAGGGACGTCAGCCGCATAGGTAGTACTCACGAGCGTCGCACTCAGAAACGACACGGCTACGATGGGGATAAATGATTTCATATTGTGTACTCCAACTTTTGAAAATGACCGGTTTCTCGATAAGTTTCGAGACTGACTCAGGTTCTTTGTGATATTTCACAAACCCGTACCCAGTCTATCCAATGCATAAAACATCGTCGGTACGGTATCGAACATAAGAGTGCTAGCCCCGGTTGTGCTGAATTCAGCACAACCGATAGATGGAAGCTGCGGTTGGCGTATAAAGCAGCGCCATCAAATTTTAATAGGCATTGAGCGTTGCCGAACACAAGCGCTATGTTCGTTGCCGCACCGAACACATTCAGGTTTACGTGTATTGTTTTCTACAAGCGATGGGAAAACATCATTCCCCGCTTTGGGCATGGCAATGTGGTCATGGTTAACTTAATTATCAGGAGACACTCATGAACAAAGATCAAGTAAAGGGCAGAGTCGAAGAAGCCAAAGGTAAAGTCAAGGAAGTCGCCGGTAAGGTACTGGACGACAAAGGTATGGAGATAGAAGGAAAAGTCCAAAAGAACGTTGGCAAGGCCCGCGCAGGCCTTGGCGATCTCAAGGAAGACGTCAAGGATGAACTTGAGAACGACTAAAACAAGCGCTACTGAGAGCTGTGCAGTTGAGTCCGGACAAGCCGGTTCAGCTGTATAGTCTTAGCGGGACACTCACGAACCGCTTTTTTACAGGAAATGAATATGAAACTGACTAACATGAAAAGCACCGGCTTATTGACAGCTGTCTTTTTGACCTTCTGTTCGTTTGGCGCTTATGCCGAAGAAAGCAAAATTAAGACCAACGTGAACGAAGATCAGGTAAAAGGCCGCGTCGAAGAAGGCAAAGGCAAAGTCAAGGAAATCACCGGCAAGGTACTGGACGACAAAGGTATGGAGATAGAAGGCAATGTCCAAAAGAATCTCGGCAAGGCCCGGGCGGGCTATGGCGATCTAAAAAAGGACATTAAGGATAATAAGGACAATAAATAACACCGGAATTATTGAGCTGTGCAGGCACTGGCCTGCTGCCCGATAGCATCGGGATACTCTTAAACTTTTATAGGAAATTGATATGAAACTGACTAACATGAAACACACCGGCTTATTGGCGGCTATCCTTTTGACCTTCTGTTCATTTGGCGCTTATGCAGTAGAAAGTCACATGGAGCAAGCGCTTAAGCACGCAGAGGCTGCGGCCAAAGCTGATGATGGAAAGACTATTGCCGAACATGCGGAAGCAGCGAAGACCCATGCGAAAACTGCCGATGAACACTTGGATGCCAGCATCAAGAGCTTGAATGATGCTATCGATCACGGCAAGATGAAGCATCCCGAAGCAGCAAAGAAGGCCGCCGAAGAGGCTCTAACACATCTGAAAGCCGCGCAATAAACGACCATCGTTTTTCCGGTATCACAAAGAACGGCGGGTTATTTACCCGCCGTTAATTCAACATAAGACAACGATTTATAAATAAAATAAAAATTATAAATCATCGATTGTCTGTTAATTGGCGGCATTAATCGCCGGATCAATTCAATACGCGCCATTTTTAATTTCAGATTTTAAGCACCCACGCTTAACAATTTCGCTACTTCAGCACCAACTTCTGTTTCAAAATGTATTGCACTTAAAATCTGATGTTACGCACGGTCTAGAACCGTCGTGAAAAAATAGATCGCAGCCAGAAAATATCTTGTTCCGTGTCTGGGAATATTCGCCGTAGGGCGTGCCGTGCGCGCCTTGGGAGCTAAGGAACAGACTTAAGCAAGACCATGAAAGACTGAAGACTTCAATCCTTCATGGTTTAAAGATAAAACCAGCTTACGTTATTTCATGCTCATTGCTAAGGCGCGCACGGCACGCCCTACTCACATCCGTCGCGGTCATTCAGTGAAGAGGCGTTATCCATTATCAAACCCTCTTTTTGCGGTTTTCGCGAGCAATGCGTAACATCAGTTAAAATTTTTTCTGCAAAAACCGCGCGGGTGAGGAGGAGTGATTTTGGGCGGGGGCGGGCTTGTCTGGGATTTGCTGCGTGGCGGTGGGGGGCGGTGCTGGAGCCCGGCTGTTGGTGGGTTAGTGTAGGGTTGCGGCCAGATCTTTGATCAGGGTGTTGAGTAGGCAGTAGATTTGTGTGGCCGTGATGGATTGCTATTTGTCCATTTGAGTATACCTATGAGATATGCAACTGGTACCGGAAAATTTCATCCAAAATTCTCCAGTGTGCCAAACTTTACAGCCAAGCTCGTTAGTTCTCCTTATCAAGAGAAAGATATGGTAGATATTAGCTCTGGTTGTGGAACAATAAGGGACTTTAATGTTCACCTTAAGGCAAGAGAAGGAAATCTTGAAGCAGGAAGTTATGTATTTGAATATATAGCTTATGAAACAAATGAAATTGAATAGCCTGATAAGTCGGACAACTGTGTTTTGTTGCCCGACATTTCGATGTATGTGAATGTCGGGCATATACAGCATGTGCAAGACTATTTTTCCAACATATCCTGTAAAGTAATCTCCCTTTTAAGCATCTTATAAAATGTGGATTGCCCACCACTACCGGGAGCAAAATTTCTAGTGGTAAAATCTTCATCCTTTAATTCAATATCTTCAAAATACGTTGAGAAGTCAGACATTGTAGGAATTGGTCCGTTACCTTTTGCTATCAAATCAAGGTAAACATCATCTTTAAGATATTTCATAAATGCCTTAAATGCATTTGAACGTGGTAAAAGATTTCCGGTTATATCCTTTGCTTCCCATGATAATTCCCATTTATCCTTAATTGCATCAAAATAATTGAATAATATTTCGGCGATATCTAAATCTTTTCCCTCAATAAATAAATTACGAAAAGGACATTTTTGTAATTCCTTCAAGTTAGCCAACTTAAGTTTTTTTCCATCAAGAAGCATTCTACGATCTTGGTCCGGATCGATAGAAATAAATTTAACTAAAGCTTCAACGAATGACTGTTGTGTAAGCGGTTCATAAGTTCGCCCTACAGTTGCGGTACCCAGCCTTTTAATCCTTTGAGAAAGCGGACTGACTTTTTCTTTATCTAACGCAACCGCGACGTTATGGCATGTTTTATAGGGGCTAGGTGTCTTTGCTAACTCAGTTAGATCATAAACTAAACTTTTATTAACTTTGGTTTGAGCTAAATTGACAGTAGCGAAGATATTTGCTTGTTCAGATACGTCTGCGCCTATAAATATAGAAAGATTAATATCAAAATCTATATTCTCGGAATCAAAACAGCAGTTATTATTTTCGTCCATAAATGCAGCAATGCGATGTTGTCCATCAATCACTCTAGCTATCCGACTAAATTGGATATTTTCATCTTCGATTCCACTTTCAGAAATATATTCTTTTAATATCAAAGTCCCGCTATTTTCACTTAATTTCTTATATTCTGCGCACTTCTCATCGATAGAAAGGATCACGGATGTAGGAAATGTTGCGTCTCTCCCTTCGATGTATTTTTTTATATTAATAACACGTTTTTTACTGACGGGCCTCTGGATACCAAGATACCGTTCAAGATCTCGTTCATCACATATCAATCGTCTTACATCGGCATAAGAGATTTCAACAAGATCTCGTGGCTTTATAGAAGCAATAAAAAATTCTCCTATAGGTTGCTTGACCTTAAGTACTGGCAACTCAAGTGTTTTATTGTTCATTATTTAATCGCCCTTGATTTATTCTGTCAGAAAATTGTCCACTAAAGTCTTTTTCAGCTTGCTCAGTGTCCTTAAAAAAATCCGTTTTTTCAGATGTTCCATCCAAAATAGATAGATACCAGCAATACAAAGAAATACCATACATAAACCAAGCATGTTCGAAAGAAAAATTATAAAACTGGTAATAATAGGTATGCTGACTTTCGAACCCAGCTTTTGTTAAAGCGTAGGTAATCATCGAAATTAATAACATAATCAAGGCAATAAAAAAAACGGGCCAGTATCCGTTAAAAATTTTTCTAATGGACAATCTCTTCCCATCATCACTTCTTTCAGCCTCAAAATACCTTTCAATTATCAGATATATCAGTGGAGGAATAAATGCCGATGCGTAAACGAACTGCTCAGAAGCTGAGAATGAAATACTCAATACATCAAAGAATCCACTCAAACCAGCTTCCGTATCCTTCGGTTTTGGTGTCAAAATGACAGCCAGGATTATGGGAAGAGTACACATAATCCATAACGCCATAAATTTGCTGAGCGCTTGAAAATGCCTATAAAATGGAAATGCTACGAAAGGGGAAATAAGAGGGACTTTTTCTAAAATCCAAATAGCATACTTAGAAATATTTTTCATTATTAGTCTTAAAAACACTTAATCACCATTTCCTCATATTTTCCTCGCGCTTTCGCACTACCGGATATAACACTAGCTCGGCTCAAACTAATAAATTCACCCATCCCGAAATATAGTTCTCTAATGCACTCATGGTGGGCATTCGTGACAAGAACCTGTGCACCTCGCTTGGTGGCCTCTTTTACAGAATCTCTGAGCCGAATTTGATCGTCCCAAGAAAATAGGTTTTCATTATATTTTACGAAGCCATTATGATTATGCTTGACGGTATAAGGGGGATCTACAAAAACAAAATCTCCTGCGTGGGCTTGCTCAATAGCCTGTTGAAAGTCTCCGGCAATAAGAGTTGTGTTAGCCAACAGGCTAGCTATTCTCTCAAAATCATCCGTTTCCAACACTACATTGTTTTTAGTTCCAATGGGTACATTGAATTGGCCATTAAGATTGACCCGATAAAGTCCATTCCAGCACGTTCGATTTAGATAAATAAATTGCGCAGCTTTTTCTTCCTCAGTTTTAAAATCTTTAGCCCGAACTTTATAATAATATTCTTTATTATGATTATCGTGATGAGCTTTAAGGTGCTGTTCTACTCTTTGCCATTCGTCCCTAATTGCACGATATGTATTAATTAATTGAACATTTTTGTCACAAAGTATTGATTGAGCGGGTGATAGACTAAAAAAGACTGCGCCACCCCCTAAGAAAGGCTCAATAAAACGAGTATATGGGACATTGAATAAATCTGAATGTTTTCCCGTTAGCCACCTTTTTCCACCCGCCCATTTCAAGAAAGGAACAAATTTAGGCTTATTAACTTCCTGTGTTTTCATAAATTGCGGATTGTCCATGGGTTCGCGTATGGGCGGTGTGAAAGCCCAGAAAGCGGATTCGTAAGGAATGTTAAAGGCATTATAATTTAAAAAAAAGCCTAACATAAAAAATATGTAGCGAGCAGGTTGGGCAGAGGTACGAGAGCTGTAAGGTGGATTCACTGCTAGGCAATCCACCGCACTGCGACAGGCTGTCGTCCGCGTTGTGCGTATGTGGCGGTTTGCTACGCGAAACCTCCCTACGCGAAACCTCCCTACGGGACTACAACTTTAATTCTTCCCCTCTTATCTTTGGCAAGTCTTATAAAATACTTATAATTTGACTTATGAACACGATCAGCTGGAAACCCAAAGCCCTTAAGCAGCTTTAAACGATCAAGGAAATCGCCATACGTCAGCGGATCTATACCGAAGCGCAGGTATTGGCTGATTTCCCGAATTGCCAGGGCGTTAAAAAGCTGACTAACCACGCCTACAGCTACCGCCTGCGGGGTGATTTCCGGGTGTTTTTCGAGTTCGACGGCGACGTACGTATTATTGACATTGAAGAGGTGAAAAAACGCGATGAGCGCATTGACTAACTACCAAACCATTCTAGGCAACGACGGCAAACCGGCGTTTGTAGTGCTGCCCTATGCCGATTTCGTTAAACTGACCGGCGTTGTTCGCCCCGACATGATCCCGAACGCTGTCGTTGGTAAGCGCGTCATGGATGGGGTCAGTATGCTGCAAGCTTGGCGTGAATACTTGATGCTGACTCAAACCGACATGGCGGAACGCATGGGCATTAGCCAAGCCGGTTACGCGCAGATTGAGGCCGCCAAGCGTCCACGCAAAGCCACGCTGCAAAAAGCCGCTGATGCCTTGGGCATTACGCTGGAGCAGTTGGCGTATTGAGTTCGTTGGGCTGAGGTACGAAGCCCAACACTATTCAGCCCCGATCTGAGGCGCATTTTATGAGCAGTTTGGGCGGAGAGAAGACTTGACGCACTAAATAAACGTATATACAGTTATTAGCATGAAAAAGAAACTCACCTGGGACGAAA
>Ga0208756_100760_pt1 | contig 11446 bp, 11 predicted proteins | sample LakWasMe73_LOW10_2_FD_183901 | JGI IMG/M metagenome (GOLD analysis project Ga0208756, IMG submission 183901) | Freshwater sediment methanotrophic microbial communities from Lake Washington under simulated oxygen tension - Sediment Metagenome... | ecosystem: Environmental > Aquatic > Freshwater >... | reverse complement strand
CCAGCAACACATCGATTAGCGGTGTGCGATCTTCGTTGTTGATTTTAGGTAATTGTGGCTTGAGTGAATCCATGCGGCCATTTTAACCTGATTTTTAAGGTATTGCCTGCGACTAATGAGAAGTTACTCGGCAGGCGATGATAGACGGCGAAAGTTCCGAGTACGCGTCCCTGATTATTTTTAATCGGATGCGACCAGCAGGCTTGCAGACCGGCTAGCTTGGCAAGATCGCGAAACGGTTCCCAGTAAGGGTGATGTTGCACATCTTCAACGATGACACTCTCGCCGCGATACGCCGCCGTGCCGCAAGACCCTACGCCATCGCCAATCGCCAAGCCGTCAACGGCTCGATTATAAGCGTCGGGTAAACTGGGCGCCGCGCCATGGCGTAGATGTTTGTTGTCTTCGTCCAGCAGTAAGATAGAGCACAACATATTGGGATGCAGTACTTCAATTTGACGCACTAATTCATTCAATATCTGGGGTAGGTCAACCCCATGATTAATTTGTTGAAGAATTTGATTCTGCAGAGCCAGTTCATCGGTGCGGCTACGTAATTTATTTTCGACGGCCTTACGTTCGGTGATGTCGTCAAAAAATACCAGAATCCGTTCGCCGACGATTGCGTTGTAAAAAATGATGTCGCGCACCGTCCCATTCTTGCAAGTTACCCTAAACTCCATCGGTTCAAGATCCTTTTCTTCAATAATGGCTTTTTCCATAAAGCCGGTCCACGTTTCTTTGACCTGATCCCGATAATGTTCGTCAGGATACGCCAGCGGCCACCACGCATCCAGGTTTGGAGCGTCGTTCAGCGTATAGCCGAAAGTCCGGATAAACCGGTCATTCAGTAAATCGATTCCGTTTTGTTTATTGATGATACCTATGGCAACGGGGGATTTTTGGATGAGCAGGCGGAAATGTTCCTCGCTTTCCCGTAAGCTTTTGATTGAAATCAGGCTGCTTAAGGCTTCTGTAATTCTTTGCGCTATCTCGGTGAAAATCCATAAATCATCAGCGTCGTGGATATGCGCTTCCGAGCAATGATGAATGCCAAGCAACCAGGGGCTGCCGATCTGCGGTCGAAGTGCAATTTGCAGCTGGGATTTTACCGAGAAGTCTTCGGCGGATATTTTTGGAACGGCAAGGCTTAATTGGGGGCCGTATTGTAAGGGTTCGTCAGTTTCAAGCACCGATTGCAGTAGCTCCGTGATTTCCCGGGTGACCGGTATTCGCGTATTACGCACAAAAGCGCCGGGCCATTCGGGACGGGTACGCTCCATCGGCACAGAGAAAAAATTTGCTTTGGGGTCGCAAGGATACAAAAACCAGGCACGGTCGGCATTAAAGATTAACTGGATTTCTTTGAGTACGCCATCAAGCATGGCTTCGAGACTTTCTGCCGTAGCGTTTATTCGGGATATGCGCTCCATTATATTTAGATAACGGAGTTGACGAGTGAGTTGCTGTTCCGTTTGCTTGCGCTCGGTAATGTCGCGCCAGCAAACATGGGTAATAAGCTCGCCATGCACTGTCATCGGGGTTAGAGAAACCTCGACAGGAAGGGGAGAGTCGTCGGCTCGGACGTGCAGCCATTCGAACCGGTGATAACCCACCTGCAGAGCGGCGGCTATCATTTCAGCCGCTTTCTCCTCAGAGGATCGTCCATCGGGTTGATAGTCGGGAGATATTTCATCGGGTTTGTAATTGATCAATTCCGATCTTGAATGATACCCCAGCTGCGTTAAGGCGGCGGCGTTGCAGTCGATGAAGCGACCTTCTTTGATAAGCAAAATGGGGTCTTTGGAGTCTTCAAACAGGTGCCGAAATGCGTCCTCGCTTTCGCGTAGTGCAGCTTCCGCATGCTTGCGTTCGGTAATATCTTGCACGGTACCCACCAGTTGCGCGGGATTGCCGGTTTTGTCGAATTCGATGTCGCCATGAGCGATTACCCAGCGTGTTTCGTTATCGCTAGCCCGGATGATTTCATACTCCATCGAAAACCGCTCGCGGCTATGGAGTATTTCCTGATAGTGATCAAGCACGCGTTGATAGTGCTCGGGATGAATCAATGCACCCCAATTGGGAATAGTTCGTTCAAAATGAGCGTCGATACCGAGAATCTGATCAAGCAGGGGCGAGCTTTCCCAGCGCTCGGTCGCCAGATCGGTCACGTAGTAGCCTATTCCGGCCGTCTCATGCGCCAAGCGTAAAAGCTTTTCGTTACGGGCGGCTATTTTGTTTTTTCGTTTTAGCGATCGATAAGAAGCCAACAGCGTTAAGGTAATAACGCTGGTTAACAGGATGATGATTGCGGCAATCTTGATGTATTTGAGCAGATTTTCCTTATCGGCCTTGGGGTCGGGATCATAGCTGAAATTTTGCAAAAACTTATCGTTTTCAACCATGCCCGCCTTGATGAATGTTTCCGCCATGTGCCGCCAGCGCCAGGGATTCATGTGTCCCAGATCGATCACATCCGGTATGATCAATGAACGTATTGCGTCGGCTTCAAAGTTAAGGTGATCTCTGGATTTGTTGACTTTGTATTTGTTGAGCAATAAGTCAATAATTTCCTGCGGGTGATCCATTGCGTAATACCAGCCTTCAAGACTGGCTTGGCGGAATGCCTTGACGCGCTCGGGATGCTGTTTAAGTTCATCCTCCGTTGTAAACAGAATATCGCTGTAGAAATCGACACCGTAGTTGCGCGGGTTAAGTACGTTGAACTCAATGCCTTGCTGCTTGAGAAAATAAGGCTCGTTGCTCAGATATGAATTAAAGGCGTCCGCTTTGCCGTCAATCAAATCACGAATTTCATAACTGCTGGGGATGATATGAAGACGGTCGATGTCTATGCCTTCATTATTGAACATGGCGACAAAATCAGCATCGACAGCCTGATTTAACAACATGATTTTTTTTCCGACTAAACCGTCAGGTGAAGAAATTCCGGCGTCTTTGCGGGCGATTAACACGGAAGGGGAATGCTGGTATATCGCAGCCAAGGCGACCAGCGGCGCGCCGCGCAACCGCTCCAGCAGTAATTCGCTGTTAGCCTCGCCGTATTGGGCATGGCCTTGAAGGACTTCCTGCACCGGTTTTTTTTCCGGCGTGCCTTCGTGGATGATTACGTCGAGTCCGGCGTCTTTGTAATAACCTTTTTCTAACGCCGCATAATAACCGGCAAATTGAAACTGGTGATGCCAGCGTAACTGGAGATGGATGGGTTCAGCCGATGCTGAAAAGCAGGGGCATATCAATGCCATAGCAAGTATGGCATAGGTTCGCATCATATTGGGGTTATCCGGTTTTTATGCTTGATAGTCATTTGTCATTGCGTAGCATACACGCTTGGCCCAACGGCCTCTGCCGAGAAGCGTCAAGTGTCCGCCATGTCCGGATTTGTGCAGTTGAGATTAGAAATAATAGGTTAGAGACGTTACCTGCATCCATGTAGGCAATGTCTCTAACTGACGACCGGCGTTATTTATTAAGCAGTTTACGAACGCGCTCATAAATTGTTTGTCGATTAATTATCAGCACATAACTTAATAATCCCAGTATTAAACCGAACAACAGTTTTCCAAAAGCGGAACTTTCCTGTTCAGCTGCCGGCTTTTCCGGAGCCCATTGTTGTTGTACGGTTTGTACCGCCACCTTAGAAGGTTGGTATTCCGCTTTCAGGTCCGGCAGGCCTAAGCTGCGCCACTCATCATAATCTTGCCAGATAGGATAATTGCGTTTCCAGAGACCCTTGGTGAAATAGGGGGCAAGGCTCATGCCGTGCGATTTGGGAATGCCTTTTTCATCAAGGAAGCCGTCATAGACGACCAGACTGATGTCGCCGCCTTCACCAACGCCGTTAGTGGTAAACGCTTTTTCGACATGGTCATGGAACATCCAGATGCCTTGTCCAAAACTATGCAAGCCATCATCGACGCCGCTTAATTCAAGATCAAGACGCTGTGCGGGTACCATGGCATGTACGTCACGCTGGATGTAGGAACTGGGGCCGTTGTCGACGCCGTCGTAATGGGTTACGGTCGGTTTGTGACCGTGGATATGCAGGGCCAAGGATTCGGTGTGGCCATTCAGAACCCGCAGTTTAACTTTTTCATCCTGTTTCATTTCAATCAGCGATTCCCTTAAGGTATAAGGGAAAGAGCGGCCGTTGAGCATGAAATAATCATCGGTGGCATCAGTGGTGTCATATTCCATATTCATGTGCTTGGCGATCAGACGTGGATCGTTGGCCGACCGGGCAACAAGCTCATGCAGTTCTTTATCCGCCGATTGGTAATGCAGGTCATATTCGCGTGCATATTTTTCCAGCACTGCGACCGATGGATGACGCACCTGGCCTGCACCGACATTAAGGGTTTGCGGCCAGTTGTTGGGACGGTTTTCCTCAACCACAAAAATACCCTGCAAGCCCATTGGAATATGGGTGTGCGGCTGAACGTGGCAATGGTAATACATGGTGCCGGGCTGGCGCGGCTTGATTACATAGGTCTTGCTTTTTCCCGGCATGGTATCCATGTTGCTGGTTTGAGCAACGCCATCATTACCGACGCCGACATGATCCATGAACGGATGATCGATACCGTGCAAGTGTATGGAATGCGGCAAATAATGGGTGTTTTCCAGAACCAGCCAGACCACATCATCCTGCTCGACGCGAATCACCGGGGACGGTACGCGCAGCAACGGATTGGCTATCGGCTCATAAATGCTTAGCGTGGACATATCGCGGGTTTTGGGGGCAAAAACCCAAAAAGTCGGCTGTATGCCCGGCGCTATATCGAAGGTAGTGGTGGGGTCTTTCATGTCGGGCGAATGACCGTTGAGCTCGGCAACTTCAAGTTTGATAATGATTTTATCAGGGTCGCCGTCGCCGTCGACATCGTCGGACATGGTTACGGCGTCGGCGGCGAGTTGAGTTTCCATCAGGGTTTTCATGGAAATGCCGTTGGTGCCTTTGACAAAGGCGGCGATGTCAGATGGATTATCGGGATTACATAGCCGTGAAGCCTGTATTTGCACACCATCAATGACTTGTTCTTTTCGCCATTCGGGAGAAGTAAAGTCGGAACATACTTCTTCTACGGGACCCATTTCCACCTTGGCCGTAGGAGGTAAATCACTGGCCGCTTGACTCCAAGGATGCATAAGGAGCAACGTGGCGCCCCCAATGAAGGTAAGAAGATTTTTACGCATACGACGACCTCAGGAAAATACATCAAATAAAATGACACACCCTCCATTAAAAATGGAGGTTTATTAACGCGGTTATTTTAACTGAATATCAAGGAGAATTCATTTTTAACGCTAGAATAGCCTAAATTGTCAATTGAACAGCCCACCGAATCAGTGTGAGATTTTATGATTATGATGAATTCCCAAACCAAAACTTCCGGACTCGATGACTTGATCTTCGATAATCGTTTTATACGCGAGTTACCCGCCGACCCCGAAACGGTCAATAATCGTCGCCAGGTATTCAGCGCCTGCTATTCCCGGGTATTGCCGACCAAAGTTGCTAATCCGCAAATGGTTGCTTATTCCAGAGAGGTTGCAGAGTTACTGGATCTGAGCGAGGAAGTCTGTAAATCCGCCGACTTTACCCAAGTGTTTGTCGGCAATAGCCTGTTACCCGGCATGGATTCTTACGCAATCTGTTACGGCGGCCATCAGTTCGGCAACTGGGCGGGGCAGCTCGGTGACGGTCGCGCTATCAACCTGGGTGAAATAATTAACAGGAACGGCGAGCGTTTTACCTTGCAGCTGAAAGGCGCAGGTTCCACGCCTTACTCAAGGAGCGCTGACGGCTTGGCGGTATTGCGCTCCTCGGTACGCGAGTTTTTGTGCAGTGAAGCCATGTATCATTTGGGTGTGCCGACCACGCGGGCATTGAGTCTGATACTGACCGGCGAGGAGGTTATTCGGGATATGTTCTACAGCGGCGATCCCAAACCCGAACCGGGCGCCGTAGTGTGCCGCGTTGCGCCATCGTTTACCCGTTTCGGCAGTTTTCAGATTTTTACCGCCAGGGGCGAGATCGATCTGCTGAAAAAACTGGTGGACTACACCATTGTTACCGACTTTCCGCATTTGGGTGAGCCGTCGCTGGACGTTTATCTTAAATGGTTTGAAGAAGTCTGCCGCAGGACGGCGGAAATGATCGTGCATTGGCAGCGGGTCGGCTTTGTTCATGGCGTGATGAATACCGATAATATGTCGATACTCGGCCTCACCATAGATTACGGTCCTTACGGCTGGCTGGAAAATTACGATCCCAACTGGACGCCTAATACCACCGATGCGGCCGACCGTCGGTATCGTTTCGGCAACCAGCCGCAAATCGCGTTCTGGAATCTGGGGCAATTGGCTAATGCGATCTATCCGCTGATAGAACAGGTTGAACCCCTGCAACAGGCGATCAATGCTTATAAGGACACCTTTGAGCGAGGCTGGCAAACCATGGTCGCCGGTAAGCTGGGGTTGAATGCCTATGATCCGTCCATCGATAACGAACTAAACACCGAGTTGTTGATTTTGCTGCAATCGGTTGAAACGGACATGACCATTTTTTACCGCAAGCTTGCCATGTTGGTCATGGATGTTGAACTCAGCGATGAGGCTTTGATGGCGCCGCTGATGGAAGCTTATTATGTGCCGGAGCAATTAACCGATGAATACAAGGCGCGTCTTGGTAGCTGGCTTAGACTTTATATAAAACGAATTCAAAATTCCGGCATAGCTGAAGCCGAGCGCATCAAGACTATGAACGCCGCCAATCCCAAATACGTGTTGAGGAATTACCTGGCGCAACTGGCGATAGACAAAGCGGAGCAGGGCGATTTTTCGATGGTTAATGAGCTGTTGGAACTATTGCGCCATCCCTATGACGAACAGTCCGGCAAAGAAGAATTCGCCTTAAAACGCCCCGACTGGGCGAGACAACGGGCGGGGTGTTCGATGTTGTCGTGTAGTTCGTAGATGCGCTTCACTTTATTCATCGAATCCTGCGGCCCTTGGCTTATCGTTTGCCAGTAAAGGAGGAATTTATGAGCGATGAGTATCCTCAGTATTTTTATAAATACCGGGCAATAAATAGTGATTTAATTAGTAAAAGTGAGTTAGAGAAAGATTATGCTATCGATGCACTTTTTAATAATCACGCTGTTTTTTCTAGTAGAAAGAATTTTAACGATTTATTTGATTCAAAGATTGATTTTGTAAAACCAACGCCCAAGCAGTTTAAAGAATTAAGGTGTTTGGTTAATAAAAATAGAAGACAAGAATTTGAACGATGTATTGATAAAGGCATTTTCACTGAATATGGCCATTCCCTGATAGAAAGGCTCGTAATGGAATCTAATAAGCTTTTTGATGCTTATCCAATTTTATCGTTATCTAAAAATAGCAAAAGTAACCTAATGTGGGCTCATTATTCAGATTCTCACCAGGGATTTTGTATTGAATTTAAATCCCAATACATGAAAGCTGATAAGGTTGAATATCATGGTGTTATCCAACAAGTTAAGTTGCTTGATATGGTTCGTATGTACTTTGGAGATCCAGATGGTGAAAAGCTTTCGAAGGATATTTGGAAGGCTTTATTAACAAAACTCAATGAATGGAAGTACGAAGAAGAATATAGGTTTATTGGTGGTGATTCGATGGGGGGAGGAAGAATTCAAAATGGCGAAAAGATTCTTAAATTTCCTTATGTGACAGAAGCTGTTGAGTCGATAATTTTTGGATGTAGGATGGATGATAAAGTTAAAAAATATATCGCTCAGAATTTACCTTACAAAGTAAAACTCAAACAAGCTGTTGCAGGAATGAGTAGTATCGAAATTATTGATAGTAATTTTACGCTCGCTGCGAGACAGGAGTCGAGTAGTCCCCAGAAGCGATAGCGCATGTGTTTTCACGAAGCGCTTTTTGCATAGTGAAAATGCAGGCTTTCCGACATCGCGTCAAGTCATTGCGAGAATGATGTTGGATACCCCTTGCTGGGTATCCAACGAATGAAGCAGGACGGCTGGGGCAGCCGCAGGCATTAGCGGTCGCGTAGCTTTTGCCGCTTGTTGGGCAGGGATGCCCATAAAAGCTTTCGCAAAAATAGCGACTGCCGGGTAAGCTTATCGTTCGATTGATAATACTAAATGCCGTGAGTATACCTATGTGGCTGCATAAATTAGTTTAATTTGACCCTTTCCATTTCTGCTTCCGCGCTTTTTTCTTGGCCTCTTTCTGCTCGCGAATAATCACCAGCTCGGCCAATTCCTTCTCCATCATGGAAGGTGTTTCCAGGCTGATTCTGCCGATGGTTCCGGCGCGCAATTCAGACAGCAGGATTTTAGCCACTTTATCCATTTCGATGTGTCCGCCCGAGCGCAGACAGCCGCGCTTTTTACCGATGGCTTCCATCAGCTGTTGTTCGGCTTCCGGTAGCTGCTCCAGCTGGAAACGGGTCTGCAATAAATCCGGGTAATACTGCAACAGGTATTCGGCCGCGAAGAAGGCGACATTCTCATGACTGATTGCGGTATCTTTGATAGCGCCGGTGGTCGCCAGCCGGTAACCGCTGTTTTTATTTTCGACGTTGGGCCACAGCATGCCGGGCGTGTCCAATAGGATAATGCCGTGTCCTATGTCAATGCGTTGCTGGGTCTTGGTGATGGCCGGTTCGTTGCCGGTTTTGGCAATCATTCTTCCGGCCAGTATGTTGATCAGCGTGGACTTGCCGACATTGGGGATGCCCATGATCAGGGTATGGATCGGTTTGTCGCTGCTGGCTTTGTTCGGCAGCATCTTGTGGCACAGTTCGGTCAGCTGGCGCATTTTTTCGGGCTGCTCGGTGGTCAGCGCCAGAGTTCTTACGCCTTGCTCCTGCTCCAGATAGGTTTGCCATTGTTGCGTAACAACCGGGTCGGCAAGGTCGCTTTTACTGAGTACCTTGATGCAGGGCTTGTCGCCGCGCAGCGCGGCGAGCATCGGATTTTGACTGCTGAACGGAATGCGCGCGTCCAGAATTTCGATGATCAGGTCAACCTGGGGCAGGATTTCTTTGACCTCTTTGCTGGCCTTGTGCATATGGCCGGGATACCACTGAATAAGCATGATGTTTAGCTGTAACCAAAGTGGACTATTTAAGCATCATAACCCTATAATCAACAGCTATAAATGCATACAAGTCTTAATGAATGAAAATATTAAACTATTAGGCGTTCTGGTTTTGCCGGCCGGTTATACGCAGGATCAACAAAATCAGCTGTCAAGGAAGGCAGTTGAATTTCTGTACGGAAATTATCCGGTCACTTATGCCAATGGTCCAACAATAAAAACCTGGACGATTAACAATGGCAAAGTCACTGCCACTGATAAGGGCTCATTACTTCTGGGATAATAAGAAATATTATGTTCAGGTTCTGATAGAAAATTCGCTCATTAAAGAAATATGAATAAAGAAATAACAAGTAGTTTCTACGCTTATTTGTCGCGACTAAGATGGATTAAGCGCTGGGGTCTAAAGCGCAATGCGCATGCTGAAAATGTCATGGAGCATAGCTGGGAGGTGTCGGTTATTGCCCACACGCTGGCCTTGATTAAAAATCGTTATTACGGCGGGACCGTTGATGCCAACGCCATTGCTACGGCGGCTTTGTATCACGATATTACGGAAGTCATTACCGGCGATTTGCCCACGCCTATTAAATATCATTCCCAGGAAATCAGCGCCGCCTACAAACGGATTGAGCATCAGGCCGAAATAGAGCTGCTGGCGCTTTTGCCGGTTGAATTGCAGGCTGATTTTCAGGTGCTGATTCATCACGACAGGATGCCGCCGGAGCATGTGCAGATCATTAAGGCGGCAGATAAAATATCGGCCTATCTCAAATGTCAGGCTGAGCTAAAAGCCGGGAATTTGGAGTTTGAAACCGCCGCCGCTCAATTGGCTTTAACTATCGGCGCATCAGAACAACCTGAAGTAAGTTTCTTTATGAAAGCGTTTGCGCCCAGTTGCGGGTTGACGTTGGACGGGTTGATGAAAACCTATTGAGCTGATTTGAAGGCGGATTTTTTAGGACGGTTGTCTCAAGTTATAATGCTTTTTTTATTAAAACAGGCGATTAGAATTACCTGATCCTGTGTGAAAAACAGAACAGATTAGTACTTACGGAGAAGTTGTGAAACATCGATATACTATTGAACAAGCCAGAATATTATTGGATATTTTGAAATACCATAACGCGTCAACCATGCTGCCTTCGTTTCATCAGGTAAAGCAGGAAACACTTGATGAGGCGCTGGATAAATTGCGGCTGGAGTTGTCCGAATTTATTGCAACGGATGACGGGCTTGGCTTTATCGTCCCGCTCCGGGATGAGAAGGGTTTGATTTAGTTCGGCTATCCAGACGCTATTTTTTTAACACAACATCGCATAGTGCAGGCAATGCGAGCGGTTCCGGCTTTTTGGCTGCGGGAACCGGCGTCTTGGCTTCTTCTGAAAACCACCAGGCCAGCGACGCATCGCAACCATCGCTTTCAGGAAGCGGTTCCTGCCCTGTGCAGTTTTTGTTATTCAGCGGACACTTGAGTCGGACGTGAAAGTGATCGTCATGCCCCCACCACGGACGAATTTTTCTTAGCCAGTCATGGGCTGATTTACGTGAGCATAATAGGCGTTTGACGCTGGGATTGACGAAGATGCGGTCTACTTCGGGCCTTTGCGCCGCGGTCTCAAGAATTTTCTCATGAGCTATCGACCATCGGTTATCATCAATGGCGTCCGATTTGGCGACAAGAACCGAGGGAGCGCTCCAGGTTTCACGCTCATTAAATGCCAGGATTCGGGTTGCCGCCTGTTGCGAAAGCAAATACCAAATATCGACATCGAGACCGGTTTGATGGCTGCGATGTCCGCTTGGGGTCGGACCGCCGCGCGGTTGTCCCAGATCGCCGATGAGCAAGACGCCCCAGTGCTGTAAATGGGCGGTCTTGGCTATATTTTCAATAAATCGTATCAAGTCAGGATGACCGTAAGACCGGCCGCGGGTAGGGCGCATCAATTGATAGCCTGTGCCATTCTGGGGTAGCGTGACCGCACCGCTTAAGCAACCGGCGGTATAAGAGCCGATACTTTGGGCGCTATCGTCGATTTGCGCGGCTTGTTTGATCATCGCCCAGTTATTGTCGGCAGGGGATGAAGAGCATTCGGAGCAAATACTCAACAATAGGATGAAGACTGAAAATTTCATTTTAAAATTGACGGGCGACCGGCTGAACTGACCGCCCGTTGCCCTGCTTATTTCTTAACAGGTGCCGATAAGTCCAGAAAGTGTTTGGAATTATCAGTAACCGGAGCTGAGCCTGGGCGGTTACTGGTCGTTGCCGGTGCCGCGCTGTTGGTTTTTGCCGTACTCGTTGTCT
>Ga0208756_100752_pt1 | contig 11587 bp, 10 predicted proteins | sample LakWasMe73_LOW10_2_FD_183901 | JGI IMG/M metagenome (GOLD analysis project Ga0208756, IMG submission 183901) | Freshwater sediment methanotrophic microbial communities from Lake Washington under simulated oxygen tension - Sediment Metagenome... | ecosystem: Environmental > Aquatic > Freshwater >... | reverse complement strand
GGCGCCACAGCAGATTCCGTCAACGGCAGCGATGATGGGCTGCGGGCAATTGCGCATTTCCTTCACCAGGTTGCCGGTCATGCGCGTGAACTTCAGCAGACCGGTCATGTCCATCTTGGTCAGCGGACCGATGATTTCATGCACATCGCCGCCCGAGCAGAAATTTCCGCCCGCGCCGGTTATGACGACTGCGCGCACATCCTCGGCGTACTGGAACTTGTGAAAGGTGTCGCGCAGTTCGGCGTAGCTTTCGAATGTCAGGGGATTCTTGCGCTCCGGGCGGTTCAAGGTGATGGTGGCAACGTTGTTCGCCACCTCGAGCTTGAAATGTTCGGGCCGCCAGTCGGCTGCTTTGAGCTTATACATGTGCTACTCCTTTTATTTTCAGATTCAGGATCTGGGTTGGGGAAATCTATCCGGCGAGGGTCAGGCCGCCGCTCACGCTGATGGTCTGGCCCGTCACGAAGGACGCGCGGTCGCTGGCGAAGAACAGAATGGCGTCGGCGATTTCGGACGGCTTTGCCAAACGACGCATCGGCGTCGCCTTGACGAAGGCCTCCTGGTGCTTTTCCGGTACCGCGCGCAGCAGCGGCGTATCGGTCGGGCCCGGACAAACGCAATTCACGTTGATGCCGTAGCGCGCGACTTCGCGCGCCAGCGACTTGGTGAAGGCGATCGCGCCGCCCTTGGCGCCGGAATACACCGTTTCGCCGAGGCTGCCGACGCGGCCGGCATCGCTCGATACGGTGACCACCTTGCCCGAATTGCGCTCGATCATTCCCGGCAGAAAGGCGTGGGTCACCGCCACCGGGCCGAGCAGGTTGACGTCCATCACCTTGCGCCAGAATTCCGGCGTGTTCTCCATGAAGGGCTGGATCTTGCCCCAGCCGGCGACGTTGGCGACGATATCTACCTTGAGGCCCAGCGCGTCGGCGGCGCTCTTGAACGCGGCCACCGATGCGAGGTCGGCAACGTCCAGGCGGACGAAGTCAGCTGCGTGTCCCCTGGCGCGAATGGCGGCGGCCACCGCCGCGCCGTTGGTCTCGTCGAGATCGCCGATCAGGACATGCGCTCCGGCTTCCGCCAGCGTCTCCGCAGTTGCCTTGCCGATCCCCGATGCGCCCCCGGTGACCACCGCCGTCTTGCCGTTCAATCGCATGATTTTCTCGCTTTCTTTTTCAGGATCCGGGTGGGTAGGCCGGCGCTCCGCTGTCTGCCGGAGTGCACCGCGCCCTGCCTAAATGTCAGACTGAATGATTGCTCAGTCAGTCTGACAAGTCAACCCCCGCAAGGCATTTCGGGCGCTTGACTTTTTAAATGAATGAGCGCTCAATCATGATTGAGGGGAGGGCGTCGGCGATGGCGCAGATTTTCTCGATAAGACGAGCCACGCCGCCAACCTTATGACAACACAAGAGATATTGCTGTCCACTGCAGGAAAGGGTGGCACCGGGAGCTCGGCCGCGCCGCCTTTTTGCTTGAGCTCTAATGATTGGACACCAAGCATTTAAATGTGTATTGTGGGAATAAGGTTATTTGATCCGGTTCATGCCAAACAGGAGATGAACGCATGGAGGCATCGGTAGCGCAAAGGCATCGCGGCGGCAAACGCGCCGCGGGCCCGGGGGGAAGGTCCGCATGATCGAACTCGAACCGGGCTCGGTCGAGCACGTCGGGCACCCCGAGGAACCGCCGCACAGCCCGCTCGGCATGCGGCTGCTGACGGTGAGCCGCGCCCTCGCCTATGCGGGAGGCGCGATCATGATCCTGCTGATCGCCATGTCGCTGATATCCATCGTCGGCCGCAAGCTGTTCTCGATGCCCATTCCGGGCGATCTCGAGATCATGCAGATGGGCGCCGCGGTCGCCGCCGCCATGTTCTTCCCCTGGTGCCAGATGAACGACTCCCATGTCCGCGTGGACTTCTTCACCACCGGCCTGCCGGCGCGCGTCAGGGCCGCGCTCGACGGCATTGCCGCGCTGCTGCTGGGCGCGGTGATGCTGCTGCTGTCCTGGCGAACCGCAGTGGCCGCGCTAGCCTCGAAGCAGTCCGGTGATTCCTCTGTCATGCTCGGCCTGCCGCAGTGGGTCGCCGAAGCCCTGATCGTGCCGAGCCTGATCGTGTTCGCCCTGACGGGACTGTATATCGCGCGCCGCCGCTTCTGGCGGGCCTGCAAGGGTCCGAAATGAGCGGCACCACGATAGGCCTGATCATGTTCGGCATCCTGATGCTGATGCTGGTGCTGCGGGTACCGATAGGCATTTCGATGTTCCTCGTCGGCGCCGGCGGCTTCCTGACGATGCTCGGCGGCGGCGGCGCCCTGCCCCTGCTGATGAGTTCGCTGAAGAACCTGGTCTATGCGCGGCTCTCGAACTACGACCTGAGCGTGATCCCGATGTTCCTGCTGATGGGCCAGTTCGCCACCCACGGCGGCCTGTCGAAGGCGCTGTTCAACTGCGTCAATGCCTTCGTCGGACACTGGCGCGGCGGCGTGGCCATGGCGGCGGTAGGCGCCTGCGCGGGCTTCGGGGCCATTTGCGGCTCATCGCTGGCCACCGCGGCGACCATGGGTCAGGTCGCGCTGCCGGAGCTGCGCCGCTACAAGTATTCGGGCGCGCTCGCCACCGGCACGCTGGCGGCCGGCGGCACGCTGGGCATCATGATCCCGCCTTCGGTGCCGCTGGTGATCTACGCCGTGCTGACCCAGGAATCCATCGGCAAGCTGTTCATGGCCGCCGTGATACCAGGCCTGATCGCCATGCTCGGCTACATGATCGTCATACGCATCGTGGTGACGCTGAAGCCCGAAGCCGGCCCCGCCGGCCCGCTGGTTTCGTGGCCGGAGCGGATGCGGGCGCTGGGCAGGGTGTTCCCCGTGCTGATCGTCTTCCTGGTGGTCGTGGTCGGCCTGTATGGCGGCTGGGCCAACCCCACCGAGGCGGCCTCGATCGGCGCCGCGGCCTGCGGCATACTTGCCGTGGTCTCCGGCGGCATGCGGATGGAGGGAGTCAAGGACAGCATCCTCGGCGCGGCGGAGGCCACCGCCATGATTTTCCTCGTGCTGCTCGGCGCCGACATGCTGAATTCCGGCCTGGCGCTGACCCAGATGCCGGCGGAGCTCGCCAGCTGGGTCAGGGACAGCGGGCTCTCCCCGCTGCTGGTGATGGGCTCGATCCTGCTGACCTACATCTTCCTCGGCTGCGTCATGGATTCCCTGGCCATGATCCTGCTCACCATCCCGATCTTCTACCCGGTGGTCATGGGGCTGGACTTCTGGGGCATCAGCCAGGCCGACAAGTCGATCTGGTTCGGCATCCTGGCCCTGATGGTGGTGGAAATCGGATTGGTGCATCCCCCGGTCGGCATGAATATCTACATCATCAACAGCCTGGCCAAGGACGTTCCGCTGATCGAGACGTTCAAGGGCGTGGTGCCTTTTCTGCTTTCGGATTTTCTGCGCATCCTGTTGTTGCTGTTCGTTCCCGGCATTTCCCTTTACCTGGTTCATGCGCTCGGTGCCTAGCGCGAAGTCGATCGATCCCGCAGCATTCCAAAAACATAACGAAGATAGGAGACCACGATGCAATCATCCCGTACCCTGAAAGTCGCACTTGCCGCAGCGGTCCTGGCGCTTGGCGCCTCACAAGCGGCCGCGCAGGAAACCGTCACACTGAGAGTGCACCACTTCCTTCCCCCCGGCTCGAACGCGCACGTCAAGATGATCGAGCCGTGGTGCGCCAAGATCAACAAGGAATCGGCAGGCAGGCTCAAGTGCCAGATCTATCCCGCGATGCAGCTCGGCGGCACGCCGCCGCAACTGTTCGACCAGGCCAAGGACGGCGTGGCCGACATCGTCTGGACCCTGCCCGGCTACCAGGCCGGACGCTTCCTCGCCACCGAAGTATTCGAGCTGCCCTTCATGGTCTCGAGCGCCGAGAAGGCCTCCAAGGCGCTGTGGATCTACGCGGAGAAGAACGCCAGGGAAGAGTACAAGGGCGTCAAGCCGCTGATCTTCCACGTCATCCCCGGCACCCAGCTGCACACGACGACCAAGCAGATCAAGACGCTGGCCGATTTCAAGGGCCTCAAGCTGCGCGCGCCGAACCGGATGGCGACCAAGCTGGTGAGCGCGCTGGGCGCGACGCCGGTACCGATGCCGGTGCCGCAGGTGGCGGAAAGTCTTTCCAAGGGCGTGATCGATGGTACCGTGCTGCCGTGGGAAGTCATCCCGTCGCTGAAGATCCAGGAAATCGTCAAGTTCCACACCGAGACGCCAGTCGGCCAGCCCTTCATCGCCACCTCGGCCTTCGTCTTCGCCATGAACCCGGCCAGATACGAGAGCCTGCCGGCTGACCTGAAGAAGGTGATCGACGCCAACAGCGGCGCCGAAACCTCCGCGTGGGCCGGCAAGGTCTGGGACAGCGTCACCGCCCCGGCACGCCAGACCGCCGTGGACCGCAAGAACACCTTCTATACCGTACCGGCTGCCGAGGTAGCGATCTGGCAGAAGGCGGCGGAGGGCGTCAATGCCGACTGGGTGAAGGAAGTTGCGGCCAAGGGACTCGACGGCCAGAAACTGATCACCGACGCAAAGGCCCTGATGAACTGATGCTTCTGCTGAGCCCCCGGGGAGGTTTCCCCGGGGTTCCCTACAAGACATCGAACGGAACGGCAATGAACTTCGACGGAATAGTGCCGCAAGGCACGATGAACGCGGCCGATGAAATCATCGGGCGGCCGCTCAAGCAGGGCCTCGGCGACCACGTAGCCATTCTGTGCGCCGACCGGAGGGTGACCTATGCGGAGCTCGACGCCGCGGTCAACCGCAACGGCAACGCACTCCTGGCGCACGGCATCGGGCGCGGCGACCGGGTGCTGTTCCTGATGGACGATTCGCCCGAGCTGATCGCCGCCTACCTCGGCACCATGCGCATCGGCGCGGTCGCCGTCGCGCTCAACGTGCGGCTCGCGCCGCGCGACCTGCTCTACGTGATTCAGCACAGCGCATGCGAAGCCATCTTCGTCGATGCGCACTTCATGGATCTCTATGAAAGCGCCGCGGAAACGCTCGACAATCCGCCCCTGGTCGTGGTCGTCGGCGGTGTGGCGGCACCTCCCTACCTGGTGCTGGCGGACATCCTTGCCGGCCAGTCCGAACAGCTCGAATCCGCCCGCATGGACCCCGAGGACGTCGGCTTCTGGCTGTATTCCTCCGGCACCACGGGCAAGCCCAAGGCGGTGATGCATCCCCACCGCACCGTCCTCGTCGCCGACCGCCTCGAACGCGAATACCTGGGCGTGACGCCGCAAGACCGCATCTTCACCACGTCGAAGATCTTCTTCGGCTTCGCGTTGGGCCATTCGCTGATGGGCGGACTGCAGTGCGGCGCCACCGTCATACTCTCGCCGGCCTGGCCGGAACCCAAGCTGATCATCGACACGGTCGAGCGCCACCGTCCGACCGTGCTGTTCAGCACGCCGGTGATGTATCGCAATCTGATGCGCGAAGGCGCCCCGATGCGGTCCGCCTTCCGCGAAGTCCGCCACTACGTCGCGGCCGGCGAGAAGCTGCCCGAGGCGCTCTATGACGACTGGCTTGAATTGTGCGGCAAGCCGATTCTCGACGGCGTCGGCGCCTCCGAAACCGTGTTCCTGTTCGTCTTCAATCCGCCCGGAGACTCGGTCGGCGGCTCCTCCGGCAGGCCGGTCACCTACGCCGAAGTGCGCCTCGTCGGCGACGACGGGCAGGACATCACCGAGCCCGGCCAGCCCGGGCAGATTGCGGTGCGCACCCCGTGCCAGTTCGTCGGCTACTGGCAGCAGCCGGACCTGACGGCGAAAGCGCTGCGCGACGGCTGGTATTTCCCCGGCGACATGTTCGAATTCGACGCCGAAGGACGCTGGTGCCACATGGGCCGCGCCGACGACATGCTCAAGGTGTCCGGCCAGTGGGTGAGCCCGGCCGAGATCGAGGCCTGCGCGCTGACGGTGCCGGGCATCCTCGACGCCGCGGTGGTCGGCTTCCCCAACGAGGACGGCCTGACGCGGATTGCGCTGTTCGCCGTCCCGCGCGAGGCCGAGGCCGATCAGGCGGCCCTGACCGAGCAGCTGCTGCAGACCTTCAAATCGACGCTGTCGATCTACAAGTGCCCGCGCACCATCCGCTTCGTGGAAGAGATGCCGCACACGGCGACGGGCAAGACGCAGCGCTTCCGCCTGCGCGAAATGCTCAAGCAGCCGGCATGACGACGGCAAGCCTGGCGGGAAGGCACGCCGTGATTACCGGCGGCGGGCGCGGCATCGGCGCCGCGATAGCGCGTGCGCTGGCCGAGCAGGGCGCCCGCATCACGCTGATGGGCCGCACGCGGGCCACACTGGAAGACGAGGCCGTGCTCCTGCGCGCGCTGACCGAGGTGCATTGCGAGACGGTGGATGTCGCCGACCCGGCCGCCGTGGAAGCCGCCTTCGCCGGCGCCGCGATCGCGCAGGGCCCCGTCGGCATCCTGGTCAACAACGCCGGACAGGCCGCCAGCGCGCCGTTTGCGCGAACCGACCTCGCGCTGTGGAACCAGATGCTTGCCGTAAACCTGACCGGCACCTACCTCGGCATTCGCGCCGCGCTGCCGGGAATGCTCGATCTCGGCTGGGGGCGCATCGTGAACATCGCGAGCACGGCGTCGCTCAGGGGTTACGCCTACGTTTCCGCCTATTGCGCGGCCAAGCACGCGGTGCTGGGCCTGACCCGCTCGCTGGCCCTGGAACTGGCGAAGAAGCCGGTTACCGTCAATGCGGTCTGTCCCGGCTATACGGCAACGGACATCGTGCGCGATACCCTGGCCAACATCCAGGCCAAGACCGGCCGCAGCGCGGCCGAAGCCGAGGCCGAACTGGTCAGGCACAATCCGCAGGGCCGCCTGGTGCAGCCCGCGGAAGTCGCCAATGCGGTACTGTGGCTGTGCCAGCCCGGGTCGGAAGCGGTCAGCGGACAGGCGATTTCCGTCTCCGGCGGCGAAACCATGTAGAAGCAACAAAGGAAAACAGATGAGCGACAAGAGTTATCTCGACTGGCCCTTCTTCGATGACCGTCACCGCCAACTGCAGGCGGACCTCGAACGCTGGGCCGGCGACAACATCAGCGACGACCACCACGGCGACACCGACGCGGCATGCCGCGACTTCGTCAAGCGGCTTGGCGCAGCAGGCTGGCTGCGTTATGCCGTCGGCGGCACCGCCTGCGGCGGCAAGTACGACGTGATCGACACGCGCGCCATCTGCCTGCTGCGCGAAACACTCGCGCGCCATTCCGGCCTCGCCGATTTCGCCTTCGCCATGCAGGGACTCGGCTCGGGCGCCATCACGCTGCACGGCACGCCGCAGCAAAAGCAGCGCTACCTGACCAAGGTCGCCGCAGGCGAAGCGATTGCCGCGTTCGCGCTCTCGGAACCGAATTCGGGATCCGACGTCGCGGCGATGAGCTGTGCGGCACGACGCGACGGCGACGATTACGTGCTCGACGGCGAGAAGACCTGGATCTCCAACGGCGGCATCGCCGACTTCTATGTCGTCTTCGCGCGCACCGGCGAAGCGCCCGGCTCGCGCGGCCTGTCGGCCTTCATCGTCGATGCGGCCACGCCCGGACTCGAAATCGCCGAGCGCATAAACGTCATCGCCCCGCACCCGCTGGCGCGGCTGCGCTTCACCAATTGTCGGATTCCCGCCGCCAACATGATCGGCAAGCCGGCGCAGGGCTTCAAGATCGCCATGCAGACGCTGGACATTTTCCGCACCTCGGTGGCGGCGGCGGCGCTGGGTTTCGCCCGGCGCGCGCTGGACGAGGCGCTGCGCCGCGCGACGACGCGGCCGATGTTCAACCAGAAGCTGGCGGATTTCCAGATCACGCAGACCAAGCTCGCCCAGATGGCGACCGGCGTCGACATCTCCGCCCTGCTCACCTACCGTGCGGCGTGGCTGCGCGACCAGGGCAGGAACGTCACCCGCGAAGCCGCCATGGCAAAGATGACTGCGACCGAAACGGCGCAGCAGGTGATCGATGCCGCGGTGCAGATCTGGGGTGGCCTCGGCGTCGTCAGCGAGCATCCGGTCGAGCGGCTGTACCGCGAAATCCGTGCCCTGAGGATTTACGAGGGCGCCACCGAAGTCCAGCAACTCATCATCGCGCGCCAGACGCTCACGGCCTACGAGCAGGAAGTCTCCGGCTGACGGCAACTGGCGCCAAGCGCCGGCGGCGATAGCAGTCGGCGCTGGCGGTACGGCGGCAAAGTGCCCTAAGCTGCCTGTCGAGGCCTAGAAAAGCGGACCTTCAGAACGTTGAAGGTGACCGGCGCTACGCGGCTTCATCGCGCAGCGTCCAGTGACCGAAGGGAACGGGGTCGACCGCAGGGTTATGCGTTTTCATTGGAAGTTGGTGGCGCGCCAGCTTTTCGTAGATGAAGTTGATAAAACACGAATGCAGATAGGCATGTTCCGACGAAAAGCGACACGAGCCGTAGTTCGTCAAGAGTTGCCAGTCGTCCTTCCGCACCTAAGGCGCCGTCGAGAAGCTCCCTCAGCATGTAGGCGTACTCCTTCAAGGGCACGACTACGCCCCAAAGGAGTGGCCCCCACCAGAAGGCTCGCGGCGTTGCGACGAAGAATCCAACGATACATACCAAGAAAAACAACTGCTTCCCATATGTAATCTGTTCGGTGCCAGACATGGATGCCCAGACCGGAGCGATCTGAATAGCTGTGAGCACCACGTAGGCGGCGAAACATGCAGCAGTCGCAAAGACCGTAGGTTTGGCACTAGAGCTAGCCATTGGCAATCCTCGACGCATAACGAAGCTGTAGAAAAAGTCTTTTCATAGACGCATCGTGCCGTGAACCAAATGGAATATCAATACTCCAAGCATAGGTTCTTGCGAAGGAGGAATCATGGCCCGCTACAAACACATCGACACCAGCCCGCGGCTGATCGCCGTCGATCTCGAACGGCAGCTGCTGCCCGGTACCTTCGAACACGCCCTGAACTACCTGGTTGATCACGAACTGGACCTGAGCCAGTTCGATGCCCGTTACAAGAACGACCTCACCGGCGCCGCCGCCTACCCGCCGGCCATGCTGCTCAAGGTCGTGCTCTTCGCCTACAGCCGGGGCATCGTCCGCAGCCGCGACATCGAACGCGCCTGCCGCGAGCAGGTCACCTTCATTGCCCTGTCGGGTGACTCGGCGCCGCATTTCACCACCTTCGCCGACTTCGTCAGCACCCTGGGCAATGAGATCGAGCCGCTGTTCAAGAAAGTCCTGCTCATCTGCGACCGGATGGGGCTCATCGGCCGCGAGATGTTCGCCATCGACGGCGTCAAGCTGCCGTCCAATGCCAGCAAGACCAGGAGCGGCACCCGCGCCGACTTCCAGCGCCAGGCCGACAAGATGGAAGCCGCCGCGCAGGCCATGCTCGCCCGCCACCGGACCAACGACGCCCTGCCGGTCGAACCCGACCTGGCCGCGAAGGAAACCCGGCAGCGCGACCGCCTGACGCGGGAAGCCGCGCAAATGCGGCAGTGGCTCACCGACCACCCCAATGACCGCAAAGGGGCCAGCGGCAAGGCGGTGCTGAGCAACCGCACCGACAACGAATCGGCCAAGATGGCCACCGACAAGGGCGTGATCCAGGGCTACTGCGGTGTCGCTGCCGTCGATGAGCGGCACCAGATCATCGTCGAAGCCCAGGCCCACGGCACCGGCAGCGAACAGGCGCTGCTGATGCCGATGGTAGCCGCCGTGACACCCGTGGCTACAGCACAAACCTTGATCACGGCCGATGCCGGCTACCACTCCGACGACAACATGACGGCCTTGGCCCAGCGCGGCATTCCGGCGCTGATTGCCGACAATGGCATGCGCGGACGGGATGAGCGCTTCAAGGATCGGGACCGGCACAAGGCCAAGCCCGACCCGCTCCACGACAAGACGCATCCGCAGAAGGCGGCCCGCCATTACCGGCCACAGGACTTTGCTTACGACCCGGACGCTGGCACCTGTGTCTGCCCGGCGGGCAAGTCGCTCTATCAGAACGGGGCGAACTGCATTCACAACGGGCACATCGCCGTGAAGTTCCAGGGGGCACTAAGGGATTGCGTTCCCTGTGAACAGCGGAACAAGTGCCTGCGGAAACCGGATACGACAAAGACCCGGCAGGTGAGCTTCTTCCGGGGCAAGATCGCCAAGGCGGGACCGGACTACAGCGCGATCATGAAGCAGGCCATCGACAGTCCGCGTGGGCGGCAACTGTATGGAAGACGCTTCGCCACGGTGGAGCCGGTGTTTGGCAATCTGCGCTACAACAAGGGGCTGGATCGCTTCACGCTGCGCGGGCAGAGGAAAGTGGATACGCAGTGGAAGCTCTTCTGCCTGGTGCACAACATCGAGAAGCTGGCGCATCACGGGTATGCGCAGTAGGAAGAACGGGGCAGGACGAGCCTGAAGGCAAGGCTACAAACCGCAAGCCTTGAAAGTCGGCGCTGGCGGTACGGCGATCAGAAACTTCGAATCGAGAAATGACAAATGGTGCGGATTCATCCGCGCCATTCGAAGAGGTCTTTGCGACTCGAAAAGGGGTTTTTCTACAGCTTCAACGTTCAAGGTCAGGGGCGCTGCGCGGCTTCATCGCGCAGCGTCCCCTGCACCGCCGGGTTGGGCGTCGCTGCGATACCAACTACAGGCCCTTTGTCGCACTATTTGCGGTTTGAATTGAAAACGCGGTTCCACGGCCATTGGGGTCAGGAACAAACGAAATTTGGATATCAGCCATTTGGCCACAGAGCCTGAATGTCCATATTTCATCCCATGCTCCGGTCGTGCCACTGACGCCATCTGTGACCGCGCCGGGTTTGCTAGTTACGCGCATATCGAATACGTCGATTTCCTTGCAATCCTTAACGCTAAGGCCAGCTTTTGACATTGCTGCCGCAGTTGCCGACAGCATTGCATCTTTGACTAGCAAAGGGGCTGCGTTCGTGGAACCTGGATGAGTGGCACGCGCATTGGGATATATAGTGCCATCGCTATACGAAATAAATAGCGCGTTGTAGAACTTTGACTCACCACATCGATGAACCTGATAGCGAAAGTTCCACGCCCCTCTTGTTGGATTCTGCTTGTCGTCCGGGAAAATAATTGGCATCAAGATCGTGATCCCATAAGGTTCAACCTTGTACTGTTCTTTGCAGTCCTGCTGAAGTCCGAAAATCTTGTCCTGTTCAATCGCAAGCTTATACATCGCGTTCATGATCGGACGAGAATGGATGTACGCCGTCGTTCTCTTGTTGCTAGATAGATCGGCAATCGTATTTACCGTTTCAGCATTACATCCAATAGCAGCGGTAAGTAGTGTCCATGTTGCCGCCACTTTTAAGTATCGCCATTTATTTCTCATCTACTAGTACTCCCTTTGATAGAGACGCCCAACAGTGATTAAGACGACCCATGGGTCCGCCTATCAATTAATATTTATGACGTTGAGAATCATACACCAAATGCATTATTTTCAATCACTTGAACAACCGGCTGTCAGTCTAACAACTG
>Ga0208756_100749_pt1 | contig 11650 bp, 6 predicted proteins | sample LakWasMe73_LOW10_2_FD_183901 | JGI IMG/M metagenome (GOLD analysis project Ga0208756, IMG submission 183901) | Freshwater sediment methanotrophic microbial communities from Lake Washington under simulated oxygen tension - Sediment Metagenome... | ecosystem: Environmental > Aquatic > Freshwater >... | reverse complement strand
CCAAGGCGGCATTTTGTTGGGTCACATTATCCATTTGGTTGATGGCTAGATTGACCTGCTCGATGCCGGCTCTTTGTTCAATCGAGGCGGCGGTTATTTCCGACATCATGTCGGTGACGCCGCGGATAGAGTTGACAACGTCTTCCATGGTGGAACCGGCTTGCACGGCCAGTTCGCTGCCGTCATCGATCTTTTTTACCGCGTCTTCGATCAGGGCTTTGATTTCCCCGGCGGACGCGGCGGCGCGTTGCGCGAGGTTGCGCACTTCGCCGGCCACGACCGAAAAACCTTGTCCGTGCGTGCCTGCGCGGGCGGCTTCTATGGCGGCGTTGATAGCGAGAATGTTGGTCTGGAAAGCAATGTCGTCTATTACTAAGATGATTTCCTCAATCTTCAGAGAAGATTCTTTTATGTCATTCATGGTGGCGACCACCTGACCGACCGCCGCGCCGCCTTGATCGGCAGTTTCGGCGGCGGCAATGGCAAGCAGGTTGGTTTGTTTGGCGTTTTCGGTATTGTGTTGGACGCTGGAGGTGAGTTCTTCCATGCTGGCGGCGGTTTGTTCCAGACTGGCGGCTTGCTGTTCGGTGCGGTGCGACAGGTCATTATTGCCTGAAGCGATTTCTTTTGCCCCTACGTTAATGCAATCGGTGGCCTCCTTGATTTGAAGAATGATGTTTTCGAGCTTTTCTACTGTAGCATTGGCGTTGTCTTTGAGTTGACCGAAAGTGCCTTGATAGTCATTAGTAATGGTCTTCGTCAGATCGCCGCGGGAGAGGGCGCCCAGTATCAGCGCCACTTCATTAAGGCCGGTTTCGCTGGCGTGTAACAATTGGTTGAGACCTTCGCCCAGTTCGCGCAAGAAGCCTTCTTTGCCCTGTAAATCGAAACGCTTGGTAAAATCGCCCATCGTAGCGGCAACCACAAAAGCGGCTACCTCTTTTTCAACGGCGACTTCGGCGGTGCGGTCATGCCATTCGGTGACCGTGCCGATACGCTCGTTTTGCCGGCCGATGACAGGATTGGCAACGACCATGATGGTGCGACCGCCCAGTTCGATGTCGTCGCTGTGCGTGTCGGTTAAGGTGGCGAGTAATTTCGCCTGTTGCGCCGGATTTTGGTAAAAAACATCCATGCTGTTACCGACCAGCGTATCGACGGAGAAAGAGGGGATTTGCTTGCGGATATCAGCCTCTATTTTACCGAGCGCGTTAACGACCGATTTGTTGGCGTAAATGATGTTGCGATCATTGTCGGCGATTATTATGCCAATGCTGGTGTTGTCCAGCGCGATTTTGATTCGCAGGATTTCTTCAGCCGCTTTATGTTCCGCCGTTCTGCTGGCGAGTAATTTTTGTTGCATGTTTTTTATGGCGTGTAGCAGGCTGTCCTTGTCGTCCGCATCCAGTTGGATAGATCGGGACAAATCGCCTTTGGCGATTTCTTTGGCGATTCCTTTGGCATACAGGGGGTCGATGCCGATTTGCTTGCTGAGGTGCCGGGTTAAAAACAGCGCAATGCCCAGCGCCAGAGTGATGATCGCCAGAGACATAGCCCACAACACCGCCGATACCTGATGCGTGGTTTCGGTAATGGTGTTGACGTGAAATTTGGCGGCGTTGACCTCGGCATTCCTGAGTTTGATCATTTGCGAGGACAATTTGTACGACTCATGATCGAAGTCTTGCATGAGGGTGTTGCCGGGTTCCAGGCCTTCGTTGACATAGGTGGAGGCCATGCGTTTGCCGTCTTGATAAAACAGCTCGAAGTTGGCCTCAAGGATGTCCACTTCCTTGAGTTTTGCGGTATTGCCGGAAATATGCTGGCGGAATTGTAGCAAGCCCTGTTTAAAATCCTGGGCGGATTTCTCTGCATCCTGATAACCCGCCGGCGAATGGGACGCCGAAACATCGGATAAGAATTGGTGAACCAGCACAATATCCCGCGCCATTTGTCCCATCAGCAGCGCATTGGGCAGCAGGGTGTTATTTATTTCGGTAAGGTCGCGATTGGTATTGGATAAGTTGATTAAACTCGATGCGGAAATAACCGTCATCAAGCTGATGACGGAAAGAAAACCGAGCAATATGCGGGCTTTGAAGCTGATATATTTGAGCATGTTGAACCTCTTTAGAGTGCGGTTTAGTTTGATTCGCGTTTAATTGACGGCATGCAGTTTGGTTGCTGATTTATGCACAACTGATTGAAGGTTTTCAGGTTTTTTTACAGTCATTCGTTGGTTAATGAAATAACTGTTGCCGGTGGTTTTTTTTGCCATTTTTTTTGCTTCGGACGCCAAGTCGGCTATATCGACATGAGATTGGCACCGGCTGGTTGATTGAGGGTCTACCAGGCCGATGGACAAACTGACCAGCGGGAAAAAGCATGTCTCTCCGGCTCTGTTTTCAGTATGAATGCCGCCGGCTTTTATATCGTTGTCGCTGTAATAAGCCGGGACTGTGTTTTTAAAAGCTTCCAGTATGTTTTCGCAACGCGTTAGCCAGTCATCGCAGGTGAAAATCACAATAAAATCGTCACCGCCTATATGACCAATGACGCCGCATTCAGCCGGGATATGATTAGTCAGCGTATTGGCAACGGCCTTGATGATGTCATCGCCGGCATCGTAGCTGTAAACATCATTAAAGGGTTTGAAGTTATCCAGATCGAAGTAACCGAAACTGAAGGGTATTTTGTTGCTCAGTAATTGATTGACTTGGTCATTGATGGGAACGCTGCCCGGCAATAGCGTAAGGGGATTGGCGTGCTTGGCGTTATCGATTTGCTGGCGGGTGAATTCGGCGAGCAAATCCAGTAAGGTGCCTATGCCCATATATTCGCCGTTATTGGTGATGATGAATGCCGAGTCATTGGTCATTAATGAGGTCAATTGTTTACTGACCAGGTCGATGGGCATGTTTTTATCGATACATAACGGGGTGTTCTCGATAAAGGTTTTTATCGGGTTTTTACCATGCAAATCAATGCCGTATCGGCTCGAGAACAGCTTGGTAAGAAATTTGTCGCGAAAAATAATGCCCGAAGCCAAATTGTCATCGACCAACGGCAGTATGATCAGTTCGCTGTTGTGATGAAACAGATTCATCACTTCGCTGATAGTGGTTTTTGCTGAAATGGGGCTGATGTCTCTGATGATATGGACCGCGGTGGTGGCGTTATTTAAAGGAACCGTTTTACGATCCTTAGTGTGACCGGCGGTAAATAAGTTATTGTCGAGCGTCTCTAAGGGAATAATGGTCGGCCTGGCAAAATAATAGCCCTGGGCATGGGTGATGCCGAGTTTTTCTATGGCCTTAAATTCTTCCTCCGATTCGATACCTTCAGCAATGACGCTGCAATTGAGCGAGATCGCCATGCTTTGAATTGAACGAACAAAGTTAAGCTTGACTGGGTCGTCATGGAGAGCGTGGATAAAGTGCTTGTCAATTTTTACGTATTCCGGCAGTAATTCCGCCCAGAGTCTTAATCCCGAATAACCGGCGCCCAAGTCGTCGAGGGCAATCTCAAAGCCCATGCTTCGATAGTGTCTGGCTGAGGCGCGCATGATTTCGTAGTTATCGGCGGGCTTGTGCTCGGTTAATTCAATGATGACAGAGCGCGGGTTAACCTTGTATTGGTCGAGCAATCTGAGCGTCTCGCCTTTTTTAAATTCCGGTTGTAGCAGCACCAATGGGCTGGCATTAATAAACAGCTTTTCTTTAATATCCAGATCGGCATAGCGTTGGATGGTTATCTCACGGCAGAGAAATTCGAGTCTGGTGCTTAAATTGAATTGCTCGGCAGTGGTGAATAAGTTAAACGGACTATGCAGCGGACTATCGGATGGACCGCGAATTAGCGCTTCGTAGCCCATGATTTTCTTTTGATTCAAGGAAATGATAGGTTGGAAATGCGGCGTTAATAGTTTGTTATCAAGGATATTGATTATTTCTTTGCGTAGATCCGGCATTTGATAGAGCCCCTATCCATATTAAGGTTAACGGTAGGATAGAGGTTTTTTATTACGTGGATATTTCTTCATGATGACATGAATATTTCTACATATGATTTAAAGAACAGGAATGCTTGGTATTGTGTTGATAAATATATGGAAAGCTATTTTGCGCGTGACTTGGGCTAACAAGGCAAGCCGTTTGGAGGATGTTGTCGGCGCTTGCGTTTCTGAAGCCCGAAAAAACGTCTGGGATGACGGACAAAATACAGACAATGAACCGGCAAAGTTGGCGCCGGAAGATAAAGAAAATGCTGCGCCGTAGCACGCAACACGATTGCGGCTCTAAATCAATCACCGGCGCCCCAACAACCTAAATGGACAGCGCCGGAAAGGGCTTGGCTTATGCCCCCAGATTAAAATTCCTCCCACTCGTTATCATCGTTTTTTGGATGGCTGTATGAAGCCGATTTTGTAGGCTTTGGCGTCACTTTTGCCGCTACCGGCGGTTTACTGCGCGGGGTTGTTTTAACGGCGGCGGAACGCCCCTTCGCGCCTACTTTAAAGAAATTAAGCAACTTGGTCATGCTTGCCGACTGTTCGCTCATAGAAATACTGCCCGCTGCCGCTTGCTCAGCCAGGGCTGCGTTTTGCTGGGTAATATCGTCCATTTGAGAAACCGCCTGATTGACTTGATCAATGCCCGCCGTTTGTTCCGCGCTGGCGTTTGCAATTTGAGAAACCAGTTCGCCCACTTGCGCGACACTATGAACAATTTCAGTTAGCGCCGCGCCTGTTTCGTTGACAAATGCGGTGCCAGCACGCACTTTTTGAACGCTGTTTTGAATCAGCTCGCTACTTTGTTTGGCGGCATTGGCGCTTCGCTGGGCCAGGTTACGCACTTCGGTTGCAACCACCGAGAAACCTCGGCCTTGCTCTCCGGCCCTGGCCGCTTCCACAGAAGCGTTCAAGGCCAGTAAGTTGGTTTGAAAGGCGATTTCATCAATCACGCTGATAATCTCGGCAATCTTATTGCTGCTGTCGTTAATTTCCTGCATTGCCGTGATAGCTGAGTTAACGATATCGCCGCCTTTTTGAGCTAATTGACTGGCGGAATTAACAACTTGGTTGGCCTGCTGGGTATGGTCTGCATTATTTCTTACCGTGCTGGCAAGCTGCTCCATGCTGGCGGCGGTTTCTTCCAGGCTGGCCGCTTGCTGCTCGGCGCGACTGGAGAGATTGTTGTTGCCGCTGGCCATCTCCTGAGATGAGCTGTCTATAAAATCAGCCGCATCCCTGACTTGAGTAATGAAGTCGTTCAATTTTGCCAGGGTGCCGTTGATATTATTCTTGCACTCGGCATAGACGCCTTGATAGTCATTAGTAATAGTGCTGGTTAAATCGCCTTGGGACATATTTTCCATGACCCTGTTAATGTCATTAAAGGCGCTTTCTATGACATCCGTTAATTCATTGATGCCGGACGACAACATCTTGGCAAATCCTTGCTTATCGCCCATGTTAATGCGGCTGCCCAGATCGCCGGCTTTAATATCCTGCACTAATTGTCCAATCTCTTGTTCAATTAAAATATCCTGGGTTCTGTTGTGCCATTCGGCAACAAAACCAATGCGCTCGCCCTCGCTATTAATAACCGGGCTGGCAATAACATTGACATGTTGGCCGCCAAGAACCAGCTCCGAACTGTAAGCCTCCTTTAAGTTTGCCAACAAGCGACGTTGATGAGCGGGGTCCTTGTGGAAACTGTCGATGTTGACGCCCATCAGTTTATTGACGTCAAAATGCGGTAATTGTTTGCGAATATCATTCTCGACCGCCTTGAACAGACGTTCAACGCTCTCATTGGTATAAATAATTTCAAGGTTGTTATTGGCTACCATGACGCCTGATTGGACATTATCCAGCGCTTGGTTAATTCTCGTGGCTTTTGCCGCATCGTCCCTGGCTTGCGCCAAATCCAGACTCAAGTTCACTTCCATTGAATACAAGCCGCGCTGGAAATCGCCGATCAGGTCATTCCGGGTTAAATCCCGTACGTTGCCGAACCTTTTTTCGGCCAGCCGATAAAAAATACCGATAGTGTCATTAAGTGTTCTCCTGAAGCTTCTGACCGTGCTGCACGCTATCGTCGAGGCAATGATGACTAGGGTGAAAGTGCCTGCAAAGAGCAGATAATCTTGCGCCAGAAACAACTGACACATCAAGTAGGCAATGGGCACCAAAAATATCGCTACCGCTACGGCTATTTTTACACAGGCGTTAATTTCGTTGATCGCTTTGACCAGCGCCGCTAAACCGGTCGGTCTTATCGTTGCTTTCTTCGCCTCCAGAAGCCGGTATAGCTGTTCCGCTTTTTCAATCCTTTCACGGCTTGGGGCGCGCCGAACAGAAAGGTATTCATGAACCTGGCCGTTTTTAAAGACCGGCATTGCGTTAGCGTCTACCCAATAATAATCGCCGGATTTGGTCCGGTTTTTTACTATGCCATTCCAGGGTCTGAGCGCTTTTAATGTCATCCATAAATCTTCAAAAGCAGCCGGCGGCATGTCGGGATGGCGGACAATATTATGCGAGGCGCCGATTAGTTCATCTCGGCTATAGCCGCTGATATTGACGAACTCGTCATTGGCGTAAGTAATAACGCCTTTTAAATTGGTTCTTGTAACTAATAGCGCACCCTTTTTCAGCTGGATTTCATTATTAGTTACCGGCATATTTACTTTCATTTATCCCACCATTTTCGTTTTATTATTGGCTCTTATCAGGATCCAAATTTTATAATTTAAATAATTTATGCGTACTTACTACCCAGATTGGTCGCGGCCAATGCGTAACGTCAACTTTTACATGTGCTCATTCTTGTTTCTTTAGGGTGAAAAAGGAGGGCGATTGCATCTTGTTCACTTGAAAATCCTCTATGATGAGTAACAAGCTTTGCGCACGATTCTACGTCGTTACGACTTGCCCTGTCAGCGTTGCATTGCAAAGTCATATCATCTATCGGGGGTGATGGCTTGATGGGTTCGATACCGGAGAGTTGCTCAATAAAGACAATACTGATTTTGGGTATCATAGCAGTAACAGGCGTGGCAATATTTCTACGGGGACAAAGGCCGGGCAATAAAACAGCCTGTAAAAAAACACCTTGTTTACTAGGGGGGAGCTTTTCAATCGTGCGTTGCCCCAATCGACATATTCCGCCATGCCTTTAAAAAGCGGCGGTTTTTATGCGGCTCTAAAATGTCTTCGATACGACCGCGCTGTATAGGCGCGGATAGTTTTTTTTGGGGATTACGGCCGTCTCTGATGGCCTTTGTTACAGCTGACTTGGAAACATCAAAACACAGATAAATGCACATAGTAGTTTTATTGTTTTGTTATGCGTTAACTTAATTCATTTTATAGGTGTTGATTTTTGTATTATCCGCCAAATCATAACGCTTAGAAATCAGTCAAGCGCTATCAAATCGATAAGATTTACAGGAAGTTATATGTAAGAATATTCCTACGTAATAACGGCAGGTTAACTTTTAGGGAGAGGCTGAGATGAGGGGAGAGAATAAATAGCGTGCTACGCATTGGTATCGGATAGAGGCTGTGAAAGTATTATCCAAATTAGGCTAAAAACATTTTTTACCACGAAGGCACGAAGAACTCGAAGTTTTCAATATATTGAATTTAAACGATTGTTTTTCTTCGTGTCCTTCGTGTCTTCGTGGTGAATTCTTTAATTTTTTCTAAAAACGAATACTTTCACAGCCTCGATAGTTTTAGAAACAGGACGAAGCCCCATTAATCAAGCAAATCATTCTTAAATGCGTAATGGATAATTTCGGCGTTTTTGGACATGTTCATTTTTTTCATGAGGCGGGTTCGGTAGGTACTGATGGTCTTGATGCTGAGCGCCATCTGTTGGGCAAGGTCGGTAATGCTTTTACCGGCGCAAATGCCGCAAAAAACCTGGAACTCGCGATCGGTCAGTGTGTTATGCAGCGGTATTTCCTGGTTCGGATTCAATTCCGCGATCAGTTTTTCGGTCATCGCCGGGCTGATGTATTTTCCTCCCTTGGCGACTTTTCGAATCGCCTCCACCAATTGCTCGGGCGCACTTTCTTTGGTGAGATAGCCGTCAGCGCCGGCGCGCAGCATTCTGATCGCATACTGATCTTCCGGATACATGCTCAGGATCAGGATAGGGAGGTGCGGAGATTGATGTTTCGCCAGCTTGATCAATTCCATCACATTTTTACCCGGCATGGCAATGTCGAGCAGCATGATATTCCAGCCCTGATCCCGGATGAACCTTAAAGCCTCATCGCCCGAAGCCGCTTCACCGAACACCTCCATATCGGGAATGTCGGCGAGGATTTGTTTCAGTCCCTGCCTGACGATGGCATGATCGTCGACAATTAATACTTTAATCATGGCGACCGTCGCTTTCGGATGATTTTAAATGCATGTGCAAGACCAGTGAGGTGCCTTTGCCCGGATCACTGACGATGACGACTTCGCCGCCGAAATGACGGGCGCGCTCATGCATGCCCAGAATGCCGTATTTACCGGATTTATGCATCTGCGCTTTCGTCATGCCGCAGCCGTTGTCGGTTATTTTCATCATTAAATTGTTGGCGTCTGTTTCAACATCCAGCGTTACGTGGCTTGCTCCGGAGTGTTGAGCAATATTGGTTAACGCTTCCTGCATAATTCGGAACACTGCGATGTCCCGGCCTTCGTCCATGACGACATCATTTTCCTGCACCGTCAACGCGCATTGAATGCCGTTTTGCCGTCTAAACTCGTCAAGCTTCCAGTCGATGGCCGCTAATAAGCCGAGATGATCCAGAATGCTCGGTCTAAGATCGGCAATGATTTTTCTGACCGAACCAATACCATCGTTTAAATGCAGATTCATCACCGCAATTTTTTCATGACATAAGGCCAAATTTGCCGGTATCTGTTTCTTCAGCCAGCTTAAATCCATTTTTTGCGCGGTCAGGAGACTGCCCAATTCATCATGAATTTCCCGTGCGATTCGGGTTCTCTCGTCTTCCCTGGCCGCCGCCAAGTGGCCGGATAAATCCCGCAACGCCGCTTCGGCTTTCTTGCGTTCGGTTATGTCATGCACCGTGCCGATAAAAAAATGATGCTGATCGACGTAGAACCGACTAACACCCAATTCCATCGGAAAAATGGAGCCGTCTTTTCTGAGTCCGTTCACCTCGCGTCGGGTGTCGAGTATTTTAGCTTTGCCGCTGGACAGGTAGTTTTTTAAATAGGAGTCGTGCCGACTCCGGTCGGGCTCAGGCATCAGTTTGTTGATATTATGATCTATCAATTCTTCGGCGGCATAACCGAACAGCTTTTCGGCAGATGGGTTAAGTTTCTCGATGATTCCATGTTCATCAATAATGATAATGCCGTCGGATACATTATTGAAAACAGAGCGTATCCTTGCCTCGCTTTTACCTAGCGCGTCTTCCATTTCGACGCGATGAGTCACGTCGTTCAGCACGCCGACGTAGTGGGTAATCCTGCCTTGTTGATCCTGTATAGGCGAAATATAGATCTCGTTCCAGAACAGACTGCCGTCTTTGCGATAGTTACGCAAAATGACATGGGCATCGCGCTTAGTTTGCAATGCGGCGCGCAATTCATGAATATCTTCTTGATCGTTATCGTTATTTTGCATAATGCGGCAATTATGGCCTACCAGTTCCGGCAGCGAATATCCGGTCATGCGCGAGAAGGCTTTATTAGCATAAATAATGGCATAGTCCGCGTCCGCCAGACCGGTAATGACAATGCCGTTGCTGCTGGAATCAATGGCGTGCTGCATTAAATACAATTTTTCTTCAACTTTACGACGGGCGGTGATGTCTTGCATGACGCCGTATATTTGTATGACCTTGCCATTGATGAGATCGCGAACCGGTAATGAATGATCGCTAAAATAGCGCACTTCACGGTTATTAATAATGCCCCGGTACTCGCTGGTATCTTCGCGGCCCGACAGTAGTTTTTTAAAGCGATCCTTAATAATCGACATATCGTCAGGATGGATCGGCAATACCCAGTCGCGGGCCTGTTGTTTTGAACCGCTATCGGGTGTTGCGGTACTGATAAGCTGTTTTAAAGGTTCGGTGACCCATTCGAATACCGGCGTGCCATCCGGGGAAATACGGATGAAATAGGCGAAATCCCTGGTGAATCGGGAAATGAAAGGATCTCTTCTTTCGTGAAACTGGAATTTGTTGTCGTTTTTGCCCTGTTCTTTTTGGGTTGCGTCAAGCAGGCATTGTTTTATGGCGTCGGCCAGGCAATGGCGATTGCGCTTTACGACATAATCGGTCATGCCGCGCTTGATTGCGGCGACGGCTATGTCCTCGTTTCCGGAGTCGGTCAACATGATGACGGGCAGGTTGGCATAGCGCGCCTGGATTTCCTTAAATAAAGTCAATCCGTCTGTCCAACCGAGCCGATATTCGGTAATTGCCAGATCAAAACCGGCTCCGGTGATGGTTTCGTCAAACGCCTCCCGGCTGCTAACTTCAACAATATACGCATCGGCAAATTGACTGCGCAATGTTTCCAGGGTTAAGGAACGCTCAACGGCATCGCTGTCAATAATCAGGAATTTCATGCTTTTTCAGGTGCATCTGTTGTGTTGGGTCAGGCCATTGTAACGTTAATTACGCTGTATCGGTGTGTCGCTGTAAGGATAGGATTAGCAAGCTGCTTCAGCCAACCGTAGAGACGCGATTTATCGCGTCTCTACGGGTCTCATTTTTTGGAGCTAAGTGCCTGAATAAAAGTTTCCAGCTCTTGTTTAAAGCCGGAGTGCAGGCTTTGCCTGCTTTGCAAGCAGAGCTTGCACTCCAATATACCCGAAAACTTTAGCTCGATTACTTAGCTGTTCTGTTGGTAAGTAGTTGGGCAAAAGTTTTCTGGCATGTGTGGGAGCGGCTTTAGCCGCGACGATCACGGCTAAAGCCGCTCCCACACATGCCACTCATGTTAAGAAACTTATGAACATCGAATATTTTGTCTCTGACTGAAGCATCTTGCCAATCAGGAAAGTTTTTAACAAAAGCTCCTGATTTACTACGGAGAAAAAACATAAAACTCCGTGTCCTTCGTGCCTTCGTGGTGAATAATGCTTTTACTGCGGGCTATTTTAGTGTTTTTTTGAAATGGCCTTGGGTGAAACCCCAAAATGTTTAATAAATGCAGCGCTGAAATTGCCGGCATGGTTGTAACCAACCCGATCTGCGACAACACTTACCTGATATTGTCCCGATTCCAGTAACCGATAGGCATTATTCATCCTGATTTCCAGCAGCAAACCGTAAGGCGTGTTGTTAAAAAAATGATGAAATAACTTTTTTAATTTGAATTGATTGGTTCCGGCCCGCTTTGACAGTTCTTCCACTGACGGCGGGTTCTTGAATTCACGGACTAGAATATCCTTGGCCGATTTGGCGATAGCGGCATCTTTTTGATTGAATTCCGCTGGATTTCGGCATGTGTCTTCGCACAGCGGGCTTAATTCAAAAGCCAGCAGCGACATGACTTGCCCATGCATGAATATCCGGTTGGTTTCCCTTGCTTCGTTACAGTTCAATAACTGTTGCGCGGCGCATATCGCCTGTGGAGAAATAGGCCGATAGCTTAATAATT
>Ga0208756_100746_pt1 | contig 11685 bp, 7 predicted proteins | sample LakWasMe73_LOW10_2_FD_183901 | JGI IMG/M metagenome (GOLD analysis project Ga0208756, IMG submission 183901) | Freshwater sediment methanotrophic microbial communities from Lake Washington under simulated oxygen tension - Sediment Metagenome... | ecosystem: Environmental > Aquatic > Freshwater >... | reverse complement strand
GAGGCTAAACAAGCGGTGTTTGAATATATTGAGGTCTTTTACAACCGGGAACGGCTCCATTCCGCCAATGGCTATTTGTCGCCCATTGACTATGAATTGCAGCATAAAGCTGCTTAACCTTGTGTCCCAGGGCAATCGCGCTTAAATTATTCCGATGACACGAAGTAAATAATCATTGTCCCATCCGGCTTTTAATCGTTTGATCTTGATGCCGACCTTAGATGTTTTTTCAGTCTTGATCAGATTTAGGGCAATATGCCGGATAACAGCCAGGTTCGCTGCACTATGTCCTTTGCGAGTTCGATTACTATCTTCATCGAAGGCGATATCAAGAACCCAGTGAAGATTGTTTTCTATTGACCAATGCGCGCGTACTACGCGCTCCAATCGCTTCGGATCGTTCGCATCAAGACTGCTGATGAAATAGCGTGTTTCCTCCGTCACTTTGTCACCGATTTCTCTTCTTGAGGTGACGGCGATAATGCTTTGCAAGCCTTCCCAGTCATGTCGCTCTTGTAGCCAAGCTATATCGGCTGTCGCACGAATGGTGCGTGTTTCAATTCGACCATGTTCACCATCATAGCTAACACAGGCAACTGCTGGAGCTAAAGACGATGTGAAAAATGTTTTAACATCGTCATGCAAATTGCCTTGGTTGCCTTTCAGGCTAAACACATAGTCACCGCCTTGCTGTTTAATCTGCTTGGCTATTTTTTTTGGCAGCCCATCGCATCGATAGTAATCACTGCTCCTGCTATATCAAGTCGTGAAAGTAATTTTGGAATGGCGGTGATTTCATTCGATTTATCATCGACTTTAACTTGGCCTAAAACCAGGTTATTTTGTTGTGCCCAAGCGCTGACCATATAAATGGCTGCTTTTTTTGAAGCCTTGTCTAAACTGCGCCTTAAGCACTTGCCATCAATCGCAATCACTTCGCCTTCAGTTATGTTGGCTAGATCAGCAACCCAGCGGGAAAAGCAGACGCTAAACTGCTCGGTATCAATGGCGGCATAAACTTCACCGAAGGTATCGTGCGAAGGTATGCCGTGCTCTAAACCCAGTAATTCAGTGAACCACTCCTCTTTTGCCAGGCCAAATTCTTCAACAGCAACCCAGTTATCCGCTCCGCAAATCATAGCGCAGATGCTGATAAAGAAAATATCTTGCAGTTGATGTTTCTTTTGCCTGTTTACTCTGGGGTCTTCAATGCTTGAAAAGTGATGGATAATAGAAGGTGTTGGTGTTGGTGTTGGTGTTGGTGTTGGTGTTGGTGTTGGTGTTGGTGTTGGTGTTGGTTTTGGTTTTGGTTTTGGTTTTGGTTTTGGTTTTGGTTTTGGTTTTGGTTTTGGTTTTGGTTTTGGTTTTGGTTTTGGTTTTGGTTTTGGTTTTGGTTTTGGTTTTGGTTTTGCTTTTGCTTTCATTGAAAATCAAAATGATAGGATTATTACCTCATCTAAATTATATTTTCAAGTACTTTTAAGCGCGATTGCCCTGCCTTGTGTCCGAGAAAGTGTTGACACATCATTTTATCCAGGCAATGTCTGGATCGACGCATTCCAGACCAGGCAACATTAAAAAGGGAAACCGCAGCATCGCAAGAAAAAAGAAACGCTATCGCTCGACCTATGGAATGGCGATTTAATAATGAGGATGCGCGGGTGAAATTGAAGAAGCTATACCCGACTTATAAAATTGACTGAGTACTAGTCAATAAACTGAGTCAGCAACGGGGGTTATGTTAAACAACATAAGATGTAGTGGTTCAAACCTAATCTGACAGTTACTAATTTTTAGAAGTGTCTGTCAGGTTAAATTCAGCCTATAAATTTTTCTTTCCAAATGGTTTTGCCATCCTGCAATGTCGCCATAGGCGTTCGACCACAGCACATTTTACCTTGATGGGTGCGCTGATTATTGTAATAGTCGAGCCATTCGTCCAGATCTTTTTGCAGCACTGGCAAATCGTTATACAGATTCTTACGCAAGGCCATTTGGTAAAATTCCTGCAAGATTGTCTTATGGAAACGTTCACAAATACCATTGGTTTGCGGTGATCTAACCTTGGTTTTACTGTGCTCGATGTCGTTAATTGCCAAATACAGCTGATAATCATGGGTTTCTGCCCGTCCGCAATACTCGGTGCCACGATCCGTGAGAATACGCAGCATCGGCAACTGTTCTTCGGTGAAAAACGGCAAGACTTTATCGTTCAACAGATCAGCCGCTGTAATCGGGGTTTTGGTCGTATACAGCTTGGCAAAAGCGACTTTGGAGTAGGTATCGACAAAGGTTTGCTGATAAACCCGCCCGACGCCTTTAAAGGTGCCGACATAAAAGGTGTCTTGGGAGCCCAGATACCCTGGATGCGCAGTGTCGATTTCCCCGCAGACTTCATCATCCTGGCGCTTCTTTTCGAGTGCTGCAACCTGCGCTTCAGTCAGGATAAGTCCTTGCTCTGCGACTTTCGCTTCCAATGCTTTCAAACGATCTTTAAAGTTGGCAAGGCCATGACGTAGCCAGATGCTGCGTACGCCGCTCGGCGATACGAACACACCCCCCTTGCGCAATTCATTACTGACCCGTAATTGGCCGTGAGCAGGATAATCTATGGCGTGGCTCAGTACCGACTGTTCCGTCAGGTCATCGACTCGGTTTTTCAGGTTCGGTTGCCTTCGACTTTTATCGAACAGGGATTCAACTCCACCCTGCTCAACCGCTGCTTTATAGCGATAGAAGGTATCACGGGACAAGCCCATCGTCTTACAGGCTCTGGACACATTGCCCAGTTCTTCAGCCAGATTCAACAAGCCCACTTTGTGTTTGATGATTCTTACGTTATTCTCAAGCATGAGGGTTACCTCTTTTGGTTTGATAAAAATTCGACACTTCTATCTCACCAGTAACCTTCTCTCTTTTCAAGAGCGGTGTCAGGTTAAGTCTGAACTATTACATTTTTTTTTCGCCATGGTTTCGATGTGGCCGTACATGCTGTAGTAAAGAACCAGAATTTTTGCCATAGTGTATCCCCTCATTGCCTACGGTCTTGCGGTGAGCCCGACTTAGGCCGTTTCCGTGAAAGAACACACCCGAATTACGCATTATTTTTTCACCACGAAGACACGAAGAGCACGAAGAAAAAACATAAACTTCGTGTCCTTCGTGGTGAATAAAAAAATAAATTATACGAGGTATATTCTTTACCGGACATCGCCTTAAAGCTAATCGCGCACGGCCAACAAAACTGAATGGGCTTGTGGCCGCGCCCCTATTTAACCTAATGTCGGGCATTTATGTTGGCTATATCATTGTGCGTGGAAGCTACCGACAGCTGGAGTGCAGGCTTCGCCTGCAAGCGCAAGCGAAGCCTGCACTCCCGTTACATGCGTTGCTTTCAATACATATAGCCTTTATCTAACTCCGATAAAGGCATATTCCTGCACAGGTCGGCAAACGCTTTAATCATGCGCCGCGAGCGGATGATGCTGCACGTTTTCCTGGGCAATCGCTTCGGCAGGCGTCGGATCTCCTGCGACAGCGCGTTTGATCGCCAATTTAGTAGCTTCGTAATTCCAGTCCTGGATTTTATTGTTGTCCTTGGCATCCCAGTGGATAAAAACACCGACGCAGATAAATATATCGTTGGCTTCTTCCAGCGGAATTACACCCTCTTTGACGCTATCGACCACCGCCTTGGCCACGCCCCGTTCCGCCGGGCCGAACATTTGGGTTGCCTGTTTCTCGTTCTTGATTTCGACCTTGTTGAACATGACGGTATTAGGCTTAGCCATCAGATTGGGCGCGACCAGCGCCAGCAGGGAATTATCGCCCCGTTTTTGGTTAGTCAATGTGATACAAAATGCGAGTTCTGCGGCGCTGCCACGAGGCCCCATGACCAGGTCGATATGGGCTAATTCATTACCCTCGCCTACCAGAGCTTCACCTACCAGTACTTTATCGATTTTTGGCATTTTCATGTTGTTTCTCCTCTTGAGATTTCAAATCAATCAATTCTTGAATTCAAAAGACAGCCACTGCTAACCGATGCAATAGCCGTCTAACGTAAAGCCAACCGGACGCGGATCACGAAAGCTCGAAAATGGTTGCATGCCGCGTTCCGGCCGAGCGCAATATTATTAGGCATTTGATTTACTTCATCTCCATCAGGTCGCCCGCTGGAATAGCACCGTCGGAACGGCCTTTAAGATAGGCATACAAGTCATCAACGCCGTCGACCACAGTTTTGTTGCCACTGAACGAATACATACTTCTATGTCCATCGATAATGACCTTCCGAAAATGTTCTTTAGTCTGGTTTTTCATGGTTTGAAGCAGATTCGGATTGCTCACGTTGCCTTCTCCAGTTGCTTCGTGACAGTTTCCGCACGCTTCCGTTCTGTAGATATTCCAGCCGTTGAAAGCGGCTTTATCGACTTTGTGTCCTTCGACCTTATAAAGGGCTTGCGCAAAGACAGGCTGACAGGGAAATAACATAAGGCCGCCGAGCATAACAACGGCCGACATAATTTTAAGTTTGCTATGAAATATCTTGTTCATTGTGACCTCTCATAAATCATAAGTCGCGCTCCAGCGCCGCCAAATACGGCCAAAGCCCGGAGAACTTTAAAATGTAGCGTAGTGCGTATAACCTGCGACTTGAGCCATGAAAGACTCAGCCGTGTCAGACTCCACAGCGCTAATGTCTATCGGCGGGAATATATGAAACAGGGGTGATTTGAATAATGTAAAACCGATATATCCACACCTTGCAATTTATAACATGCGGGTAAAATCAATAACATTCGTATCACTACCTATCAACATTGATGCGCTTCTATTAAGGACTCCATCAATAATAACTTCCGCTTAGGGTTCCCACGCTCTGCGTGGTAACGTGGTCAGGCTGCATTCCCACGCAGAGCTTGGGAACCATGAGTTTATATTTCGGGACGTTAGGATGTAGGCCGGAATAAGGCCATCCAAGCGCATAGCGCGAGGTGGCGTTTCCGGCAAGTTCGGGAGGTGTTTGCCGGAAACGCCAGTTCTCGCTGTCACTCGAACCAGCTTATTCCGGCCTACTTCGAGATGTGTATAAAAATGAGCGTGGCGCGTGGAAACCATGAGTTTATGTTTCGAGACGTTATTACCGACCCTGTCCTAAGCGCCTGCTTATTCCGCACCTTTAATCAGTATCAAACTCATAGTTAAGTTTTATTCTTTGCGATGTACCGGTCTGGGTTTCAACATTAAAGGTCTTGGTCAGCTTACGTTTTAATACCAATACGGCTTGTTTATTAAACAGGCCGACCTTGGTGCCCACATAGAAATCCGGTGTCAGGTATTGCCCTACCGTAGCCAGTGTATCTTGCAGCGTTTTTCCTTCTTGAACTTCAAACTCGTCTACGCCCAGTTTGTCGGAAAGCCAGGATAACTTGCCTGACCCGTAAGATAACGCGGCAGCGGCAACCCTGCTGCCTTCCGATTTGCTGACCTGACTTAACGGGCCGCCGGTAATCAAATAGGCCAGCACTTCTTCTTCCGGTAGGGCCGGTTCCGAAGACAGACGCGTTTGCGGCGTATCCAGCGGGCCGGTCAGGTTCAGAATAGCGGTAACCTCTTTGCTTTTTGAAACGCGTATGGCTTCCACGTCCAGCCAGGGTTTATCGACCGGACCGTTAAACAGGAAACGCCCTTTACGCACGGTAAGATCCTGTCCGTAGCTTTTATAACGCGCCTTATTCATGTCGATGCTGCCGTACATCGCCGTTGTTTCTCCTGTTTTGGTCATCTTCAATTTGCCCGACAAGTCGGTCTTCAGCCCTTGCCCTGAAAAGCTGACCTGTTTGCCGAGTTCGATGTCTAACTCCGCATCGATTTGGGGTGCTGACGTAGCGTTTGGCTCGGCTTTTTGTTCGCCGAGAATCACTTCATCGCTGCTGACTTTTACTGTATTTTCGGGGAGTTGCGGAAGCTGCAAGACGGCTTTGGGTATTTTTAATTTGCCGGTCACTTTTCCTCGCTGCCCGGCAAACGCGCCTTTTAACTCAGGCGAAACGGCTATTTGAGCGTCCGGCAATTTGGCGACTTCAAAATCCGTTCCGCTCAGCGTCAAGTCTGCTGTGCCTTGCAGGCTGGCAAAACCATCGAGCTTAACAAAACCTTGCCCGGATTTTGCAAAGCCGCTTAGCTGAATACGTTCGGCATTATCGGCGGATGAAACAGCCTCTAGCCTGAGGTCGCGAAGTTCCAACCCCAACTCGGCAAGATCGACAGCACCATCGGCGAACCGTACTGCTCCGTTAACCAGCGGTTTGTCGGTGCTGCCTTGTAAGGTCAAATCCGCGTTAAGCTTGCCTTTGATGTTCGACAACTGCGGAACAAAAGGATTCAACAAGTCAAAGTTAAGCACCGATGCCGTTATCCGCCCGGATAGGCTCTGATCTTTGCCGGTATCCAGTTGCAACTGGCCGCGCAGATAATCCTGCCCCGTCAGCGCCAGATCGACATCGGCTGAAACCATCGTCTCTTTCAGCTTGCCCGATAATGACGATGAACCCAAGGTAAGTTCAGTCGAGCCTTGCTGAGTCCGAAACAGAATCTTTGCGTTGGCGGGCATAGCCACCCGGAAAGTGCCGTTAAGCAAACCCTTTTCCCGCTGCATGTCCGCATCGGCATTGATAATGCCATTTAACTTTGTCTGCTCGGGTAAGTAGGCTTGCATGAGGCTTAGAGGCAAGGCCGTGGCGTTAACTTGAAACTGGAAGTCGCCATTGGCAGGATAATGTCCCTGCGCACAAAGCGCGGCCTGTTGCTGAACCAGACAGGCTTTCGCCAACGTCGCATCCACTCCGGCTGGGCTTTGCGCTATGCGAATAGTCAGATCATTCGTAAGCCGCCAGCGGCCGGAATCGCGGGTATTCAAATCCAGTTTGGAAAAATCGCTCAGCCACACACCGGCCTTGTAACTGCCTGCCAGCACGGTTGATGCATCACCGTAAGACGAGTTGATGTCGGCTTTAAAATGATGTTGCTCAAGCGTACCCAAGCCGTCAACCCGCAGAGTTGAAATTTGCAGGGTGCCGGTTTTGATGGCGCTTGCGGACAACTGTATTTTGGAGGTTTTTTGGGGATCGGCTTGATAGTCGATATTGGCGGTCAACCGCTCGGCGCTGTATTCGGCAAAGTGCAGACGCTTGCCGTCAGCCTGAAATTTTACCGAAGGATTCTTCCATGCGCCCTGCAAACGCCCTTCCCCTTTCAAGCTGCCGCCCAGGTTAGGCCATAACGACTCCAAAGCCGGGGCGTCGATTGCGACAACAAGCGCGGCTTGCTCTTGTCCCAGCGTACCGTTAACGGCAATTTTATTGGCTCCCGAAACGATCCGCAGGGCATCGACCTTAAGCTGCTCGCCTGCCAAAGCCAGCTTGCCGTCTGCGCTAACCGGATAGCCGCGCAACTTGCCGGACAGCTTGTTAATCTCGGCATCCAGCTGCAACGCGTCTCCGGCCAGCTGACCTTTAAGATGGGTGTTGAAAGTCAGGCTGCCGGGAAGCTCGGGCAGCAGGATGCCGGGATTAAAATTTTGCCCGCTTGCCGTAAGGTCGAAAACCGTCGCGTCTTTCCAGGACACAGCGCCGTCGACCTGGAATGTCCCTGCCGTTGAGTTGAGTTCCAGTTTTTCAATAGACAAGGCATCCATGCTGCCGTTGCCTTTAAACGCCAAATGGGCTTTCGGCAAAGTCGGCTGGGTTAACTGTGCGTCCAATATAAGCTGATAATCGCTGAGCAAACCGGTCAACTCGACAGATCCTTGTTCGCTGCTCACCTGCGGTTTGCCGCCGCTGAGCGGCCAGTTAAGCTGTTGCCAATCGCCGTGCGCGGTTATGCGCGGCGCATCCTGCAAATCATCCAGACGGCCTTTCAAGGCTGATTTGAACGGTGACGACAACCGATTGTCGAAAGCCAGTTGATGCATGTCGCCGTTGACCGTCGCGGACGCTCGCCATAAACCGTAATCTGCCGTTGCTACCTGCCAATCGGCGGTTAAGCTGAATGGAAAACCCTTGCCCAAGCCCATTTGTCCTGTGGCCGTTGCAACTCCCGGTTTGGCATTGACATCCAGCGAGACGATATTAAGTCGACCGTGTTCGGTGAATGCCGACAAGTGCAGTTTTTCCAGTTGTTGGATCTGCTCGCCTTGCTGAAACGTAAGATCCGTCAACAGCAGGTTTTCAATCACGACTTGCACCGGCAACCGTAGTTCGGCATTAAGGTCGAAACCACTTTCTTCCGATGGAGGTGTTTCGGTCAGGCTAACGTTTACTTCTTCGAGGGTCACATCAACAATTTTTAAAGTGCCCGAGAACAGTTTGGAAGGTTGCCAAACGAACACCAGCTTTTTAACGGCGACCGTTCCCGTATCGCTTTTATAGAACAGATCAGTGAGCACAATACGTTCAAGTATCCGGCCGTCAATGGTTTTAACTGAAGCCTGTATCGGTAACCTTGAGAAAATCGTCTGCAACAGCCAGCGGCTGCCGGTTGCGCTGTTCATCAACCCGAGCAGGCCGACAGGTATCATCAGCACCAGAATCAAGCTAATCAGAAAAATACGTTTCTTCATCTTAAAAACCGCGCCGGGTTCGCGAAAACACGGTTCTCGCTCGCCGCTGTTCCCTGCTTGAAGGCCTCTGCTGTAGGGCGTGCCGCGCGCGCCTTAACGCTTAGGATATGGTCGGTAATAGCTTCCCGAAACATAAACTCATCGTTCCCACGCCCTGCGTGGGAACGCAGCCTGAACCGCTCTGCGCTTCGGGACGCTGGAGCATCCCTGGCTGGGTTACCACGCAGAACGCTCATCGTTATATACAAATACCTGCGAAACACCGTCAACTCCTCGTTCCCACGCGCCGCGTGGGAACGCCGTGCCGGACGCGCTGCGTCCCGTATCGTAAAACGTTGATCGTGACTCGAGGCGCAGCGCGCCTTGACTGCATTCCCACGCGGCGCATAGGAACGAGAACATCCCTGCTTTTATGACAACTCTCGGGCGGAATTGTGTATAACGATGAGCGCAGAGCGTGGGAACCATAAGCGGAAGTTATTAATGGAGTCCTTAAGGCGCGCGCGGCGCGCCCTACCGGTGCAATGCCGCATCTCGCTGAATATTTTCGTGCTTTTCGTGTCTTTCGTGGACAAACTGTTTTTTCCGCAATCATAGCCGTGCCCCCGCGGCAAAATGGATTTGAAACGAGGAATCCGATTCGCTCAACGGCAAGGCAAAATCCAGCCGAATCGGACCGATAGGCGAATACCACCTGACGCCTAAACCCACGCCGGTTTTGATACTGATATGATCGAGATTATAAGCGTTGCCGCCGTCGATAAATGCCGCGACACCCCAGTCATCAAGCACGGCCTGTTCGTATTCCGCGCTGACTACGCTTAAGAACTTGCCGCCGACCACATTGCCCAAATTATCCTTAGGCCCCAGTTCCTTATAAGCGTAGCCGCGTATGCTGTTCATACCGCCGGCATAAAACCGGTACGAGGTCGGCAGCCTGTCGAATTGATCGACCAGCGTTGCGCCTTGCTCGGTTCGGGCAATCAATTTGCCGCTCCAGGGTAACGGGTGTATCCATACCGCGGATGCCGAACCCTGCGCAAAACTGACATCGGAGATTGGATTTTTATAGCTGCCGGCCAGGTTAAACTCCAGGCGATGGCCTCGGGTGGGGCGCAGTGCGTTATCGGAAACAGAACGCAGCCAACTGCCGCCCGGCACTAATAAAAGCACCTGATTTGAGATTGTGCCGGTACTAAAGTCTTCGTAGACGGAGTCGATAAACAGCGTCTGCTTCCAACCGCTGTCGAAATCGTGTTTCAAGCGTGCGGAAAGTTTGCCCGACAGGGACTTATAAGTGTCGGTATCTTCTCTCTTGAGCCCGCCGCCGAAACTGAAGAAATCGCTGGCCGGGTTATCCAACGGCACGTTATATTCAACATCCGCCGTTGACAGCACCGGGGAAAGATCGATATTGGCGTTAAGAAAATGCCCCCGGCGATTCAATCGGCGGTTTTTATACGAAGCGTTCAGCAACGGCCCGATGTCGGTGTCGAAACCTACGCCGAAGCCGTAATGATGGATTTTTTCAGGATACAGTTTAACGGTGACGGGGACTCGCTTTGGGTCGACATAAGCGGTATCGGGGCGTATCTCCACGCTCTTGAAATAGCCGCTTTTTGACAGCGCATTATGGGTTTTAGCCAATTGCTCGCCGGAATAAAAGTCGCCGCTTTTGATGGTAATGAATTTACCGACAAACTCGGGATTCAAAATATCCTGTTCGACAATAACGTCGCCAAACACCTTGCGTTTTCCGGCATCAAAGACCAGCTTGATGTGCGCCTTGTTGGCGGCTTTATCGATGAGCAGTTTTTTTTCCGGGAACGAGGCTTGCAAATAACCTCTTTCCAGCGCCAGCGATTCAAGCCGACTCTTCATTTTTTCGTATTGATCGTGGCGCAGAGGCTTACCGGTTGGGGTTAGCAGCGTATTACGCAGTTTTTGAAATTCAGGGTCGTCGCGGGCATCGCCAATGAGGTTGATAGCGATGTCGGCAACGATGGTCTGCGGGCCGGAATCAAGCGCAAAGTCCGCCTGCCAACATTCAGTATTGAAAGCCAATGCTTTTTTGATGATGGGATGGTAATACCCCAAAGCCCGCAAAGCCTGGGATATTTCTTCATCGGCTTTGTCAAACAAGCCGCGTATTTTCCATTCCGGCGATGCGCATTTTTCTTCCGAAAGCGACAGCATGAGCTGAACATTTTTTTTGGCTTCGCTTTCAAGTCCGGTGACAGCGACTTTTGCATCAACACCGGGGGCCGCTAAATACAGCAGTATGAATAGCACAACGCCGAGGCTTGCAGGAATTAGTCGCATTCTAGTTATCCGAAGATATTTTGTCCTGCATGTGTAGATACTCTGTGCGTATCATTGAATGCTGAAAGGTACGCACAGCGCACCTTACGAGGCTATCAGGCCGATCATTTCCTGGCTTCCTTCAAGTAAAAAATGACTGACCAAGGACTTAAACTACCTTGTCGCACGTTCTTCTTCACCTTGGAATCGCCGGCAAACAACACCTCACCGTTACCATGACAGTCAACCGTTGCCGGTTCACTGCCCAGGTTGGCCGCCAGCATTAAAGTCGATCCGTCGTTCAAGCGCCATTGCACGCTTATTGCCCGGTCATCCAAAACCCGGTACTGGGCTGATCCTGGGGGCATTGCCTTTAGCCTTGGGCTTATCTGACGGCGACGAATACGCAATAATTCCCGGTGATAGTCGAACCACTGTTGATGCGGCTCCCGTTCTAATTCGTCCCATGCAAGCTTGGCCGCTTGATAGGTTTCAATGGCATTGGGTAACGGTATTTTTCGGCGCATTTCATCATCGTTAAACGCCGCGAGCTTGGCGAATCCCTGTAATCGCCCCTCGTTCACTTTCTCGCCCAACGCCTCGGGAAAATCCACAAAGTAGGTGAATGGCCGGCTACAGGCCCACTCCTGCCCCATAAACAGCAAGGGTGGCGACGGCGACAGCAATAATATCGCTGTCGCCGCTCGCAGGGCTTCCGGTGGGCAAAGACTGGAGATGCGCTCGCCCAATGCCCGGTTGCC
>Ga0208756_100723_pt1 | contig 11968 bp, 9 predicted proteins | sample LakWasMe73_LOW10_2_FD_183901 | JGI IMG/M metagenome (GOLD analysis project Ga0208756, IMG submission 183901) | Freshwater sediment methanotrophic microbial communities from Lake Washington under simulated oxygen tension - Sediment Metagenome... | ecosystem: Environmental > Aquatic > Freshwater >... | reverse complement strand
ATGGGCGTTAAAGACGACTGCATGGATGCAGGAGGTAGAGCAATGCAGGAGCAATTGCCGAGGACAATGATGTTATAGGGATTATTAATGATATTGAGGATTCGCATGGCGTGACGCACCAACATTGAATGAGATTATGATTGGTGGCTTGAAAAAGACTAAGGCACATCAATTCGCTCAAATGACACCGCAATGTAAATTAAAAGAGGTCGAAAAAGCGCGTCTTTCGACCTGATGCAGAATTTGTGTCGCTGGCATAATCTTTTTTCAAAAATTATCCGGCTAAAGAAAAATGCTCTTTAACTCACCCGAATTCATCTACTTTTTCATGCCTTTCTCAATTGCCGCATGGTGGGTCTTGCAGCGAATGAATCGTGAGCAAGACGCTCAATGGCTGGTTGTCATTTGTTCCATCTACTTTTATGGCTGGTGGGACATGCGCTATGTGCCGCTATTGATCGGTAATGCTCTGGGTAATTTCTATCTAGGGCAGAAGATCTCGCAGACAAAGTCGAAAACGCTGCTGGCTGCCGGGTTGATAGTCAACGTCGGCCTACTGGGTTATTTCAAATACGCCGACTTCTTCATTGAAAACTGGAATGTGCTGGCCGGCAGTCAGGATTCTCTGTTGCACTTGATATTGCCGCTTGGCATATCGTTCTTCACGTTTCAGGTGATTGCTTACCTGGTCGACTGTTACAAAGGCTATGTTAGCGATTTCAATCTGCGCCGCTTTGCGTTTTCGATTTCGTTCTACCCACATTTGATCGCAGGGCCGATTCTGCATTACTCCGATGTCATGCCACAACTACGAGGCCGCATTGATTTTGATGCTAGACAGTTTTCGCAAGGCTTGTTCATTTTCGCTGTTGGATTGTCTAAAAAAAGCGTAATTGCCGACCGCATTGCCGAGAAGGTCGATCCGTTGTTTGCAGCGAACGCTGTGCTACAATTTTTTGAATCGTGGGTTTCGGCTATAGGCTATGGCTTACAAGTCTATTTCGATTTCTCCGGGTACTCCGATATGGCAATCGGCATCGGTCTGATGTTTGGCATCATCCTGCCGCAGAACTTCAATTCCCCTTATCAGGCAAACAGCATCGCCGACTTTTGGAAGCGCTGGCACATGACGCTGTCCAGATTCCTTCGAGACTATGTGTATATTCCTCTGGGCGGCAACAGGAACGGTTTTGGCTGGGGATTATTCGCCGCTGCCATCACCATGATCATCGGCGGGTTCTGGCATGGCGCCGCATGGACGTTCGTGCTTTGGGGCGTTTTGCATGGGCTGTTCATTGGCATTCACCGACTCTGGATGAAAGCCGGTGTCAGAATGGCCGAGCCGCTGGCTATAACTATTACTTTCCTGTCGGTCACGGCGGCTTGGGCGGTATTCCGTGCAGAATCAGTGACACAAGCTATTTCTATCTGGAAAGGGATGATAGGAGTCAATGGTTTTGCCATCCCCAGCGTCGTATCCGAATTTTGTCAGACCTGTACCCAAACCACATTAATCACCGGCATGGAATTCGTACAGGGGGCGATTTTGTTGGCGATCTGTCTAGGATATGTCAACGCCCAGAAAACGGCACAGCAGCTTGAGCCGAACTTCAAAAACCTTGCTTATTTCACCACACTATTTTTCACCAGTATCTGGTTGTCAGGATCCCATGAAAGCTTTATCTATTGGCAGTTTTGATTCGTTTTGGAAAGCGGCATTAGTAGCTGGTGGCATTGTCGCCTGGTCATTGCCGTTATGGAACGTGGTGGTAAATCCATACCAGATCTTCAATCCCGCATTTTCGATAGGTGATAGTTTTTCATCCTCGACAACCAATGAGCGATTTTTGAAGGTTGAGTATTTGCTTAATGAGGCCAAACAAACTTCACCGAACTCACCCGAAGCGATCATTGGACAAATTAATGATGAATCGCCCAGAGACAGTGATTCAAGAAAAACACTGAACACCACGCATGATGCCTTTATCGTGGGATCATCGATCATGGGGCTTGTCGATCCCGATCTGGTCAATCGGTATTACCCTGGTAGACATTTTTACAATCTAGCATTCTTGGCGGCCAAGCCAGATGAAATTCTAGCTACGTTGCAAGGATTGAAGCGGGAAGGGGTGCCGATTAAAACCGTGGTGTACGGGCTGGAACCGATAGCTTTTACCGACATTAAATCTTACGGCCCAGCGTATCAATTACACCCAGAAGCCGGAGAACAAAGTCGGCAACGGGTTATTTTTGATTACTTGTTTGCTCCAAGCCTTTCGGACGGGTTTAGCCGGTTGGTAACTGGTATCAGCGGCAAGCCGTCCGTCAGGTACGACATCGATGGCACGGGCAGATATTATCTGGAACGTTATGACCGGGAGATCAAAACCGACCATGGCGCATTTATTCGCAAACAGTTCCCTATCAACGCTAAACACGTTAAAGCGCCACCGTGGATTGGCAGTCGATTTGAGAGTTTTCGAAAACTGGCTCAGTGGTTAAAAGATGAAAGGATTGATGTCAAATTCTATTTGAATCCGCTGCACCCCTATATTGCAAATGCATATGGGGATGGGCGGCTTGTTGAATTCAAACAGAAAATTGCGGAAATAACAGGGCAGAGCCCTATCCAGGATTGCACAGAGTTGTTAAACAGTGACGATGTGAATTGGCGATTTTATGATTACAAACATTTCAGGCCGGTAGAAGCACCAAAGGTTATTGAATGTGCAGTAAATCATCAATAAATGTGCAAATATTCTAAATCGTCAACCCGTTTGTTGTTCAAAAAACGGATTATGTTTACCAATTGCGTATTTCGCTCCAATGCGGCCTCCCAGAATTATGCAAAGCAGCCACCGAAAATTATTGAAAACCAGTCACTGGCTATTATAAACTTGAGGTTGCATATTCTGCCCCAACCTGAGCACCCGTTCTGATTCAATCAGAATACGCAGAGGTTAGCTGATCGTCTCAGATTGGCCAAGTCTATCAATTTAGATTTATCAATGACGGCTAACAGTCTTATTGCGAACCATCGGCGTCAGCGTTTTTGAACTACGAAATACTGGTTCCAACGATGCCGACACAACTAAAAATTCGAGAAATGTATCGGCTATTTTTATGCTAAAAACAGCGCATAAGGCTATCCGCGATAGCCAATCAAGCCCTGATTCTAGCAACTCAAGAGCTAATATTTTCAACCGAGAAAAATTATTGAGGGGTTCAACTTATCAATACTCCAGACGATCTATCAGAATTCGGCATTTCTATCCCCCAGGGATAAGGATTCTCTTTCTGAGCACGTTGATATTGGTAAACGACCATTTCAGGCATGTTGCGTGGGGCATAACAACTTCCTAAACGCATCGTCAACACGCTGGGAGCAGCCAGAGCCAGGTGAATTTTGCGAATCCCCGTTCCTTGTAGTGTGGTAACCGTCTGCATGAATTGCTGAATGATGTTTTGAATAGATGTTTCGCTGAAAACGCGTCCTGGATAATTCGCACCTAATTTCATCTCAATAATCGGTAGTTCGGGAAACGACACGGTCAATTCATTCTGGTCTATCGGATAAGAAATGGACATGGCCAAGACTATCTCTTTGCCATTTACAGAAGAATATTCCATTGGTGCTAACGCGCCGGCATCGACCCCGTCGAATGGTGAAATCCAGCGCAGTTCTTTGCGATCCCAATCCAGCCAGTTGATTGCACTTTCTGAGGCAAGCAATGTGCCGGCTAGAAATAAAACGGGCACAGGAGCTAGTCCACCGGCATAAACGGTAAGATCATTTCGATCACGTCCATCTTTAGCAAGCTTAAGACGTTGCGGTAGGAAATTCACAGAATCAATTGCTGATTGACGTTGAGCAATAGTTCCGTCTATCTGATTACGAACATCGACCAGAAGTGACTCCCTGAACCCCGCCACACTGCGCGGAATTGCAGCTTCAAGGGGCGTATCGATAGATTGGGTAAGTCCTCGCAATTCAATTGCTACGACTCGTTTGCGGCGTTGGTCTTGAAAAAGATTCCAGGCAAACCATGCACCTATCGTGATCAATACAAACCCAGTCAACATACATACGGTGCTAATCCACCATTCATTATCTGTGGTAGCGAACTGACCTTCAAAATACTCACGTTCTGAGGCACGAACACCAAAATTTAGTTTTACGGCCAGATTGGGACCTGCGGTCATAAGAAAGACACCGGAGGTAATGAGCGTCCCGGCTGGCGACCTGCGAAAATACAATTCCGCTATATCCAGAATTCGATTAATTAATTTATTGATTTTCATGAGTTGAAGTATCCAAGGAAAACGAGAGGGAAACCAGGACTGGCAAACCAACATCCGATTCTGCGAGTACCAACTATCAAATAGAGGATTCCATCGACAGCGAATTTACTGGTAGATAAAACATTACGGCAGTCTTCCAAGTCAGTAAGAGAAGGCGTGGGATCCGGTTCGGGATGCGTATGCCACAATCCGAGCTGGGTACCTCGCCCGTCGGTAACGCGATTCCATTCAATAGCTTCCTGCTGATGTCGTAGTCCACGATAAAAACTGGTGCGGCTACGGCGATCTCCCCAGCCCGGTGTCGTCGCAAATTCGGCCAATAAGCCTTCCGTTTCGTTGTCGATAAATCCTAACAGTAGGCCACCAGCTTCTCTCGACCATGGTCGGCGCTGAGCCCATTTAGACAGCAAAGCAATCAGTTTCGGGGACAATGTTCCTGAAGAGCTGTCGTCGAGATGCCAAACAATATGACCCGTACTCAAACGCTGCAACATGAGCAATTCTGGTTTGTAAAATCTGATGGCGACAGAAACGCAGGAATACGTTGTGACCTAAGCGACCAGTAGGTGTCTGAGGGGCGAATATTGGCTTTATTGGCCTCCGCTACCTCACCTGCCCAACGAGAATAACCAAGCGTTTGGTTTATGACATGCTCCGCCGCTATAAGCGCTGTACGGGTAGCGTCGATGGACGAATACGGTGTAAAAGCTCCGCAGCCTGTCAACTGTCGGGTTACAACCTGTCCAGACTCGATGAGAGTTGTTCGCATGCTTGATATTGGCTGTTGGGTTTCCGGATCAATATAAAGGCAATCCAGACAGCCTGGTGTACCGGGACGCATGGCTATTACATGTCCGCCAAGCCCTACTGCCTCAACACTGGTAGACACAATGAGCATGTTCCATTTTTCTTGAAATGCTTGGCGCACAATCGCTCGTTCAAGTGGGGCATTTCCAGTCGCCAAAACGATTAAGTCCACATTGGCGGGTATGCCGTTAGCTAGCATACTTTGTATATCCATAGCCTTGGGAACGATCTCAATGCCAGGCATACGTGCTGCCAAGAAATTTGCTAATTCCTCAACTTTGTTCTTTGAAATAGCGTCTTTGCCTAAAACGTGTCGCCCAAGGTTATCAGCGCTAAACTTGTCTTGGTCAACTAAGGTGAGTTTGGAAACCCCGGCAAGAGCCAGATGTTCAGCGACTCGCGCGCCAATAGCCCCAACTCCTGCAACCAATACATGACGATCAAGAACCGTTCCGCCAACTCTGCCGATCAGATACTCACGGTCTTGGCGTTGCAGAAGATAAACAGTGGCAGTCCATTGTTCCTTATGGCTCCGGTTGCCCCAATACAAAGTTAAGAATGCGTGACCATAGCTATTGGTTACGCGTAAGACCAGTCCCCGATGTTTCGGTGAAGTGGCTATCGCATATTGAGAATCATCAAGACAGCTCAAAAATTGTTGCCACCAATTGGCATCGAGCTCTACTGTGAGAGGTGGTAATTGATGGATTGTTATATCAAGGAAACCAATACGAACCTGCTGGCAGTTCGCTAAAGCAGTTGCCCCGGTATTAACTCGACGAACGATGGGTACGAACTTAAGACCCAATTTTTGATTATAGATTTCAGCGTAGACCGACTGGTCATCTGCTAAGTGAGCATCAAGCTGCGCGAATCGAGCACCAAGATTTTTTAGATAGCCCTCAAGTTCATCGGCAAACAGGCTGAAACGTTCTCTGCTCGACATACCGTGATATTCACGTAGCAATCTTGTGACCTCTGCTAACAGCCAGTCTAATACCCCAACAATGTTGTCAGGGTCGTAGTCAAGGCCCTCACGATCACTGACGCAAACGTCACCGCTGCTACTAATATGTGGCCATCCCCATACCGGCAGACTGGTTCGCCAGTTTACCGAAGGCAACCGAAAGAAATTCCAACCGGCCAGACATAATTCTAGTGGCCAACAATATTCACCATCTGAGAAGTCAAATTGCCAAACAGGCTGAATGCCTTTGAGCTTGAAACTGATTTGATTCGCGCCAAGCTCAGCAAGAGCAAGCTCTACGCTGTTTACAAACTGCCGCTGATCCGGTGTCAAGCTGATCGGCCCGATACGCTCACACCAGATGACGCTTTTTTAGTGGTGCTCGATTTTTCAGGCACTAGGAAATCATCGCCAAATTGTTTTTGTAAAATCTTACATGCCTCATGGGTATCCGGCTGATTTTCGGCTTCGTTCAAGGCATTTCGCAATGTCTCCAATCGTTCTTTGAAATCCTTCATTTGCGTATCGGTCATTCGTTCGAAAAGATCGCAATAAGGAGCTACCTGTAAACTGACCACTAGGCCTGAGATTCCCCAGTTAGCCAGCATGCGGTTAATCAAATCCCGCATCGCAATTAGATCACGAGGTTTGCCATCAACGCTGTCGTATTTTGGCGTAAACCAGTTGTAAGCCGCTACTGTTAAACCAATGCTAGGGACGTTTTTGTGACCAATTTTAATATCGCGCCAGCGTTTCAAGGCGCGAACTACACGCCGAAACTGTTGACGATCATTATCTTTGAACTGATCAATGATTTTATTTGTAAGTTCGCGAGCTTCCGATGGTTCCCACACGCGATCTTCTTTAGCATCTGACTCTCTGCACCGAGCAAGCTGAGTTTGATCATTGCCATTTATACTGTAAACGGCCAAGTCGATATGGTGGGTTGGCTCGCCATCATTGAAATAGGTAACCGTTACGCAAGGGCGACGAATTTTGACAGTACGATTTTGACGAGTCAGCGCATCTCTGACATATTTTTTCAAAGTCAGCGGGTCAGGGTAATCTTCGGGAGTACATTCGAAAATCACCCCGATATCCATGTCGGGATCGGCATCAATGGGCGTGATACCTGTATACAAAGCGTAACTGCCTTGATTAAAGGTCTCGTATTTCGGGGCATCTTCGCTGATATTGTTCTTTAAATCATTCAGCAAAGTTTCTCGTCGATCACGTAAAACAGAGCTTTCGTCATAACCGAGCAGGATCGTACTGTGAAAATTTTCAAACTGTGTTTGTGCATGAGCCATAGTTACCCTCCATAAAAATGTTTATATGTGGACAAAATCTACAAACTCAAGTCTAACGATTAAAATAGCACTATATTTTCTATTTCAGGATCTAATTTTTCGCAAAGCTCAAATTACAAGTTGTTTATTTTATTAAGGATTATCTGATTCCTCAATTAACCAAGATTCTTCCCTAGCCCCCTCGATTTCCTCGCCATGCCCTTGGACATATGACGATTGATACGCCCGCTGCTTAATGCTGACAATTCGGTGTGGCAGGCGGTACAAGCGCTGTTGCTATTGGTAGCGGGAGACCGAACATTGCTAGCTGGTTAAGATTTGGCACAACCACATTTGCAGATTGAGGAGCGAGAGACGTGCCCCCCAACTCATAGGACAACAGCAACGCCTGCAAGCTGTTCTTGCAGCTCCTTGGCCTTTGGGCCTCCGCCAGCCAGTTACCTCGAACATTACAACTAAAATAACTGGCATTACTGCCACTCAAGTAAATGTGCTGAAAGACAGGTTCTGGTCGCTATGTTAAGCTTAACATAGCGGCCCCTATGTGTGTAGAACTGAACTATGTGTAGTTGCACCGTCAGATCGTTGGCAGTCCTTTATGCGACGGGAGATTGGGTCGAGCGAGCCTACTACACATAGCTACACTGCCTGAAGGAACTGCATCGTGCATTGTCAGGTGTGTAATAGCGGCCCATTTCTGTGTCGGGTTCATGGAACCTAGCCATTCCCTTACCCTTCATCGCCAAGTCAGCCTCGACATGTTGAAGTAGGTGGTTTTTTACCCCAAAACACCAGCAAAACTATGTAAAGACAATGAAAGCTCACCTTGCTGTAACCCAATGAAATTACTCCTCTCAGCAAGCAACTATCTGCGCACTACACATAGTTCAGTTCTACACATAGTGGCCGAACTGAGACGGTTGGATAACGCAGGTTCATTAATTACCAGTGGCAGTTTCTAAAAATTATAGGTGGTTGCATTACCGTAGTTTTGGGTGACAGGTTTGACTGGAATACGCAGTTTTATCAAAAGAGACCGTTTTTACGCGCCTTTCACCCCGACGTAAAAAGAATCGCCCTTCTAAAATAGCAACTTCATTATTTGAAATGTTTAGAAAAAATGAAGATCAAGCTTGGTCAAGACGACTATCTTTTATCAAAAAATCAAGCATCGTCAGTCTATTGCGACTTTGATGCTCTAGTCAATGCCCACATGCTCATCATGGGGAAAACGGGCATGGGGAAAACCACTTTTCTGAGACGAGCGATACAGCAAATGCATCGTTTCTCGCCAGCACCACGCATTCATATCATGGATGTGCATGGCGACATCAATATCAAGGGCGCTTCGTCAGTCAGATTCTCAGAGTCCACTGAATATGGGTTAAATCCGTTTGTAGTAAGCGCGGATCAACATTTCGGCGGCGTAAGGAAACGCACGCAAGATTTCATAGCGACCATAAATGGCTGTAGGCCAATCGGTTCAAGGCAAGAAGTCGTTATGCGTAACTTGATTACCGACCTGTACGCGGCCAACGGATTCTTTGCAGACAATTACAAATCATGGGTATTGGAGGATTGGTATGCTCGGAAGCATCCCAAGCGATACCCGTCCATGGACGATGCCTGTCGCTACGCTTTTGGAAAACTCAAGCAGCTTATTATTGGTAGCGACACAACGTCTGGGAGAGCGCTAGAAGATCTGAACAAGATCACTACCAAGTTTTACAAGATATCCAAGCAACTCTGCCATCCAGGCGCCAAGCCTGATGGAGATTTAACCGAAAAAGTGATGGATCTGCGTACCAAAGCTTTACGTTCCTACAAAGATTACATCGAAAACCTGGAAACCGGTAAAGAGCTGGAAGACTTTATCAAGTACGAGTCGAAAGAAGTATTGAAGTCGGTTGTGGAGCGATTCGAGAACCTGAAGGCCAGCGGCATTTTCAAAAACAAACCGGCGCCATTCGATCCTGATAATCCGGTTTGGCACTACGACATTACTGCATTACGTGAAGATGAAAAACGCATGTTTGTCGAATTCAGATTGCAGGAACTATTCTCGGCTGCACTGGAAAAAGGTCCAGTTTGTCGTGAAGAGGAAGGCTTGTTGCGTGACATCATGATCATCGACGAGGCGCACCTGTTCTTCAGGGACGACCAGAACAACATTCTCAACACAATAGCCAAAGAAGGTAGAAAGTTTGGCTTAGGTCTGGTTTGCGCCAGTCAATCACCTACCCATTTTTCAGAAGATTTTTTCTCAAACGTCGCCACCAAGGTCGTATTGGGCGTTGATCAGATGTACTGGGACAACCTGGTGCGCAAAATGAAAATTGAATCGAAATTACTGCAATACATCAAGCCCTTTCACGTCATCGGTGTACAGATGAGCAACAAAGGGGAGACCAGATCACGTTTTACGATGGTTAGAGTGTCGAATTCTCGTGTCACACCAGCATAAAAAAATATCTTTTTAGTTAAACAGGGATTTAAGCATGTCGGCAAATTAACAGTCCTTAACGGTTAACTTAACCGATCAAGAAGCCTGGGATTTGGCGCACAACTAAAGCGGATTAGGTTATCGGAATTCCAAAATAATGCAGCCGATGAAGACGAGGCTTACCACATGTTAGGTGTTGCAGAAAAACTCCGATCCAGTCTGTCCGAAATAGGGTATCAGCCACGATGAATGATCAAAAAGAACCAACAAAAACGATGAATACTTTGCGCTGTCCAGCAAAGAAATCAGACTCTACAAAGCAAAAGGCAGTTTCCATTTATGACAACAGACAACCCTATTAACTTACGACTTAAATCCTTTGCCCGTTTCGATGACGCCATGACTATGTGCGATCTTCTGAATAAAGAGACCGGCGATGAATACACTGTTGTGTCAGACAATCACTTGGGCTTCACGGCAAGACGGTGCCAGGAAAACAGGCAGAAGCAACAACAAAACCCCGTCGAAACCTATGAGCATAACAATAGGGCTTATCGCCAGGCATTCAGAGGCTTTATTCCGCATTATTCGGAAATCGCGATCGGGATATTGCTGATCGCCAATCCTTACGCTGTTTTGGGCTGGATTTTTGCTTTGCTGAACATTCAAACAATACCTGAGTGGTTTAGTTTGCCAGGATGGGGCGAAGTATTCAGGTTTGGCGGCTTTTTACTATGGCTTTACGGCCTGCGCTTTATCTACAGCTACTACGCAATAAAGCTCTATTTTGATGATGACGGTGTAAGGCATCATTGCCCAAAATCAGGTTCAAATCCGCTTTAACGACATCAAAACCATTGGTGTTCAACAAAGCATTTTAGACAGGCTGCTAGGTATCGGCACACTGCATCTCGATTCAGCGGGAACGAATGGGGCAGTGGATATTGTATTCAATAACCTGATTAATCCAGTTTACATGCGTCACCGTATTCAGCATTTGATTGACCAGTACGCGAAGCGTTAGGTTTATGATCAAAAAAATCGCCTCCATGCTGTCCTTAGGCAAAAAAGGGCAAGGCAAGATCGTTCTTAAAAAAGACGATACCAATACACAAAATCAACTAATGGTCGATGAATATGTCTATCGATACCCGCCCTTTCCAAAGGGAATACCGACGGCGCCCCTCGAAACGATCATTAACAGCAATCAGGAGATGATTCAGCAGATTATCCTGGCCCGAGGCTTGGCAGGTAACCATAATACAAAGAAAGCCGAGATAACAATATTGGAACCCATTCGTCATCTTGCCGAGATAGTTCATCTACTTCCTGCATCCGAAAAAAACCATTTCCGGACACCGGGCGGGCTGTTTCGGTTTAGTCTGGAAAGCGCATTGTTCGGCATTCGTTATGCAGAACGTCGTATTTTGACGCGCGTGACCCCGGAAATACGTAGGGAAAATGAAGCGTTATGGACACACTCAGCCTTTCTGACAGGCTTATTTAGCGAGTCCATTCTGGTAATCTCGCGGATATCTGTGTATTCCGAAGAAGGCGGGATCGAGTGGCATCCGGGCATGGAATCGATTTTTCAGTGGATGCAGCGGAATAAGCTAAAAAGCTATCACATTCGATGGAGCGAAAAAGAGGATCGAGCAATGATTTACGCATTGGCCGGCAAAACCATTAAACCGGAACAGGCGGAAATTCTGGCGCAAGGCGAAAAAGCCATTTACAAAACACTATTGTCGGCATTACACGATCAGGAGGATCTCAACAATCCGCTGGTTAAGATTAACCGGTCAGTGAAATACAAACTCATTGAACGTGACGAAGCGGGTGATCCATCGCGTTACGGTAAACCATTGGCAGGGATGCATCTTGATCCATGGCTGATTGATGCTATGCGACATCTGGTAGAGAAAAAGCGCTGGGTCGTCAACGAAGAAAATGGTCGATGTTGGCATGGTAAAGACGGGGTATATCTGGTTTGGCCGCTGGCCGCCAGCGATATGCAGCGCGAGTTGAAAGAGTCAGAAAGCCCGTTTGTACCTAACACAAAAGAAATTTTGGCAGAACTCATGCAGGAAGCCGGAATTATCGAAAGCATAGGCATGGGTGGAGGCTATTTATTCGATA
>Ga0208756_100711_pt1 | contig 12242 bp, 8 predicted proteins | sample LakWasMe73_LOW10_2_FD_183901 | JGI IMG/M metagenome (GOLD analysis project Ga0208756, IMG submission 183901) | Freshwater sediment methanotrophic microbial communities from Lake Washington under simulated oxygen tension - Sediment Metagenome... | ecosystem: Environmental > Aquatic > Freshwater >... | reverse complement strand
CGGTTATACACTTTGACCAGCGCTTGTTCTTTGTAGTCTTCGGTATATTGGTTTTTTGCTTTCATGTCTTCTCTCAAATTTTACGGGTTATGAAAATTTGAGGCGACAACTATTCTGACGCAGAGGGGTATCTCGTGCGTAAGCCGCTCCAGCAGCGACGCTTGACCAACTTCATTCACCCAGATGCGCGCTAGCTTCGGTTCAACCAGGCCTGTGGTTTCGAGAAGTTCAACCGCCTCCTCAAGAGGCATCGCAAGAAGGTCTGGTTGGAGCTTTGCCAGGCATATCTCAAGGGAGGGCGACAGTGGTGCGCCGAAAAGTCCAGCAAGCAATGCTGTCACCGCGCGCCAGTTGGGCTCCTCTGTTAGGAGTGTGGATAGTTGAGGTTCCAAGTGATTGATCAGGGCTTGCCGATGATCGTGGTGGATCATGTCACGCAAAAGTCGCGCCGCATCAAAATGCGCTTGCAGCTTCTCTTCGATAAATGGTTCTGTATTCGCGACGGCGAGCATTGCAACCATAGTCGCTTGTGTCGATGGAATCCCAAGACGATCCAAGTGAGGAAGCCAACGCTCAACAGTATCGCCGATGCTGCCCGTATCGAGACCGCGTACGATGGCGGCAAGCAAAGTGAGGCTGCCGTCGGGCGCATCCGTTCAATGGCACCATCTAAAATTCCTGCCACCAAAGCCGACTCCCTCACCATGGTACGTGCAATGAAGCCTTCAATATCCTCGGGAGAAATGCATATGACGGCTTGTTTGACTGTCTCCGATTTCAGAGGCGGCGGTGTCTCATGAGTTATATCTGCGAGCGCAGCCGCCCGAATCTGATGGAGGCTAGCGAGGCGTTCGCCGCTTTTCAGACTCTGGATCAAATGCTCGTCGATGAGTCGCTTCAGCGCATCGGAAAGGTCGTCGTCGCTGAGGGTGAGTGTACCGCGGAGATGCATGAGGTCAACGGTCCCACCTGTTTGTCCCGCCATTGAGACCACCCGGAGCACTGCCAACTCGGCGCGGCGCTTCTCGCGCACGCGCCGTACTACTTGATCCCGTAGAACGTCCAGAAGGCGTCGATCTTGGGTGAGCAGGTGAGTGTATTCTAGGAGCAGCCCGTTGCAGGCCCGCCAGGGCTCTCTCCAGCCCGGCCAACTTGTCTGCCCGCGATCCTTCAGCTCACGCCAAATCCGCTCCGCCAACCCAGTGTCCGGCTGCTCGCGGATTTCGATCGAGAGACTACGACGTTCGACCAGAAACATGTCTTCCTCGCGCAACGAACCAAGCAGTAGTATATTACGGCGCGTCGCGGCCTCGGATGCTAATACGTCCCACAGCCCGCTACGATGACGACCGACATCGTCAAGAACGAAACCGATTGGCATATGTGCAGTAGCCCGAAAGGTATCGGCAAGACGAAGAAGCTCGACGACATCGCTTTCCGCTGCGTTTTGTACCCGGAACCAGCGTATCGTATGACGACTCTCCTTCGCGGCCTCCCACATCAATCCAGATTTTCCTGAACCTGAAGGTCCGGAGATTAGCACTGCCCGTTGCCGTTCCAATGCATTGAGGACACGCAGGCGGGCTTCGGGACGCTCAGAAAGTAAGCCCGCCGATATATGGCCCGGCTGAACATCTACACCTAGATAAAAATCCGCATCTTTCAGCGGCGTTAGGAAATCGACTGGCTCGCACAAACCGCGTAGGATTGCCGAATCGAGGTCGGCTACAGATAAAGTACCTGCCAGCTTCTTAATCTCGTGCTCAAGATCAGAAACTGAGAGCGATAGGAAGTCACCGGGGCCGCGTACTCCATTATCGTCTGATAGATTTCCCACCTTATCCGCAATTGCTGCGAAGTAAATAGCCGCCATCAATGGTATACATTCGAGCTTCTCGACCAGCAAATTAATTGCGCTTTCCATGGGAGTTGGCGCTATCAAGATGCTTGTTCGTTCAATCCAGTTCCCAGCAAACTTGTGCTTGGCAACCAAGGTCATGAGTGTCTTTAGGTCTGCGAGCGGAGTGGCAACTCTATGTTGAATTTCAATGCCGTCAACATCGCGCTCCAAGACTAGAATCAGCTGTTCTGGCTGGATCGGCGCAGTTGACGCACGAGTCCAAAGGTCTCTTAGATGAGCTGCAACATCACCACGGCCATGTGGCCCTAATTGGTCGCGGCGAGATTTCATCTGCACAAACACCCTGCCATCCGATCCGATTAGCTCGGCATCATCTAGGCCTTCGGGTGTGACGCTGCCATAGCTGAGATCGCCAGCCCAGCATCTCACCGCTAACCAGGCTGCGGCAGCATCCTGGTACCGAAATCCCCTGCCTGCATGCGATCCGGCGCGAGTGGATGTTCTTGGTTGGCTCACACCTCTTCTCGAACTACTATGTTCTCGCGTCACGAATATTAATTTTTTGAAATATCACTAAGTTTTGCGACTTTATAATTGTGGCTCGCAGTTTCGCTTGTCAACTTTAATTGTCCGGTTTTGGCCGAACTGCGCTATTTGTGAAAAGCTGTGGCTCGGCCGGAACTAGGCACTCTAATACCACCAATAATCATATACCCCAGATTTTCTAAGTTGTACTGCACCTGAAATCTGCCCACTGTATACAAGAGTGAAGGTATAGGATGCAATTGAGTTTTTATTGCAGTTTGCTATGGCTTTTTATTCTTAACTGCCCCTCTAGTGCCCCACAGACAATAAAAAAGGCCTTGGTAAGTTACCTAAGACCATGATTAATATGGAGCCAATGATGGGAGTCGAACCCACGACCTACTGATTACGAATCAGTTGCTCTACCAACTGAGCTACATCGGCCTTAGTCATCTATCGTACCTTAGAGTACCACTGTAAGACCATTTAAAACTTAGCTACCGGCTGATAATTACCCAACATATCCAGCCCTTTGACTTTATCTTAACAGTTGGTTGTTTTACTGCCACAGGTATAACTTACTACCTTTTTATCTTTTGTTTCCTTAGGACCACTACTCTCCACCACTCCAACTTAGCCGTTGTTTGGCGTAACTTAACGCCCCTAACAAGGCAACCTCCGGATTGGTGCATACTTTAACCGATATTTTCTGCAAGACGGCACGGCAACGTCCCTTTGCCAGAAAGCCACGCATAAATTCACCTTGTTGCAGCACGGGCAATATTTTTGCGCCTATGCCTCCGGCCAGATAAACGCCGCCATAAGGCAGGCACTTTAACGCCAGGTTGCCCGATTCCGCACCATATATTCTGCAAAACAGTTTTAACGCTTCAACGCATAACGCATCGCTTCCCGCTACACCTGTTTCGCCTATGACTGCGGCCGGATCTCGTTCGGTCATGTGCCGCTCGATTTCCGCGCTGGTTGGCGCGCAGTCGATGTGCTTAAGAAATTGATAAATATTGACTAAACCTTCACCGGATATAAGGCGCTCACAACTGATATGCTCAGGGTGTTTTTTCAGTAAGTGCCTGAGCAATTCTATTTCCCGCTCATTCGTCGGCGAAAAATCGGCGTGCCCGCCTTCGCTGGCAATAATGTGATATGCGGCGCCATCCCATGCGATTATTGCTTCGCCCAAACCGGTTCCGGCGGCAATCACTGCAATGTTGCCTTGCTGCCGTTGCGCGTCGGGGTTCAATTCGACAAAATTGTGTTCCGGCAAGCCCAACAAGCCCCAGGCGGTGGCTTCCAAGTCGTTCAACAACCAAACATTTTGGCTGCTGATTCGCTCGCTGATTTCATTATTGCTAAGCACCCACGGTAAGTTAGTTGTTTCGCAACCGCCGTCGGCGATAACGCCGGCAACTCCTATACAAACAGACGCTATCTGCGAACAATCTGCGCCAGCCAAAAATGCTGATAATAACTCGGTAAACGTTTGATAGTTGGTACTGGAAAATTGCTCTTTTTTTAGGCACTTTATCTCATCGCCTTCGGTCTCGAATAATGCCAGGATGGTTTTCGTCCCTCCTACATCACCGGCCAAAATCATTGACTGCCTTCGTAGCTGTTAAATACCTTGGCATGATTTTCACGGTCGAAACTCATCACTTTATAGGGATCTTTTGTTTCACCCATTTCCATGCCCGGACTGCCGTTAACCATGCCGGGAACGGCGATTCCGACAATTTTAGGCTTGGTTTTCAACAATGTTTTTATGTCATTTGCGGGCACATGACCTTCAACAACATAGCCGTCAACGATCGCCGTGTGGCAGGAAGCCATTTCCCTGGTAACGCCGTATTTATCCTTTATGGACTGCACGTCATTGGTGACGATATCTTCGACATTAAAGTTATTTTCTTTCAAATGCTCCAGCCACTTGCCGCAACAGGTACAGGTCGGGCTCCTATGAACCACGATATCAACAGGCTTGTTCTCGGCACTAACGCCCACATTGGCAACGAGCAAACTGATTGCCAAAAAAGTTTTCGATATTCTCATCGTCGTAACCTCTTTATTGATTGGATTAACTGCTTAGGCCTGATGATAAGCCCGGCTGTGCTCATGCACGGCATCAACCATCGCTTTAACATGATCGGGGTTCATATCGGGCAAAATGCCGTGCCCCAGATTGAACACATGGCCTGAACCCGGACCGTATTTATGCAATATGGTTTTTACTTTTTCGGCGATGACGGAAGGATCGGCATACAGAGCAACCGGATCCATATTACCCTGCAAGGCGACCTGATGCCCGACTCTGGCGCGAGCCTGTTGCATATCGGTCTGCCAATCCAGACCCAGCGCGTCATAGCCGGAATCAGCCATGGCTTCCAGCCAAAGCCCGCCGCCTTTGGTGAACAGGATGGTTGGGATCTGCTGCCCGTCTATATCGGTTTTAAGCAAGGCTCTGACTTGCTTGGCGTAGTATAAGGAAAACTCGATGTAATCTTCGGTCGTTAGCATGCCGCCCCAGGTATCGAACAGCATGACCGCCTGAGCGCCCGCTTCGATTTGGGCATTCAAGTAGGCCGCGACCGATTGCGCCAGCTTATCCAGCATGACATGCATCAACTTGGGCTGCTCGTACATCATGCTTTTAACTTTTTGAAAGCTCTTGCTGCTGCCGCCCTCGACCATATAGGTTGCCAGCGTCCAAGGACTGCCGGAAAAGCCGATTAACGGTACGCTGCCTTGCAGGCTTTTTCTTATCAGTCGAACCGCATCGACTACATAACGTAAATCCGTTTCCGGGTCTGGAATCGGCAATTTATTTACATCCGCCGCGGTCCTGACCGGATGGGTAAATTTAGGCCCCTCGCCTTCGGTAAAGTAGAGTCCTAACCCCATAGCATCGGGAATGGTCAAGATATCCGAAAACAGAATGGCCGCATCAAAATCAAAGCGTCGCAACGGCTGTAGGGTAACCTCGCAAGCCAGCTCAGGATTGGTACACAGGTCTAAAAAACTGCCGGCCTGCTCCCTGACTTTCCGGTATTCCGGCAGATAACGCCCGGCTTGACGCATCATCCAAATCGGTGTGTAGTCCACAGGTTGTTTTAACAGCGCTCTAATAAAGGTATCGTTTTTTAATGCGGTCATGGATTTAATGAGTCGGGTTTAAAATTAGGGTGTTTTACCGTATGAGCAGCCGGTCGCTGCGGCCTATGTTTTATTGGGCAATTTTTCTTACCAAGGCCCTGTGGAATTCAAAGGGCAAGGACTCCTTGGCTTTATTGGCTGATTCGGGATCGGAATATGAGCCGTACTCCAACACAAACTTCTCTTTGCCTTTAACCATCGTTTTAATGATTCTAATATCCGGTGCCAATGCCGGGTATTTTCTGAACATGCCGTCGGCAGACGATTGCTTTGATAACACCATAAGCTGCAAGGTAAAATTATCGGCTGACGACGCCACACCTTCGGCTGCCAGGGATGGCGGAAGTGTCGCAATCGGTGAGACCGGCGTCACTTGCTGAGCGGTGGTAGTTTCTATGCCCCGTTGTTCAGAGACAGCAGCAACATCGACCGGCTTTGGCGGTATTTGGATCGTTTCCAGCTTGTTCGGAGCAAACGGCTCTACACTACTGGCCATTTTCTTCAACTCCGCCTGTTTTAGTTTTTCTTGCGAGGCCCAAAGTCGCTCAGCCATTTTCTGCGGCGCAACATCGGATTGCTTCTTATCCGGCTTCTGGTCCACTTCAACAGCCTTCACCGGCTCAGGTTGAACTTTAACCTCCAAATTCCGGGCGACAGGCGGTTCGACATCCTTAGGCGCTTTACTTAACAGCTCTTGTTTTGGTTTTTCTTGCTCTACCCCAAGCGCTATAGGATGCGCTGACGGCGGCATGGCCGTGACGCCTACCGGCAATCTTGCGGCATTGACTCCATCTCTGGCGACCATGTCAGAAGACAGAGCAGCCAAAGTAGGCGCTTGAGGCGAAACAGGAGCCAGTGTCGAGGAACGAAGCGCATCAGTCGTTAGCGGCTTATCAGCAACTGCGTTTACTGCCTCAGGTTTTGTTGCGGGAGTAATGGGCTGTTGATCATTCCTGCTAACATTAACTTCTGCCGAAGGCTCCAACACCGTTTTCACTTCATTTGCCGGTACTGATTGCGGCTGGGCAACCGGCTGAACAGGCGGTTGCGCTGGCATTATCTGGCTTGGAGATGCTATTTCTATCTTGTCCGCTTTCTGTTCGACAGCGGCAGGCGCTATCGCTTTTTCATCATTACTTTTTGGCGATGGCAGGGGCGCAGGGGGCAGAGCAATGCCGGGAGTGCTTGCCGACGATATTAACCACTGAACGCCTAACGCTATAGCAATTGCCGCTGCAACCGCAAGGACAAGCAGCCATTTCAATGTTCCGCCCTGCTTAGTGCCGACGGGTAAACCGGATATCTCGGCGATAATCCGTCCCGGAACACCGTGCGTCTCCCGGTAGATATGCGCAATCATGTTGTCGCTAATGGCTGTAAACGACAAGTTTGCATAAGGTAAGGTTGATAAATGCTGTAAAAAATCACCGCACTGTCTTTCTGATAAGGGAGGAATTTCAACGATATGACAATCATCAATCGCTCGATCCGAACCTCGCTTCATCTGCAATTCATCATGCGTTAACGCGAAAATAACCCTTAAAACGGAATTTCCCGCCGCATATTGGATGATTGCCGTAATCAAGCCGGGGACCAACTCGCCCGCATTATCAATAATCAATACGACTTGTTTATGTTGGTCTTCGTATTGAACGGATTTACCTAGTTGAGCCTTAAACAGCTGATCATAAACCGACTCAAAACTTACGTCGGCATTACCCTGTATAAGACAATAGCGTCGTGATTCAGTCTTGCGCGCCTGCAAAACTTTAAGCAGCGTCGTTTTACCTATGCCTTCAGGACCGCAGACAACAAGGGCTTGCGTCAGGTTTGAAAGCAGATGAATTAATAAATCGAGCTTCTGTGTTCGTTCCTTCGTTATCAAGGATTGAGCGGCCTTATTTGCCTGATCGGTCGGCTGCTGTTTCACATGATAAGTAAAAGTATCATCTTCTACCATAGGTTTTAAGTGTCATCTCCAATAGGTCTTGGTCTACGTCTACGGGCAATGTTGCCGTGCCGATTTTTTGTAAAAGAATCAGCCTTATTTGACCGTCTACATTTTTTTTGTCTACCGCCATTAACTCCAAAAACCGGTCTGAATCAATTTGTTCCGGCGGAACGACGGGCAGCCTGGCTTTTTTAAATAACACAATAATTCGTGCGACATCGTCCTCATTCAGCCAGCCTTTTCTTCTGGAAAGGTCGGCGGCCTGACAGGTGCCGATAGCTACCGCCTCACCGTGAAGATATTTACCGTAACCTGCACCGGTTTCTATCGCATGCCCAAAAGTATGTCCTAAATTTAACGTCGCTCTGACGCCCGTTTCAGTTTCATCTTCGGCGACAATTTCGGCTTTATTGACGCATGACCGTTCAATGGCATAAGCCAGCGCCGGCTTATCTCTGTCCAGTAACGCATCGATATTGTTTTCCAGCCAGACAAAGAATTCAATGTCCCTGATCAAACCGTATTTAATCACTTCCGCCAAACCTGCCGATAATTGACGATCATCCAGAGTATCCAACACATCGGCATCGGCGATAACACATTGCGGCTGGTAAAAAGCGCCGATCATATTTTTGCCCAACGGATGATTAACCCCGGTTTTGCCGCCCACCGAAGAATCGACCTGCGCCAGCAATGTGGTTGGGATTTGCAGAAACGGAATGCCTCGCTGATAACAGGCCGCCGCAAAACCGCCCATATCGCCAATAACGCCGCCGCCTAACGCGATTAAGGTGGCGTTGCGGCTGAACTTGCCGGCCAGCAGTTTATCAAAAATTTGAGTTACAAAATCCAAAGTCTTGAATTGTTCGCCATCGGGCAGTATCACTGTTTCGACAATATAGCCCTGCAAATTCTGTAAAACCGCATTCAAATAGAGGGGCGCAATGGTTTCATTAGTGACCACAACAACCTGCTTGGACTTTATATGCTTTATGAATAATTCGGACCGGCTCAGTAAATCAGAGCCTATATAGATCGGGTAACTACGGTCACCTAATTCAACCAGTAACTTTTTCATCTTTAATAACCTAAGGAACTCAGCGTTTAGGCCGGATTAGCCGACCTACCTACAAAACGGTATGGACAGATATGCTCGTCGGAAGCGCGCCTCCTTGTTGGCGCTCTATTACAGGCGTTCCATAGCCTTATGTAATATCTATCCGGGAGGTAGGGCCATGCAAGAGTATCGAAACGAGCGGCGTGCCGATATTGTTTGTTTAACGATTAACTGAATTGTATTCTTCTAAAATGTGACTAACGACTTCTTTACTTGGCATGACGCCCGTGTCAATTTTAAAGTCGGCGCAAGACAAATACAGCGGCTCGCGCTGTGCGAATAAGCTTTCTATCCGGTCCCTGGGGTTATCCGTTTTCAGCAAAGGACGTTGCGTGTCTCTGCGCGTCCGCTCCAAAATTCTTTCTACAGAGCATTGCAGGTAGACTATAAAGCCATTTTCTTTCAATAACCTGCGATTCTCGTCACGCAAAATCGCACCACCGCCGGTAGCCAATACAATACCCTCCATTTGCGTCAATTGCTGAATCATTTTCTGCTCCCTATCCCTGAATCCTTCTTCCCCCTCAAACTCGAATATGGTTGGAATATCTACGCCGGTTCTTTCCTCAATCGCTTTGTCACTGTCGTAAAAAGGTAATTTAAGCGCCCTGGCTAACTGCCGTCCTATCGTAGTTTTTCCTGCACCCATGAGGCCAACTAAATATATATTCTCTGATCGCGTCATGACCTGCCTTATTTGCCGGTTAAACCATTAAAAAAGGGGGCATTATGCCCCCTTTTTGTTTCAAGTAGAAGTAATCAATCTCCGGCTACATTATCTTTCATGATTTTTGGGGTGACGAAAATCAACAATTCTTTCTTAATTTTATTGGCTGTTGAATTTGTAAATAAAAACCCGATACCCGGTAAATCGGCGAAAAAAGGGATTTTATTCTTGCCATACGATTCAGAACCTTCATAAACCCCGCCCAAAACAACCGTCTCGCCATCTTCAACCAGCACCGAAGTCTTAATCTCTCTTTTATCGATCCCTGGATTACCCGATACCGGATTGCTGGTATTGTTCGCATTATCCTTGGTAATCAACAAATTCATAATAACCGATCCGCTGGGCGTAATCTGCGGCGTTGCATTTAATTTAAGAACCGCATCGATGTAGGTAGTCGTTGCCGGCTGATTTGCCGAGGGGGGCGTCGTAACCGGAATCTGCACGCCTTGCATCATAACCGCCGTGCAGCGATCCATGGTCATTACTCTGGGATTGGAGACTATTTCGCCTTTCCCTTCAATTTGTAATGCCTGAAGCTCAAGGTTCAGTACATAATCGGCGCCTCTGGCCAGAGTCATCCCTAAAGCGCCTGGAGGAGTCGCTGTTAACCCGGCCACACCCAAGTCAACCAACGTATCATTTAATGTACCGATATTTCCATCTGCATCAGGCTGAAGGTTACCGTTACCTTTGGTTCCTGACCCACCTACAGCAAAATTTTTGCCGCCGCCTATACTAGCCGCTTTTGCGGCGCCAAACTTGACGCCTAAATTTTCAGTGAAACTATCATCGGCAATAACAACGCGCGCCTCAATCATCACCTGCCGCACAGGAACATCAAGCTTACGTATCAGCTTCTTTACCTCTTCCAACCGTTTCGCCGTCTCGCGAACAATTAAGGTGTTGGTTCGGGCATCGACAACGGCCGATCCACGGGAAGAAAGCAAGCCGAACTTGTCATTATTTGCCTCTGAGCCTTTTGCCTCCGCCCCTTGACTTGATTGCCCGGACGCTGAAGAACCTCCCCCGGAGGAAGCCGACGATGAACCGCCGGATGAAGCCGATGATCCGCCGGATGAAGAGGCTCCAGTTGTGCCAGTCACCCCACAAGCGCCAAAAGCGCCGGTATCTTCACCATTCAACAAGTTTCTAAAATTTTCGGCCTTGGCATAATTGATTTTAATATATTCAGTCAGCAGAGGGTCTAACTGTTCAACAACTTTCTCCGTTTCCTGTTGCTTCCTCTTGTAGTCCTTGATTTTGTCCAAGGGTGAGATCAACGTAACATTACCGGTCTCATACTTGCCCAGATCCTTGGTCATCATGATAAATTCTAATGCCTCATCCCAAGGCACATCATCCATCTTTAAAGTAATCGTGCCTGTCACATCATCACCGGCGACGACATTCTGTCCGGTAAACTCGGCCAGAATGGCAATAACGCTGCGTATTTCGATCTCCTGAAAATTTAAAGATAACCTGTCGCCAGTGTATTTGGTTCGCGCTCTGTCCAGCGCATCTTTCTCTTCATTGCTTAAAGGACGAAATTCAACAGTCAACAACCCATCCGCTTGAAACACGGAATAATCGTAAAGTTCATTTTGCATGGACACGGTAATTGTGGTTTGCTGATCAGACGAGACCGTATCGATAAACTTAACAGGCGTTGCAAATTCGGAAACATCCAGCCGTTTAGCCAGGCTTTCAGGCAGTCGGGTGTTTAAAAAGCTGATGATAACTTTCCCGCCTTGTTCCTTGGAATTAACAATGGTATTGGGATTAGCCAGGGAAACCAGTATGCGTCCTTCACCTTTATCGCCGCGCTTAAAATCAAAGCCGCTAATATCTTGCGCGGGTATTAACGCGGACACCACCGAATTAGTTGCCTTTGTTGGAACCGGCATTGCAGCCTTTGCAACAACAGGCTTTGTGGCAGGCATTGCAGGCATCACAGCCTTCGCACGCGTCAAAGTCAGCTGCACTTTATTGCCGACCACCTTGGTTTCAAACGGCGTAGACTCAATCAGATTAACAACAACCCGGACCCTGCCGGCTGCCTCGACCACATAAACGCTACTCGCTGCCCCCTGATTTATCGGATACATTTTTTTCGCCAGCGCGCTTTTTACGCCGGCAAAATCCAGAGCGATACGCGCCGGATTGTCAGTCTTAAATATTTGGGGAGTAATAGCGGGACCCGTCATTACCATTTCAATTTGCAACTTGTCACCTGACTGGGTCGCGAAGTCTATGCCGGATAACGCCAGCTCGCCGGCTCCAACAGATGCGATTTGGCAAATAAATAAAAATAGACCTAAACCAATGTGTACACATAATGGGCACCGGGTTTTATCTTGCGCCTGATGGGTGTTCACTATAACGCCGCCTTGTTTATAATTCATTTTTTATCCTCAAAATCACTCTGTCAACGTTATTGAAGCGGGTTGTTCACGCCATGTTCCCGGTTTATCGGGAACTATTTCCATTAATTCAATTTTATCGCTGACTATCCGTATAATTTTTCCATAATTTTTACCCATATAGTTCCCAACCTTAACGCGATAAATTGTGCCATCGCTCGCTTTTATCAACCCCCACAAATTCGACTTCATATCTATAGTACCCACCATTCTCAAGCCGTCCAAAGGAAATGATTCCAGCTCTTCTTTACGCCGGGTGGTATCCGGCTTTATGCCGCTACCCGCTGAAACATCGATACCCTCGGCCTGTTCCGGTTGCTCCAGCGGTGGTTTAAAAGGATCGCGCAGGCCTTCCGGTTTAAACATAAAAGGCTCAATGACCTTAATTTCAGGCAAGGGTTTAATAGGTTCTTTAGGCCTGGCCTTAACTTCTGAGAGATAGCGCGTTAAATCTGAAAAATCATCATTGC
>Ga0208756_100702_pt1 | contig 12426 bp, 7 predicted proteins | sample LakWasMe73_LOW10_2_FD_183901 | JGI IMG/M metagenome (GOLD analysis project Ga0208756, IMG submission 183901) | Freshwater sediment methanotrophic microbial communities from Lake Washington under simulated oxygen tension - Sediment Metagenome... | ecosystem: Environmental > Aquatic > Freshwater >... | reverse complement strand
GATTGGGCGACAATCGGCAAGTTTAGCCCTGATGGTGGATAAGGATAAAGTGCCGGAGGGGACGGTGCAAAACCCCGCGGGCTCAACGGTTACTTTAAATAAATGCGCTCTCGACGCCTTGCGGCTCAATTTCAATCAAGACGCTCTGGATTCGGTTAATAAAATCGTGGAGTGTGATAAATGATTAAATATTTATATACCCTACTGGTTGGCGCCTTGGTCTTGAATTCGAGTGCTTTTGCAGACCCGTCAGCACCGAATGACGATTTGGAAAAGGAATTGGCGTATCTTGCCGCCGAAAGGCAAGTCGTGGTCACCGCTTCGAAAATGGAAGAACATGTGGACAAGACTGTCGCAACAACTACCGTCATTACTCAAGACGATATTCAGCATATCGGCGCGCGCAATTTGTTGGATGTGTTGCGTTTGGTTCCGGGTATCGGTATTACTCAGACTCAGATTGGGATTCGTGAAATTGAGGTTCGCGGTGTTAAAACATTGCTGTCTGAAAAAGTGCAGATTATGTTGAACGGGCATCCGCTGGATCATAACCTGCAAAATGCCGGTAGTGCCTGGGTTTACGATGATTTACCGGTTGATACGATCAAGCGCGTGGAAGTGGTGCGCGGTCCGGGGTCGGCTTTATACGGCGCTAATGCCTTTCTTGCCGTTATCAATATCATCACCCAAAATGCCAAGGATTTGAATGGACTGCATACTTCAGCCGGTTGGGGGAGTTTCGATACCCAGCAATATCGGGCATCCTGGGGCAAGCAATTTAATAATAGCGCCGAAGCGGCATTGCATTTTAATTTTACCGATACCAACGGTATTAATTCGCCGATTCCCGCCGATAGTTTAAGCGTACAAGGCCTCAACTCTGCGGCGCCCGGTAAAAGTCAGCTCACTGAAGGCCGCTACGATTTGGAATGGCAATTAGGTTATCAGGACTTTAAACTGGATGGGCGTTATATCAATAAAAAAACAGGTGCATTTTTTGGAACAGCAACTGTTCTTAGCGATGACAGGACTCAACAAGAGTATAGTGACTATTTCCTACGCTTGAGCCGAACCTGGAAGATTCAAGATAAGTTCACGGTAGATACCCAGCTATTTCACGATTTTTTTAGCATGGATAATATATGGCAACTTGCGCCGACCCAATTTGCTCGTTTTGGCCTTCAGGACACGCGTACCGGTGGTGAAATTCAAGCTAACTATCATATCAGCGATACCCAAACCGTAATCAGCGGATTTTCTTATGCAAAAGAGCAACAGGGTAATCTTATTGATGAAGTGGGGGGCGATCCGGCACACTTGACGCCGATACCGTCCACTACCGGAGAAAGAACTCGTGGACGTTGGGGCGTTTACATTGAAGATGTCTGGGATCCATTAAAAAACTTACGGCTGACTCTGGGAGCCCGTTATGATCGATATAGCGATTTTGGCGGCACATTCAATCCCAGAATGGGGTTTAATTGGGAGTTTATTAAAAATTATTCACTGAAGTTTTCTTACGGTACCGCCTATCGAGCGCCTGCCTTCGGTGAGCTCGGTGCTGTCAACAATCCAGTGTTATTGGGTAATCCAACGCTTAAACCGGAGGAAGTGAAAACCTTTGAAGCGGGTATTATTGCCCATCCCGTGGCGGGACTGACAACACAGGTAACTTATTATCATTCTGCAATCAATCGAATTATCTCATTAGTTCCCGATCAAGCAGCGATTTCACGTTACGACAATAAAGGCAGCTTGGTTTCCGAGGGTGTTGAGTTGGAGACACGTTATGACTTTGACGGTAACTTGCAAGGCTCCTATATCAGCGCCAATCATGTCTTGCAGCATAGCACCCAGCTTAATCAGCAGTTAGCGGATGTACCACGGCATCGCACCAACCTGATAGCCAATTGGGCTTTCGATAATACCTGGAGCAGTTTTGCACATGTCCTTATCAAAGGCAGTACATTACGCAATCCGGGCGATACGCGCAACAATGTGCCTGGATACGCCTTATTCGATCTGGGATTGTTGGGGAAAAATATGTTTGGGCAGAAAGTAGACATTAGTTTTAATGTCTACAATTTATTTGACAAACGTTATTACGATCCGGCCCCCACTAGCTTGAATTTTATAGGCGATTATCAAATGGCTGGAAGGGCGTTTTTTGGACATGTCAGTTTGAAATTTTAACATCAGCCGGGTTCGGGTATGTTGTTTATGCCCGATATTTTGGCTACCAACTTAAGCCGGGATAGTCTAGGGTTAAGCCGTTCGTGGTGAGCCTGTCGAACCATAAACAGCTTAACCGTCCACCCTTCGACTAACTTAGGGTGAACGGTTAAGCCTAGCAACTTGTCCCGCCTTAAGTGGGACGCGGACTTTACGTTAGGCCGACAAAGTTTTAATATCATTTCAGCCGTAGTGTAAAATCGAAAATCTTTTAATAGTGGAGATAGCCATGACGACACATGTATACGAAACAGACATTGTTGCTTGGGCGAACGAACAGGCGCGACTGGTACGCACTGGGCAATTTGAATTACTTGATTTGGAACACATCGCTGAGGAGATAGAGGACGTGGGCAAAAGCGAACAACGTGAGTTAGCAAGTCGCATGGTTATTCTTTTAGCTCATTTGCTCAAGTGGCAGTTTCAGCCGGAGCGGCAAGGTCGTAGCTGGCAAATTACTATTCGTAACCAACGTCGGGCAGTTCAACTGCATCTAAAGCAAGTACCGAGCTTGAAGGTAAAGTTAGATGATGCTGAATGGTGGGAAATTGTATGGGGCGATGCTATTTATCAGGCGTCAAAAGAAACCGGCTTAGACAATTTTCCTGAAACATGCCTATGGTCAATTGAGGATATTCTCGCGGATGAGTGGATGCCAACATTGCCAAATTAGTGTGTAGGGACGATGTTAGGCCTTTAGCTCGTAATTCGCAGGACGGTGGATTGCCTATCGGCGAATCCACCTTACGGGTTAAGTTTTTACCACCAGTAAATGTTATACATCTTATCTCTCCTTTGAAAAAGGTTAATGTAAAAAACCTCCGCTGATTGCGAAGGAGTAACGGTTTGCCCCATATAAACGCAGTCAGACGGGGCGGATCCTGACTGCCTAACAAACCGAGTAGGGTACGTCACATCCTACATTTTAATCACACCTAAATATTTCCTATCCGATGTAATGCGACATTAAATCGGGCAGGGGAATATATCTAGCGGGAACAGGTACATTATCTTCAGGGAACGCAGCCAGAGTTTCTTGAATATTTGATAAAAACAGGTTTACGAGAACAGTACTTTTCAACTTTTCATAAGCACACAGTCCGATAATACCAATCTCTGTTCCTAACGATATGTTTTTAGAATTTTTTTCAGGACCACTATTTATATCGCTATTTGAGAATGGTTGAGCATCTTTTCTGGCAAGAAAGTTTATTGAATCAGGCCCCATAGCAACATGGCATTTTCTTGTTACGTTCCATGCTAACAGGCTTTCATTTTTATAATAGATAAAAAATGTTTCATCTCCATTTGATACGGTGACTTTTCCAGCGTCAAAACCGCTTATTTTTCTCTCTTCTTTATGGGTGATTACCCCTTCAAATAATTTATAGCTAGGTAGTGAAAAGCTATCCAGAAATTTAAGGAATTCATTATAATTTTTGGATTCAATCATGTTCTGTCCCAGATTCCATGCAAAACCCACTGTCCATTGAATAAATTTAGCTCCATTTTTATCGGATAACATTGAACAATTTAAATCAGCGCCCTGCATCGGATAACACGCTATACCAGCGGTGCTGTTATGTGACTTGGCAAATCGCCGTGCCTGATTTTCCGCATCCTCTGCATCTTTTACCTGTACAATAATTTTTTGATAATGCCCCGATTCATCTGTATCGGAAGTTAAGATAACAGGATTTAGGGGTAATTGATTAATATTGAAAAGATTCATGCTCATTTCCGGTACTGCTCTACCACAGGGATCACCGTTAATTACGGAAATACCCTTTCTCGCTGAAATTATAAAAGGAATTAGAGTGTTCATTGCGCCCATTTCAACGGGCATTAAATAGCTTAACGGCTCTTGGCCGGATTGAGTTAGATAATCATTCATTTCACGGAAGGCATTTAATGAAACCGTTTGCCCGAAACCTTCAAATATTTTATCGGGTGAACCTAAACCCGCCACGAGGGATATATTTTTATTTGTCTCAAGGTTATCAGGATTTACATAGTACATAACATCGGCATCATTAATCATTTTGTCCATAAAAAGCAGGGCCATCCCAATTGGGCCACCGCCGCCTGATGCTAAAAAACATGCGCCATATACAATATAACTAATATCTTTTTTCGTTAATTGATAATTACCGGGGCCGAAATTTTTTATTTTGTGGTCATTTGCACCCGCTTTTTTTACCCGATGGTCTTCATTAAATGATGATTTTCTAATTGAAATATCATTAAGCATAAAAACTCTTCCTTAAAATTAAATGGATTATATTCGTTTCTGTTGAAGCTTTATCTTCGTTAAATGCAGAAAAATTTATTGGTTTAGCTCGGATAAAATGTCCTTAACAGGACAAGGGTGATATTGTAAGCTATAACGTCGATAATGTGCGGCAAAAGCTGACGTAACTGTCATTTTCAGTATTTGCGTAGTGTTGTCGGCGGTTCGATTGGAAGCAAGAGAAAGCGCTTGCCGCCTCGAAAAATATTCATTAATTAAGATACTTAACTTATGCAACTAGACTTTCAATCTCCTGAATTTATTGCGAACCCTTATCCAGTTTATGCCAGATTACGCGAACAAGCGCCAGTCTACCAGTTAGAACCGGGTGCTTGGTTAATAACCCGTTACCACGATGTCGAATATCTATTGAAGAATCCTCGTTTAAATAAAGATATTCCTTCTATGTTCAATCAGCGTTATGGGCGGGATATGAGCGATGAGCCTGTTTATCGTTTTCATAATAATTTCTGGGCAATGATGGATTCACCGCATCGCCGTAAGCTGATCGTCAAAGCGCTTAATGCGGGTAAAATTAGTGAGTTACGTAAGCTTGTGCAAAAAAGCGCAGAGCAGTTGGTGGACAAATGGATCGGTTGCGAACAGGCCGATTTAATGAATGTTTTTGCTTATCCGCTACCTATACAGGTCACTTGCAATATGCTCAACATCGAGCTGGAACAGAGTCTTGATTTTTTGGCGGAAATTAAACTCATTCTAAAACCTGCTGAACCTAATCTGCTTACTGAGGCGGAACTCGATATCTCCAATGCAGCGGCATTACGGTTGGATAGATTTTTCCGGGAAATTTGTCAGCAAAGACGCAAAGAGCCCGGTGAAGATTTGGTTTCGCAGTTATTGGCGGCCGAGGAAGATGGTGAGCGTTTAAGTGAAGACGACGTTATCTGCAATCTTATTATGTTGTTTGTGTCAGGATACGGAACTACCGCCAACGCAGTGTGTAATATTTTACGGCTGTTGTTTATTTACCCTGATCAACGAGAATTGCTAATTGCTAAGCCGGAGCTTCTATCCTCCGCTGTAGAAGAAGGCTTGCGTTTTAATTCTTCGGGACCACTTACCTTTCGCACTGCTATGGAGTCGTTCGAATTTAATGGTGTTCAAATTGCATCCGGGGACGCTATTTATCTAGCCCTTGATTCGGCAAATCATGATCCGGAAGTGTTCGACGAACCCGATCGTTTTTGGATTGAGAGGCCAGCGCTTAAAAAATCACTCGCTTTTGGTCATGGCAGTCATTATTGCCTGGGAGCTAAGCTGGGAACCATGGAAGTAGAAGTCGCCCTGGAAACCTTATTTCGTCGGTTACCGAATTTGACTATCGATAATGTAGATCAATTAAAGTGGGAGCCGACATGGGTGCTTAGAGGTTTGGAGTCTTTGCCTGCAAGATGGTAGAAATAATATCTTCTATGAAAGGTAAGGGGTATCATCGGGTTGGCTTGCAGAGAGATCTATATTGAAAGTGTGAGTTTGGCACAAGGATGATTTTTTAGACTTCTACCTTTAGACAAAGAAGGTGACATGAATAAAACACCTTACCCCGATGACTGGCCTGATATAGATACCAAGCTCTACAACAGGTCGGTCAAGTTGTTTAACGCCGTCAAAAACATGCTGAGCGTCAAGCTTGATCTGCACGCCGATCCACAGGTTTTGGAAGGCGACATCTTTTTGTTCAATCATTTTTCCCGGTTTGAAACGTTCATACCGCAGTTTCTTATTTACGAGAAAACCGGGGCTTACAGTTGTTCCATTGCCTCTGCGGAATTCTTTCAAGAAGACAATGTACTGTCGCGGTATTTAAAACACGTTGGCGTTTTTCCTCACAACCATAACCGACTGTTTGCGTTGCTGGCAGGGCATATTCTGCGGGGCCGTAAAGTCATTATTTTTCCTGAAGGCGGCATGGTAAAAGACCGGCGGGTTATCGACAAACGCGGTCATTACAGCATTTACTCACGGGTCACCGGCAACCGGCGCAAGCTGCACACAGGACCCGCTGTTTTGGCGCAGGGCTTGGAAACCTTTAAAGCGGCTATCCGTCACGCCCATAGTCAAAACGATGTTGCGCTGCTTCGGCAATGGAAAGATGCTTTGCAAATCGACAGTATCGATCAGCTGATAGCCGTAGCGAATAAACCGACGCTGATGGTTCCTGCCAATATTACTTTTTATCCGATTCGTTCCTCTGAAAACCTGTTGTTTAAAAGCGTTGAGCTGTTTTCTAATGGCCTGAGTTTGCGCCAATCCGAGGAATTGCTGATTGAAGGCAATATTATGCTCAAGAATACCGATATGGATATACGCATGGGTAACCCTGTCGATCCTTGTGGGGCCTGGGGTTGGCGAACCCGTTACCTGATGAACAAGGTTATTCCGGAAATTAACACGATAGACGATGTTTTTACGCTGAATTCCAGGCCTAAAAACTGGAGGCAACGTTTACTGGGATCGTATTTTATAAAAAATGCCCAATGTTCCCGCGATCGATACATGGAAGGCATTTATGCCAATGTCACCATCAATTTAAGCCATCTGGCGGCAACGCTGATCATGCATTACGTCGGTCAGGGACGGATGTATATCGAGAAAGACAAGTTTTACAGCATTTTGTATATTGCTATCAAACACTTGCAAAACAACACGGTGATTCATCTGCACCGAAGCCTGCTTAATCCCGATGATTACAGCGACCTGTTTAAGGCGGCTAACAAGCGTTTCGATTATTTCATGTGCGTTGCAAAAGACGCCGGTCTGATCAAGGAGGATGAAAATTACTACCGGTTTTTGCCCAAACTTTGTGTCGAATCCGACTTTGATACCATCCGCCTGGAAAATCCGATTGCCGTTTACAACAACGAAGCCGCGCCTCAGCATACCGTTCGCGATACCCTGATTGATGCGATAGGCGAATGCTCAAATGCCGATAAAGACAAATTGGCCGCCTGGCATTTTGAAGATGAATGCCGCACTTTGGCATGGGAAAAGCAGGCTTACTCTAAACCGTTGTTTGGCGACATCAGCTATGAAGAAGCGGCGGTTGCCGATCCTTCGCCTTTTTTCATCCAGCCGGAACTTGCCAACGGCTTCGGCGTTTTGCTGGTTCACGGATTGCTCGCCAGCCCCGCTGAATTAAGAGCTTATGGTGAATACCTGGTTAAACAAGGTTACACGGTATTGGGTGTTCGGCTGAAAGGCCACGGCACATCGCCTTATGCGTTGCGCGACCAGAGCTGGGAAGATTGGTATAGTTGCGTGCAACGGGGTTTCAATATACTCAAGGTGCATTGCCCGCGTATTCTTGTTGCCGGGTTTTCCACGGGCGGCGCATTGGCGTTAAAACTGGCCACTGAGCACTACCCTGAAATGATCGGCGTTATTGCCGTTTCGGTGCCGTTAAAATTCGTTAATCCGGCTTTTATGTTGGTGCCGTTACTGCATGGCACCAACAAGCTGGTCGCTTGGGTTTCGGCTTTTGAAGGCGTAAAGCCGTTTATTGATAACGAACCGGAACATCCCGGCATTAACTATCGCAATACGCCGGTCAGGGCGCTTTATGAGCTGAGACTGTTAATCGCACAGCTTGATGAATTACTGCCGCAGATCAGCCTGCCTGTGCTGATTATGTATGGTGATGAGGATCCTATTGTCTCGCCCAAAGGCGCGCCGATCCTTATGGCTAAACTCGGTTCCAAACATAAGCAAATCCACGCCATTAAATCCCAGCGCCACGGTATTTTAATGGAAAATATCGGCGGCGCTTGGCGTGTGATTGATGACTTTTTAAATGAGTTAAGCAGATGACAAGGCATTGTCCGGTAAGTTAAGGATTTTAGTGAGCGCTAGTTCCCAAGCTCCTGCTTGGGAATTCGGTGCGGGAAGCTCTAGCTTCCCGTCTCGCGAAGCTAGAGCTTCGTCATCTGGGTTCCCAAGCTGGAGCTTGGGAACCAGCGTTTTTCTTAACTTAATCGCCGTGACAGAGTCCGTGGGAACTCGGGAAGGACACGAAGTTTTTACCTTGATTTTTTCTTCGTGACCTTCGTGTCTTCGTGGTGGAAACAACAAATATGGGGGCAGTAAAATGAAAAATGTAGTTATCGCAGGATATTGCAGGTCGCCTTTCACTCCGGCGCAAAAAGGCCAATTGGCTAAAGTCAGGCCGGATGATCTTGTCGCCCAGGTCATCAAAGGCTTAATCAATGATACCGGCGTTAATCCGGGAGATATTGAAGATTTAATTTTAGGCTGCGCCTTCCCGGAAGGAGAGCAGGGCATGAATCTGGCGCGATTAATCGTTCATCTTGCCGAGTTGCCTATGACCATAGCCGGCACTACCATTAATCGTTTTTGCGGCTCCTCAATGCAGGCCATACATAATGCGGCAGGCGCGATTCAAATGAATGCCGGTGAGGTGTTTATCTGCGCCGGTGTTGAGTCCATGAGCCGGGTGCCGATGGGCGGCTTTAATTACCTGCCGAATCCCGGTCTTTATAAAGCCTATCCTCAAGCCTATATCGGCATGGGCGAGACGGCGGAGAATCTGGCCTTGCAATATCATATCGACCGCTTGGCCCAGGAAACTTTCGCCGTAGCCAGCCAGCAAAAAGCGGGCGCGGCCCAGCAAAACGGCTTGTTCGCCACTGAAATCATCCCGATTAAACGCGCTGACGGCGAAACCGTTCAATACGACGGCTGCATCAGGGCGGACTCCACGCTTCAGGCATTAGCCGAATTGCCACCGGCCTTCCTTAAAAACGGCAGCGTTACGGCCGGAACCTCCTCGCCGTTAACCGATGGCGCGGCCGCGGTGCTGGTGTGCAGTGAGAAATACGCAGACCTTCACGGCTTGGAAAAACTTGCCCGCATCAGAGCTATCGCAGTATCCGGTTGTGCGCCCGAAATCATGGGCATAGGGCCGGTCAGCGCGACCCATAAAGCCTTGAAACGGGCCGGTTTGACCTTACAGAATATCGACATCGTCGAACTGAACGAAGCCTTTGCCGCGCAATCTTTGGCGGTATTAAAAGAGTTGCCGATCCCGTTGGAAAAATTGAATCTGGACGGGGGCGCGATTGCTTTAGGCCATCCGTTGGGCGCGTCAGGCGCCAGAATTACCGGTAAAGCCGCCAGCCTGCTGAAACGGGAAAACAAGCAATTCGCCCTCGCCACCCAATGCATCGGCGGCGGGCAGGGCATAGCGACTATTTTGGAGGCTATCTAATGGACATCAAAAAAGTTGCGGTGATTGGCGCGGGGGTTATGGGGGCCGGTATCGCCGCCCATATCGCCAACGCCGGTATTCCCGTCTATTTGCTGGATATCGTGCCTACCCTTCGACCGGGCTCAGGGAAATCGGATATTGGAAGCAGGAACAGCATCGCCGAATCAGCCATTGCCAAGCTGCTTAAAGCCGAGCCCGCCGCATTCATGCATAAGAACTATGCCCGTTTGGTTACTCCCGGCAACATTGAAGACCATCTTGACTGGGTGGGGGACGTTGACTGGGTGATTGAAGCGGTGCTTGAAAACCCGGCCATCAAGCAGGAACTTTACCGGAAACTGGATAACATCTGCCGCCCCGATACCCTGATTTCATCGAACACCTCGACTTTGCCGGTGAAACTGCTGACCCGCGACATGCCGGACAGTTTCAAACAGCGTTTCATGATCACCCATTTTTTTAATCCGCCCCGCTATATGCGCCTGCTGGAACTGGTTTCAGGTGCCGCGACCCGGCCGGAACTGGTTGCAGCCGTCAGCCGTTTTGCCGACACTCATCTGGGTAAAAGCAGCGTTACCTGCAAGGATACGCCGGGATTTATCGGCAACCGCATCGGTATTTACTGGTTGCAATGCGGGCTGTTGGAAGCGATCAAGCTGGATTTGACCGTGGAGCAGGCCGATGCGGTGATGTCGGCGCCGTTTGGCATACCCAAGACCGGACTATTCGGGTTGCTGGATTTGGTCGGACTCGATTTGATTCCGCATATTTTGAGCGGCATGAAACTGGCTTTACCCAAGGAAGATGCATTCCATCAGGTCAACACGTTTCCTCCGTTGGTTCAGACCATGATAGCGGAGGGTTACACCGGCAGGAAAGGCAAGGGCGGTTTTTATCGTTTGAACGAAACAAGCGGAAAGCGCGTCAAGGAATCGATTAACCTGCAAACCGGCGGCTATCAGCCTAGCGAAAAATTCGCCCTGCCGGAGGTAGCCAAAACGCAGGATGAATTAAGGATTTTTTTGTCAGGCGACGACATAATCTGTCGTTTTGCCTGGCAGGCGCTGTCCAACACACTGGCTTATAGCGCCAGCCTGATTCCAGAAATTGCCGATGACATTGTTGCCGTCGATACCGCGATGCGTTTGGGTTATAACTGGAAATTCGGGCCGTTCGAGCTGCTGGATAAGATAGGCGTGGATTGGTTTGTTGACCGGTTGATAGCAAAAAACCGCGATGTGCCGCCGTTGCTGGCAAGTCGTCACAGCCTGTACAAGGTCGATTCAGGCAAGCGGTCGTTTGTCGATTTATCCGGCAATTATCAGCCCGTCCGCCGAACAGACGGTGTTCTGCTGTTAGCTGATATTAAATTGTCGGCTCCGGCGGTACTGGAAAACCCGTCGGCCAGTCTGTGGGATATTGGCGACGGCGTTGCCTGCCTGGAATTTCACAGCAAAATGAATACGCTGGATATGGATAGCTTGGCGTTGGTTCGGCAAAGCGTCGAAAAAGTCAAAACCGATTTTTCCGCCTTGGTCATCCATAATGATGCCGACAATTTTTCGGCCGGGGCTAATTTAACCTTGCTGGTGCAGGCTATCCAGAACCAGGACTGGCCTGCGGTAGAGCAATTGATCAAACAAGGCCAGCAGACGTATAAAGCGTTGAAGTATGCGCCGTTCCCCGTGGTCGGCGCGCCTTCAGGGTTGGCTCTGGGCGGCGGCTGCGAAATCCTGCTGCATTGCGATGCGATCCAGGCTCATGCAGAACTGTATGTCGGTCTGGTCGAAGTGGGCGTGGGTCTGGTTCCGGGTTGGGGCGGATGCAAGGAATATCTGCGCCGCTGGCTGGAGTTTGCGAGGCGTCCCGGCGGCCCGATGCCGGGCATTGCCCAGGCTTTTGAAACGATCGGCATGGCCAAGGTATCCAAATCCGCGGCGGAAGCCAAGGAAATGCTGTTTTTGTCCACCACCGACGGCATTACCATGAACAAAGACCGTTTATTGGCTGACGCCAAAGCCAAAGCGTTGCGGCTGGTGCCGGGTTATATGCCGCCTAAATCCAGCAGTTATCAATTGCCGGGAACCAGCGCCAGAGCGGCAATGGATATTGCAATCAACAACTTAAAGATGGCTGGAAAAATAACGGATTATGACGTGGAAATTTCGCAGCAATTGGCGGACGTGCTCAGCGGCGGCCAGTGCGACATCACCGAGCCGCTGACCGAAGACGATTTGTTAAATCTGGAGTTGAACGCGTTTTTGCATTTAGTCCAACAACCGGGCACTTTGGCTAGGCTGGAGCATCTCCTTAAAACAGGAAAGCCGCTTCGTAATTGATATTACGTAATGACTAAGAAATTTTCACCACGAAGGCACGAAGAACACGAAGAATTAAATAATAAGTCGTGTAGATACTCTGTTCAAAGTCAAACTTATTCCGTTGGTTTTTGACTATCCGGCAGATGCCGGAATTGCATAAAAACGGGTGTTGTCGAAAGGCTTGTCGTACTTCAGCATTCCGTGGATAGCATGGAGCAATTTACGCATGACCGCGCAGAGAGCCTGCATTTTTTCTTTGCCGTTAGTCACCACTAGATGCTGGAAATAAGCCCTGACGTGGGGGTCATGTTGATGGGCGCTCAAGGCCGGCATATAAA
>Ga0208756_100697_pt1 | contig 12465 bp, 8 predicted proteins | sample LakWasMe73_LOW10_2_FD_183901 | JGI IMG/M metagenome (GOLD analysis project Ga0208756, IMG submission 183901) | Freshwater sediment methanotrophic microbial communities from Lake Washington under simulated oxygen tension - Sediment Metagenome... | ecosystem: Environmental > Aquatic > Freshwater >... | reverse complement strand
CCATGCAGGTGGAGTTATTAGAGGATGAGCTGTAATTTATGATTATGCAGGGAAATTTTGAACAACTGCCGTTAAAGGATTTTGCCGAAAAAGCCTATTTGGATTATTCCATGTATGTGATTTTGGACAGGGCGTTGCCGCATATCGCCGATGGCTTGAAACCGGTGCAACGGCGTATTGTTTATGCGATGTCTGAGCTGGGTTTGACGGCGACGGCCAAATTTAAAAAATCGGCCAGAACCGTCGGCGACGTGCTGGGTAAATACCATCCGCACGGCGATTCCGCCTGCTATGAGGCGATGGTGCTGATGGCGCAGGATTTCTCCTACCGCTATCCGCTGGTTGACGGGCAGGGTAACTGGGGCTCGCCGGACGATCCCAAATCCTTTGCCGCGATGCGCTATACCGAATCCCGTTTGACCGCTTATGCGCAAACTTTGTTAAGCGAGTTGGGGCAGGGTACGGTCGACTGGGCGGATAATTTTGACGCGACGCTGAAAGAGCCGGTGCTGTTGCCGGCGCGACTGCCGAATATCTTGCTGAACGGCACCATGGGTATCGCGGTCGGCATGGCGACCGACATACCGCCGCATAATCTGCGCGAAGTCGCCCATGCCTGCATCCAGTTATTGGACGATCCGGATAGTACGCTGGACATGCTGTTTGCCCATATCAAAGGCCCCGATTATCCGACCGATGCGGAAATCATCACCTCGGCTGACGAGATACAAAAAATGTATATCAGCGGCGGCGGTTCGATAAAAATGCGCGCCAAATACGAGCAGGAAGACGGCAATATTGTGATCACCGCGCTGCCGCATCAGGTTTCCGGCGCTAAATTGATGGAGCAGATAGCCGCACAAATGCTGGCGAAAAAGCTGCCGATGATTGAAGATTTGCGCGATGAATCGGATCATGAAAATCCGACCCGTTTGTTGGTGATTCCGCGCTCAAAACGGATCGATGTCGACGAGGTGATGTCGCATCTGTTCGTCACCACCGATCTGGAAAAAAGCTATCGCGTCAACATGAACATGATCGGCCTGGACGGACGGCCCAAGGTTAAAGGCCTTAGGGACATACTGGTCGAATGGCTGGCGTTTCGGACCGAAACCGTGCGAAAACGCCTGCAATACCGGCTGGATAAGGTGCTGGCGCGCTTGCACATTCTCGATGGCTTGCTGATTGCCTATCTGAATATCGATGAGGTCATCGCGATTATCCGCACTGAAGACCATCCCAAACCGGTGCTGATGGAGCGTTTCGGCATTACCGATATTCAGGCCGAAGCGATACTGGAATTAAAGTTACGGCATCTGGCCAAGCTCGAAGAGATGAAGATTCGCGGCGAGCAGGACGAGTTGGAACTGGAACGCGCCGCGCTGGAAAGAACCCTGGCTTCGCCGCGCTTGTTAAACCGCCTGATCAGAAAAGAACTGGAGCGCGATGCGGAGAAATACGGCGATGATCGCCGCTCGCCGATTGTTGCCAGGGATGCGGCGCAGGCATTGGAAACAACGGCGTTAATAAGCAACGAACCGTTAACCGTTATTTTGTCGGAAAAAGGCTGGATCAGGGCGGCCAAAGGCCATGACATTGATGTGGGCAGTTTAAATTATCGTTCCGGAGACGGCTTTCTGGATGCGGTCAAATGCCGGACCACGCAGCCGGTTTATATCCTCGATTCCACCGGGCGGGCTTACAGCACTTCGTCGCATGACCTGCCGTCGGCCAGAACGCAGGGCGAACCGTTGACCGGGCGGCTTAATCCGCCGCCGGGTTCATTATTCGTGCATCTTCTGTCCGGGCAACCGGACGACTGGTATGTGCTTGCCAGTCATTTCGGTTACGGGTTCCGGGTTCAGCTGAAAGAGTTATTGAGTAAAAACAAGGCCGGTAAGCTGCTTATCAGCTTGCCTGATGGCGCCAAAGTATTAAAGCCCGCGCCGATACGCAGTGAGGCCGATTCGCTGGCGGTGGTGACTTTGCAAGGCCGTTTGCTGATTTTTCCCGTGGCCGAACTGCCCGCGCTGGCGAAAGGCAAAGGCAATAAGCTGATTCAAATTCCGAGCGCCGATCTGACTGGCGGAAAAGATTATGTAGTCGCAGCGATAGCATTGCCTGAAAACGGGTCATTGAAAATCATTGCCGGTAAACGGCAGCTAACGCTTAAAGGCGCGGATATTGGACATTATTCAGGCAATCGCGCCAAGAGGGGATTGGCATTGCCCAGAGGCTTTCAGAGGGTTGATGGTTTGGAGAGCGAGTGATTTGCAAATTATCGGTGCTTATTTTTTATCAGTCGTTTTCAACCTAACGATAAGACGCCGGTAATCGTCCTCACTTAAAGCATCGTTGACTATAAGCACAGACTGCTTCTGTGCATTTCTGTTAAAGTGCAAAAATATCGCGAATACGGTGATGACTGTTGAATCCATGATTTGAACCGGTTCAAAGTCATTGCCGTCGGATACTTCCCAACCCAGTGCTTCAGTATGCTTGATTTTGTGCTGCCCGCTCTTTAATCGCTTATTACTAAACCAAAGATGCATGCAGATCCCTGTCAACAGAGCCAGTTTGACGGCAACCGGCAAAGCATTGGCGATGCTTGAGCCCAATGCCAGCATATGCATGACAACAAGCAGCCGCTTTAATCGTTGGGAGGGTTTAAGCTCCAGCAGCAGAGTGGGTTCGAGTTTTTTTGACACGTCGGGCTTTCTTGGGTTGCTTTCGGTTGATGACGTGTATGCCAAGGCAATACACATGATACTGAAGGATGTAAAAACGGTACCCGATCTTATGGACTCAGCTTCCGTTTACCAGTCCAGTTTTCAAGTTATGGATTGTGTGGGATAAAAGTATAGTGGACCCTGAAATCCATACAATAGTTAAAGCTATGCTCTGTCGGAAAATGAGAGGCCGGAAATGGGCGAAAGCAAACGGAAAATTTTCACAGGGACTCAAAAAGCCAACATACCTAGCCTTAATTACTGCAATTGCCCCGAGTACATTTTTCCATTTAAACGCAACTTAATCCCCAGTTGTTTCTGTTTTTTCAAATTTTCCGGAGCTTCTTCTGCTGTTGCACTCATGCGATCTATTTGATGATGCTCCACAACTTGCAGATCACGCCAACCATGGGTCGCGGTATCCGCCAATTCCAGGGTGCGCTCTACGGTGTCCGTCGTGTAGTCTGTATTGCCGCAGCCACTACCGCTACCTTCTGTGATCTGCCATGAACTCATGGCAAGATCTTTCAGTACGGGCCTCAGGCGGTTATTTTCTTCGATGAATAACGATAAGTAGTTGCTCTCGCCGCCTTCCGCACAGTGAGGACTATGACCTATATCCATACGCACACCAAACGCACGCACACCCGGCGCAAGATTGTAGCGGGCAGTGTCTATCCCTAAGCCCGCTCCATAAATGCGAATGCTGGCATCTTCTTCAATTTTGTCTTGGTACAGACTGATGACTTTGTTTTGCTTAAGATCGATCACCGCCAAGGCGAATCCTTTTGTATCTTCTCCAGTCTCGGCTTGTTGATCGTGGAGATCATGAAACAGTGTCACGATGGTTTGCTCGGGTTTTACCGGATGCGTTTTGCACACCAAATTAATAATATCGCCGCGTCCGCCATTAAGCTCGCCACTGCCATAATCAATTGCCAGTTTTTTGCTGAGCACAGGGCTGATCAGCCTGATGTTACAAGCGCCGCCACGCAGCGCGGTCTCCGGCCCTGAAAAGGCTATCAGTGCTGCGTTGCTGGATTTGGATTTTGCTATGCCCGGTTGTTTGCCGGTTTTGGGCGTATAAGCAAAATGCGACAGGCTGCTTCCCCAGATTTCGCCCAATTCCGCTGTTTTAGCCGTACAGTTTAGATCCCGTTCTAAGTCGGCATCATCGCCATGACATTGATAAAATTGAAATGCGTCGGCTAACCAAACTTCGAGATTGCCATCGGCATCCAGATCGGAAACATGGACAATGTCGCTGCCATGTATCCGTTCAGGTACGCCAACAATTTGAAAAGATTGGGTGTCGAACACCAACAACAGCCGTGAACCGTCGCCTTCGTAAGGCCATCTAGGCAGCGCAGAATTAGTATTTATGTTTAAACTCAAATAGACCAATGACTTAATATGCTGAGGATATTTCCACCAACTCGCTGTGTAAATAGAAGCCTTGCGGAGGTGCAATTCGGCGATTAACGCCTGCATTTTTTGTTGTTCTTTGTTATCCATGCCCTCAACCAGTTTGTTCAACCAGGCATCCATATCGAGCGGTACTTGGGGAGGGACTTGCAACGATGTTGCTTGAAATTGATTTGCCTTGTTCAGCGCCAAGTGGCTGTGTTGTAGCTTAAATGAACTGGTTTGCGGTTCGGAAACCCAATTGTTACAAAGCTCTTTCAGCCAGTCTTGCGACGGAGCGTTTGCCTTATCGAAGCAAGCTTTGCCGTTGTTGGTCAGAAATTCCAATAGAAATTCGTGGACTGCGCCTGATTCCTGATGGCCTAGCAGGCCAAGATAACGGCTGCGCATCTCTCGCGCTTCATCGGATTCACCCTTGATAAGCCAGTCCCAATCGGGTTCGACAGAGCAATTCGCTTTGGGGTCTTGCAGATGTTGTAGTGCAAAGGTTGCACGTAAATCAGCTTTCCCCGCTAACAAGGAATTAATAACGCTACATGATGACTCGTTTAACAGTTTTTCTAATTCAGCCAACGCCGCCGTTTGTGCCTGTGGTGTTTTAGCCAAAGTAAAACCAAGATCCTTATCATAGCGAAGTAGGCTAGTCATTTGCTGAATTAACGTTTGCTGCGCTTGCGTCGGCCATGCCGTGGGCGCATTCGCTAGCGACGACTGTTTAAGGCGCAAAAATGTCGCCAGTCGTAATACATTCTCGTAGCCCGGCTTGCCGCGCGCGTAAGTATCGTCATTGGTTAGCGTCGGCAAAGGGGCGATGGACGAGACATCGGCCTCCAAGCCCTGAAGCATCCTGGCTAACTCCAAATCCGTCGGCGCCAAACTGCTCCAGAAACTCAACAGCAATACGCAATCGTCAGGCCCGGTGCCTTGACAGCGATTGGCCGATAAAAATTGGGCGAATTTATGCTGTAACACCGGAGCCGCTTTGTTGCCTAGATCTAAGGCTATTTTTTTATGGATGTCGGCTATTTCTTCCGTCCGTGAGGTCTGGTATCCGCTGCGTTCATGGACGCATTTGCTGAAATCGAACTGCCCCGAACTCAAGTCTGCGATTGCGCTAAATCCGCCCTGATTAGGTTGCAACAAAAATGGGTTCTGGGCTGGGTTCAGCCAAGCATTTTGCGGCATACATTCCCAGAGTATCAGAAAGGCGGTCTGTTCTTCTTTCCAGCTTGGATAAGGGCCGAACAGGCTGATGTGACTGAAAAAGAGGCCTAGGCCCTCTGTTTTTGCCGCCGCAACTTCCTGCGGAAACCAAGCGCTCATCTTGTTGATAACATCGGACGGTTTAGTAAATGTTAGCAATGCTCCTTGTCCCGCGAAAATCAGCCCGTTTTCACGGATAACCTTGGGCTGCTTAAGAAATTCCGCCATCTGATAAAGTTGGTCGATGCGCTCCGGCGTGGCTTCATGCACCGCAAACGCTTCTATCGACTCTTCGTTGGTTTTGACCATGGCTTGTATTTCTTTAATCACCGCATCAAACTCTTGCGGATTCAGCGACGGTAAAGAATTGCCGGTATGTGCTTGTACGAACACCAGCGGTGCCGAGCAAAGTATTGCCAAGATCATTGTGCGAACAGCATTCGCGGCTGGCACTGCCATACTATTTTTCATCGATTATTCTTCCAAGTTGTGATGATATGTTAGGTTTTGTTGACGTTTCATCTCAGCCATAAAAGTACCGAGGAAAATGACAGCATACCCATGTAATTAATATCTTTTTTCTCATATCGAGTGGCAATTCTGCGGTAGTGTTTGAGCTTGCCAAACATACATTCGACCGCATGCCGCTCCTTATAATGCCAATAATCTCACTCAATTTCTTCTTTCCGATTCGATTTTGGCGGGATGACTGCTTTTACTTCCCGATATTCCAACCACTCCCTCAAAAGGTATTTTTTATCTGGACAATGGGGTCCACTTTAATCCGAGAGGATCAATACTGTAAATGCTGGTAATGAAAATGGTCACACAGATTTCTTGTCTTTGTTCAAACAGCGATATAATCAGCGCACTTTAAACTTAATATGTTGTTTCAATGAACCCTAACTGGAAAAATTTCCTGCTTTCTAAAAACGCAACATTCAACAACGATACCGACATCGTTTTTTCATCGCCAGAGCATGAGGGCAATAAGCATATTTACCCGATTACGCATCTGGGTGTTTTGACGATTGCAGGCATTGATGCGGCAAAATTTTTACAGGGACAAATCACCTGCAATATTAACGATATAACCGATGCTAAAAGCAGTCTTGGCGCATTATGCAATCCCAAGGGCAGAGCGATTACCACTTTTTTACTGGTTAAAAACGCCGATGATTTTTTGATGATTTTGCCCCAAGAGTTACTGGCATCAGTCAAGAAAAGACTACAGATGTATGTGTTGCGATCCAAGGTAACCTTAACCGACAGTTCGGATCAGTTATCTCTAATCGGCTTATACGATAAAGCATCGCAAGCCGCCGAAGAAACGGAACAGCGCTTTGCAACAAGCAACCGGGGAAACATCGTCGTTAATCTTCAGGGACGCCGCTTGATTATTGCCGAGACCGATAACGCCCAGGCGCTTTGGGATGAGAAGGATAAACTGGGCTTCCAAGCGGAAGGTTCGGCGCAATGGCGCTATCTCGATATAATTTCGGGGATTCCCTGGCTTAGTGCGGAAACATCGGAAGAGTTTATTCCGCAAATGCTTAATCTGGATAAGTTGGGCGGCATCAGTTTCAACAAGGGCTGTTATACCGGACAGGAAATTGTTGCCCGGACTCATTATCTAGGCAAGGCAAAAAGGGAAATGTTTCTCGCCGAATGCGATGTCTCGGCAACTCCGGAAGCTAATTCAACAATTATTGATGACAGCGCTGACACAGAACAAAGTGTAGGTAAAGTGCTGTGTGCGCAAAACGCACACAATAGTTGCAAAATGCTTGTTGTCCTGCAAATCTCTGACGCAAACGCTTATAATCTTAAGCTGAAAAATCAGAACCAAGATAAAATTACATTATTAACCGTATAATTTTATTACGTATTATTTATCGAGGGATGCAACAATAATGCAATTTACTTCCGTTCAGGACTTTCTTGATCATGTTCAAGCCGAACTTGATGCCAATCGTCTTGTTTTGCCTACCTTGCCCGATATTGCCTTAAAGGTTAAGAATGCTGTGACGGATGGCGATATATCGGCTAAGGAGTTGGCTGATATGATAGTGACCGATGCGGCATTATCGACACAAATTATTCGTGTAGCCAATAGCCCGATGTACCGTGGCGCATCTGAAATCAATAACATACAAATGGCCGTTTCAAGATTGGGCAACAATACCGTTCGTAGTTTAGTTACCTGTCTGCTAATGAAGCAGATATTCCGCCCCTCATCAAAGCTGTTGGAAAGTCTGTTCAGGCGAACCTGGGAACAAAGCATTAATGTTTCAGCCATCAGCCGGGCTCTTTGTGCGTTTGTTCCTCATCTTAATGCCGACGAGGCCATGCTGGCAGGCCTTATTCATCAAATAGGCAAATTACCCATATTAATGCTGGCCGAGAAGATTCCGGAGTTTAGGGATAGTCCGACCAGAATGGAAAAGCTGTTGGAAAAAGTACACCCCGCCGTGGGAAAATTGATTATGAATGCTTGGGACTTTCCGGTAAATTTAAAGCCGGTAGCGTCCGAATATGTTAATTTCCGATATGACTCAGGACCTAAAGCCGATTATGTCGATGTGGTACAAGTTGCATTTTTGCAAAGTATAGCGGGAACCGATCACCCAGCATGCCGGGTTGATTGTTCTATAGTTCCTTCATTCGCCAAGCTCGGATTTTCCGCTGACGCCGAAATACTGGAAATTGAGGGTATTTCAGATGAAATTGAAATTGCCCGAAGCCTGCTCTCCTAAATATGTTTAAAGCTATGATTAATACAGAAACTGCCTCGCGTTTTCGCCGATTAGGCACAATTACAATTTTTGCCGTTTATTTTGTCATCCTTGTTGGCGGAATCGTAAGGGCTTCCGGTGCAGGCATGGGCTGTCCCGACTGGCCGACTTGCTTTGGACAGTGGGTGCCGCCAACGGATGAGGCCCAGTTGCCCGCTAATTACCATGAGATTTATGCACAACGCGGTTATGAAAATACCCAGTTCAACCCGGTCAAAACCTGGACCGAATACACCAATCGCCTGGTCGGCGTGACGATTGGCTTTTTGATCTTGCTGACGGCCTGGTCGTCGCGCATTTATCTTAAAACGGATAGAACCATTTTTTATTTGGCGGTCAGCGTGTTTTTTCTGGTCGGTTTTCAAGGCTGGCTAGGTTCCACCGTTGTGGCAAGCAATCTCAAACCTTTTATGATCACCTTGCACATGTTATTGGCTTTGTTCATCGTCGCATTGCTTATTTATACGATTGCGCGTTCGCAACGGGATGTCCTCGCCCGGCTTGATATTCGATCGCTGCCGGATAAATTTAGAATCGTCTTAATCGCGGCAATGATCATGACTCTGCTGCAAGTGGCTATGGGGACTCAGGTCAGGGAAGCGGTAGATTTTATTGCCCACAATCATGCTTATATCGAGCGCCAATACTGGCGCGACGACTTTCCGGTCATTTTTTACATACACCGATCCTTCTCCTCGATTATTTTATTTACCAATCTGTGGTTGGCCTGGAAAATTGTCCGGTCTGTCGATAAAAGCAGTCTGTTGCGGCGCATCGGTTTATCCCTGGCCGGTCTGGTTATCACCGCCATTATTGCAGGCATCAGCCTCGATAGATTGGGAATGCCGCCGGTTGCCCAGCCGATTCATCTATTGATGGCTAACCTTATTTTCGGTGCGCAGTTTTTCCTGTTCAGTTGCCTGAATTACGCGGCAAAAAAATAGCTTTAACCGGATGTTTTTTTTGAATTGCCTGGTTAATTAATGCACCACGAAGACACGAAGGGCGCGAAGTTTATGTTTTTCGTGTGAATAAATGATTCGGATATACAAAGTCGAACATCGGCTAACTTGATACAACAACCTGCCGTTGATTTTATCGTTCCTGCCGACAGGACAGCCTTGTTGGATGTAGAATGGCGCAAATAATAATAAACCCGCTGGTTATCAATGACGATCCAAGATTCATCCGTAAGTTTAAGTCTGCTTAGAAATTCCTTTAAGCGTTTTTTACCCAATCCCCAAGCTGTCGCGCTGGCAATCATTCTGATTGCCAGTTTTGTGCTGATTTATTCATTGTCCGACCTGTTGATGCCGGTTTTCGTATCGATTGTGCTGGCGTATCTACTGGAAGGCCTGGTAAGCAAGGCCGAAGGCATGAACATGCCGCGCCTGCCCGCTGTCTATCTGGTGTTTTCGGTGTTTATGGCGTGTCTGGTTTTTTTATTGTTTTATTTGATACCGATAGTTTCACAGCAGGCGGTCGAACTTGTGCAACAGATTCCTGAGATATTGAACAGGGCGAGAATCGGAATCATGAGCTTGCCGGACATGTATCCGCAGTTTATTTCAGAAAGCAAAATTCAGCAGATGATGTTTGCCGTGCAGCGGGAATTGTTAACTTACGGGCAAAATATATTGTCGCGTTCAGCAGCATCCGTTGTGGGCTTGGTCAGCGTAATGATCTATCTGTTCCTGGTGCCGATGATGGTGTTTTTCTTTTTAAAAGACAAACAGATGCTAGTGTCTTGGTTTTTACAGTTTATGCCGAAAGACAGACATTTGACCGTACGGGTTTGGGAAGAGGTCGATATGCAGATCGGTAACTATGTGCGCGGCAAGTTTGCCGAGGTTTTTATTCTCTGGGCCGTCAGTTATGTGACTTACGCGGCGATGGGGCTGAATTATGCCATGTTATTGGCTGTTTTAATGGGCGTGCAGGTCATTATTCCCTACATTGGCGCAACGTTGGTTACCTTCCCGGTTTTGGGCGTCGCTTATTTTCAGTGGGGATTAGGTGGCGATGAGTTTATGTATATTGTTATCGCCTACTCCATTATTCAGGCGCTGGACGGTGTTATCTTGGTGCCGGTATTGTTTTCGGAGGCGGTTAATTTGCATGCTGTAGCCATTATCGTCGCCATTTTGTTTTTTGGCGGTTTGTGGGGTTTTTGGGGAGTGTTTTTGGCTATTCCATTAGCGACCGTTGTCAAGGCGGTGCTGACCGCCTGGCCGCGGATTGGCGATAACAGTCTGGATGCGAATTATTAGCTACCACGAAGTTTTATGTTTCATTCTGCGTGTCCTGCGAGGTGTTTTTATGCGGCTTAGATAACATATCAATTATTAATTCGGCTAAGGAATGTGCATGAAATAACTTTTGCAATAGCATCGCCATTATCCCCAGACCTGGCAGGTTTTAAAAACCTACCAGGTCTAACTTGCGAAGTTATTTTATGGGTATTCCTAAGCGAATATCTACAAAATATCCGATGCGTAATCGGCCAAGCGTGAACGCTCGCCACGGCGCAAGGTGATATGCGCCCCATGCGGCCAGGTTTTAAATCGGTCTACAACATAAGTCAATCCCGAGGTTGTCGCTGTTAAATAAGGCGTGTCTATCTGCGACAGATTGCCGATACAGATGATTTTGGTTCCGGGACCCGCTCGGGTTATCAATGTTTTCATCTGTTTCGAGGTCAGGTTTTGAGCCTCGTCAATGATCAGGTAGCGATTGAGGAATGTTCGTCCGCGCATGAAGTTAAGCGACCTGATTTTGACCCGGTTCATAATGATGTTGCTGGTTGCGCTTTGCTCCCATTCGCCGTGCTCCGCATTACTGCCCAGCAGTTCAAGGTTATCGATTAATGCGCCCATCCACGGCGCCATTTTTTCTTCTTCCGTACCGGGCAAAAAGCCTATATCTTCACCGACCGGGACGGTTTCGCGGGTCATGATGATTTCCTGGTAAGCTTTGTTCTCCAGGGTCAAGGTAAGTCCTGCGGCCAGTGCCAACAGGGTTTTTCCGGTGCCCGCCGTACCCAGCAAGGTGACAAAATCAATGTTGGGATCCAACAAGACATTGAGGGCAAAGTTTTGCTCCCGGTTTTTCGCCGTTATGCCCCAGACATTGTTGTGTTTTGCGCGATAATCCTTGGCCAGTTCCAATACCGCAATTTGTCCGTCGCAAGATCTGACGATGGCTTCAAAATTGGTTTCGTCTTCTATGTACAAATATTGGTTGGGATACCATTCGATTACTATGGGGGCTTCCAGTTTGTAAAAAGTGCGGCTTTTTTCCTGCCAGGATTCCATTTTGGCGCCGTGTATCGTCCAGAAATCCTTTTCCAGCGCCATTGCGCCGCTGTATAGCAGGTCAATGTCATCCAGGGTCTGGTCGTTATGGTAGTCTTCCGCAAGCAACTCCAATGTCGCGGCTTTGATGCGCATGTTGATGTCTTTCGATACCAGAATAACATGGGTATCAGGCAGTTTTTTGGTGAGCGCCAGGACGATTCTGAGTATGGAGTTGTCGGCCAGGGTGCCGGGCATGCTTTCCGGCAGCAGAGCGGTCATGGCGCTGGTCTGGAAATATAAGCGTCCGCCGTCAGTCGTTTCGGCTTTCGGGCCGTGTTTTATGCCCGACAACGGTAGGCCGTCGTTGATGGTTTGCTGGTTGGCTCCTTGGATTAATTCATCCAGAAACCGACTGACCTGTCTTACATTGCGCGCCAGTTCGGTCAGGCCTTTTTTTGCATGATCGAGCTCTTCCAGAACGATCATGGGAATAAAAAGGTCATGTTCCTTAAAGCGGAAGATGGCTGCCGGATCGTGCATCAGCACGTTGGTGTCCAGGACAAATAGTTTTTTATCCGGCGATGTTTGAATGTTCATGGTCAGTTGCTGCTGATTTCATGTAAGGCTTGCAGCACTTCTTCACAATGGCTTTTGACTTTTACTTTGCGCCATTCATGAACAAGCACGCCTTGGGGATTGATCAGAAAAGTGCTGCGCTCGATGCCTCGAACCTGCTTGCCGTACATGTTTTTCATTTTGATCACGTCGAACAGCTGGCAGAGTTTTTCATCCGGGTCTGAAAGCAGGTCGAAAGGGAACTCCTGTTTGCATTTAAAGCCTTCGTGAACGCGGACGGTATCACGGGATACGCCGACTATGACGGCGTTGAGCTCACCACCTATCAGTTTACTTGTGCGCTACCTAAGAATTTAATATGAATATTATTACCATATTAAAATCAATGTGTTAAATTTAAGCCTTGGTTTTTGGCTAGTTTATAGTTGATGAGGTATTGGT
>Ga0208756_100688_pt1 | contig 12560 bp, 15 predicted proteins | sample LakWasMe73_LOW10_2_FD_183901 | JGI IMG/M metagenome (GOLD analysis project Ga0208756, IMG submission 183901) | Freshwater sediment methanotrophic microbial communities from Lake Washington under simulated oxygen tension - Sediment Metagenome... | ecosystem: Environmental > Aquatic > Freshwater >... | reverse complement strand
CGGCAACGCATAAATAATCCCGACCGCAAAAATAATCAGGACCAATAAATTTTTCCAAAGTGGGAAATGGTTTTGCATGTGTTATTCCAACAATTCAACTATGTCGTAGAGACGTTGTGGGCGCGAAGGTATTCGCGCAGTAGATTAAAAGCGTGAATAGACTCGCGCCCACAGCATTAAACTTTAGCGACTTTCTTAGTTATCGCTTTGTAAGTTCCTTTCGGCATCATGCTCTCAATACTATGACGCTGTACCTGAATAAAAGTATTGTCGCAGATTTCAACCTTGACGAAATTATCATCCAGATCAACGACCTTGCCCAAAATACCACCTGAAGTGACCACTTCGGAGCCTTTAGTCATGGCGGCAATCATTTCTTTCTTCTCTTTGGCGCGCTTGGATTGGGGACGCAGAAACAAAAAGTAAAAAAACACCAGTATACCCAGTGGAAACAGCATGCCTTCAATGCCGGGTGATTGGGAGGCGGGAGCAGCTGCAGCTACAGCGTCAGAAATAAAAAAACTCATGATTATCCTCGGGGGTTATTATTATAAAAAAGTGTTACTACCCAGTAGTCCAAAATGGAACGCTGATAATTATGATTAAACCAAGATTTTTCATGATTTATCTGCGTCATCTGCGTCCCATTGTATTTAATGGCACTGAGTCATTACAAAAAAGCGTTGTAATTAAAAAAGTTCGCCATTATGCCACAGTCGGCACGGCTTTTCCTCGTTGTTGGTAAAATTGCTTGACAAAAATATCCAGTTCTTGCCTTTCAATCGCATCGCGCAAGCCCTGCATCAGGCTCAGGTAATAATAAAGGTTATGAATGGTATTGAGCCTTGAACCCAGCATTTCCTTGCATTTGTCCAGATGGCGCAAATAGGCTCTCGAATAATTCCGGCAGGTATAACAGCCGCAGGATTCATCCAGAGGGCCGGTATCGAACTCATACTGACTGTTCCTGATTTTTACCACACCGAAGGTGGTGAATAAATGACCGTTACGGGCGTTGCGGGTCGGCATCACGCAGTCGAACATGTCAATGCCGCGCCTGACTGCATCCACCAAATCTTCAGGCGTGCCCACACCCATTAAATAGCGCGGCTTATCGACCGGCATTTTGCCATGCACCACATCCAGCGTCGCCATCATTTCTTCTTTGGGTTCGCCAACCGACAATCCGCCTATCGCGTAACCGTCAAAACCGATGTCCACCAAACCGGCTATCGACTCCTGACGCAGATGTTCATACATCCCGCCCTGTACAATGCCGAATAAAGCCGAGTCGTTACCCTCATGAGCCGCCTTGCTGCGCGCCGCCCAACGCAACGATAAGCGCATCGAATCGGCCGCCTCATGAACCGTCGCGGGATACGGAGTGCATTCATCGAAAATCATCACGATGTCCGAACCCAAATCGCGTTGCACCTGCATCGATTCTTCAGGCCCCATGAAAATAGAGCTGCCGTTGATCGGCGATTTGAAAGTCACGCCTTTTTCGGTGATTTTCCGTAGCGCGCCCAGGCTGAATACCTGAAAGCCGCCGGAATCGGTCAAAATCGGCTTGTCCCAATGCATAAAATCATGCAAATCGCCGTGCGCCTTGACCACATCCATACCGGGACGCAGCATTAAATGAAAGGTATTGCCCAGAATAATCTGCGCGCCGATACCGGTCAGCTCATCGGGCGTCAGCGATTTAACCGTCCCATAAGTGCCGACCGGCATAAAAATGGGCGTTTCCACGATGCCGCGGGCAAACGTAAGCTGGCCGCGCCGCGCATGACCATCCGTATTGATTAATTTGAAGTCCATAAAAGTTTATGAGTGCATTGAAGGCTGGGAATTATCCCGGCTTTTTAAATCAATGTACATGTGAAGAGTTAAAACATCGTGGAATACGCACTGCTCTCGAATCAAACGCTGCCTTCCTTATCAAGCTCTTCAATCAAATCTGTTAGCGAATAATTTTCAGTAAAGCCACTTTCTTCCCCGTCTATCAATGCAGAGCGTAAAGCGGCCAGTTTTATTTTGGGATCGACTTTTCTCAAATGTATGATGTTGCCAGATATGGCATTTGGGTCGTTTATGCTCATAAGCGGTTTCATTTTTCTATCATGAACGAGATTTAAGTGTTTGTCAGACTAATTTTTTCGTTAGAATATACAGAGCCCCTTTAGACTCATTTTGCATCGGAATGCGTAGATATAGCTTATTTAACTCGTAGCTTGTCGATTAGGCGTTCACTACCATTAAGTTAAGAAGTTTTAGGCCTTGGCGGCGAATCTGCGAGTCGCATCTATCGCGACGATGGCTCTTACCATGCTGACCGACTAAAAGTCGACATTTTTAACCCTGTTGCAGACTAAATAAATCACTGTTCCTAAATAAAACACATATGAATTATCGACCAAAAATACTACTTATTTTCTTTTTGTTACTGAGTCTGATGTTTTACGGGGCAATGGGTTTTGCTCAGACACAAAATGCCACAGCAACAGCATCGAGTAAACCTGCAACTCATGTTGGAAAAACAGTCTCTAGCAATATTCACTTCGACGAGATAGTCATAAAAGGCTTTCCTGGCGCTCAACCTGGAAATTCAGTAATTTCAGAGGAGGAGCAAAAAGGGCTTGTTTTAAAAATATCGAATAATGCTCAAGAAGATTTTATGAGTTGGTGTAAAAGGCAAGGATTGATTATTGCAATACTTGGAGTTGTTGCATTTTTTGCTGTAATCGGCTTTATATGGTTCTCCATAGATAGGACGATTGAGAAATCCGTAGACAAATTGGTCAAAGAGGAAATAGCTCGTTCAAATAGATTGATCGATAATGCGGTATCACGTTTAGTAGATAAACAAGCAGAAATAGTTATAGCAACAGATAAAACAATTGAAGCAACGACTAATGCCAATAATGAAATAGAGCGAACTAAACAAGCACTGGGTGAATTGCATGATATTGAAAAAGAACTTAATAAGAAACTAAAAGATTTTCAACGTAAATTAGGTGAAGCTAAACTAGAGTCAGAAGAAAGAACAACAGGCGAAACATATGAGCTTGAAAATAAAATTAAAGCTCTCAAATTGATAATTAACGAAATTGATATAGATGGCGTCGCTAAAAGTCAAGTTGTAAATAAATTAATTAGAGAAAATTTGAAGAGTGCTGATAAAGAAACTAAATATAATGCCGTAGAGTTGTTGCCTCAGTTTGAACTCCAATCAAAAGAAATAACTAATGCTTTTGTTGATGCATTGAAAAACACGCAAGATGAAACTTTTGGTTCTCTATTAATAAGTGAATTGGGAAAGTTAAAATGCGATGATAAAACCTTGGAATATCTTCTTGAGTTGCTAGATAACTTAAATAATAGCTATATACTCTTCATTATCGGCTCACTTGGTGAGCTTGGTGAAATTGGCAAGGATAAGATAACAGATACAGCGTTAGAATCTATTATTAATAAACTATTGTTAATTTTGAACAGTGATCTTGATAGCAAAGAATTCGCATCGGACATTACGGCATCGCAAGTAAGAGGTGCTATAGCAGTTGCACTATCATGGTATGGCAAAAAAGCAGAAAAAGCAGAAAATGATGTAATAAATCTGTTGGAAGATAAAGAATCAGAAACTCGTAAAAATGCAACCATTGCTTTAGAAAAAATTGGATCGAAGAATGCAATCACGGCATTAAATAAACTAACAAATGATGAGTCTATAGTAGTTAGCGATGCCGCAAAAAAGGCGATAGAAGAATTAGAAAAGCTATAAAATAAATCGTCGCTTAATAATTAAACAGCCTATTTGTTAAAATTCTTCCACTTTCTGTAAGATATTGGCAATTCCTAAAATCATTAATTTCTGTTAATTGATTTGAAATTACATTGCATCGTTCATTCAAAAATTGAATGGACGATGTTGAAATATCTTGTTTTATAAGCAATTCGAAAAACTGTTTAATAACGCAAAATACATAGATTGCGTGTAATACCCCTCTTGGATGCCTCTGTTCATTTTTCCACGGTGAAAAATAGCTTTTATCTGTTTCAATAATCATCGGCACACATTGTTCAATCAATGTTAATTGCAAGTGCATCGCTTCGTGCAAAATTGCTTCTGCAACCCGTAATACATCGTTCTCCATACGCTTACTAGGAACTGAAACAAATATAGAAAACGGTATATTCGGAAGGCTATAGCTAATATCAAAATCATCATCTTCTGGCTGAATAATATGTAAGCAGGCTACAAGATGGGAAACTGTCTCATAAACTGTTGGTATTGCGGCTAGAATATCTAAAGATTCCTCTAAACATTGTAAAACGGTTGAGTTTTTCAGCATTTCAAACGAATAAGGTTTTGAACCAGAATATGAGTACATAGCTACTATTTCTTCGGGAATCGGGTAAATACTAATCGACTGCAATGGTTTAGTGCTATTCTGGATAACAGGAATCAAACAAGCCGTAGCGGTTATTAAATCACCTATACGCCCATGTAACATTGTTTCAGTCGAATAATTACCTTCCTGAATTCCGTATTTTTGATAAATAGTTTCCCAACCATCGCTTACTAACTGATTAGTTAATGTTGGAAACCACACATAAGAGCTAGGGTTTTCAATAGTAGAAAATATTGAATTATGAATATTACTCATCTACTTGTTGATAGAAAGAATAGATTATTGTAAATCGTTCACCTTTATGAATCGTGGAAACCGCATGATGTGAATCAGGAGAAATAGCAAAACCAACGGAACTATTATGTGCTGGACGAAATATTTTGTGTATGTCGTTGGAATTTTTACTATTAAAGAACATTAGCATTCCGCCATTTTCATCATCCCACCCTCTGTTCAATTGAATTAATAAACGATGAGTTTCACAGTTAGGAATGTAGTCATTATGAATACGGATACGTTGACCAGATATTAATTTATGGGCAGTAAAATCGATACGGGCATTAAGTTTAACTGAAAATAAGCTCTCAACTTTATTCTTCACTTGGGAAAGATATTCAGGAGAAGTTAAAAATAAAATTTCAGGAGGTAACTGAGTATCAAAAAAACTAAATTCGTATTGTTCATAAAAGTCGGTCTCAACGAGCTTCCACGGTGCATCGTTTTCAAGCCACGTTAGCAGTTCTGTGCTTAATTGTGATGAAAGAGCTTGAGGGCAAACGAAGTAAGGAAAAGGCAAGGTAAATACTTCTGCATTTACCTTGTCCAGAAATTGCCTGTTAATTACGCGCATTTTTCAAGTCCGAAAAGCATAGTTTTTACTTTATTAATAAGGTGTAGCTGATCGTTACAATATACGGAAGGATTTGCATATTCAGTTTCTGTTTTCCATCTATGCAAAGGCATTCCGCCGCCACATATTTGTAATTCCGGACACATTTGACAGATTAAGGACGTTGGACGTTGTAACTTATGAGCGTTAGCGAATTCATTTGAGGAAAATATATCAACTAAATGGTGAGTATGAACATTCCAATTTTCCAAAAAACGGTCTGCTCCTTTATGCGAACTTTTCAGTGTGTCGTTTTTTGTTACAGTACCATCGGTATCAATTACCGCAATACCGAAATCAGTAATACCAATCCCCTCTTTTACACCTATCCCACCAAGGGCAAGTCGAATAATATCGTCAAGTATCCTTATTTTAATTGGCGTTTGATCGGCTAGGTAAATATCTAATAGTGAGGCTAACCATTTACCGTATTCGGTACTATAGAACGAAGTTTTTCCAAAAGGCAGTTTGTCATGATTACCATCTCTGTACAAAAAATCTACGCTTGATGTACCAACTGATTTAAAAAAATTGTAGATAGCATGTGGATTTGAATGAGGGTCGATAACGGCTAATAGACCAGCGAACAAAAATTCAGCATCTGGATGAGATTTAAGTTTTTCAATCCCTTCTATTACGCGATGAAAAGTGTTTTCGCCATGATGTCCTACACGATTTGCATTATGAATGATCTCTGGGCCATCAAGGCTTACAGATATTGAAGTTTTAAATTTTGAACAAAGATCAAGAATTTTGTCCGAAATAAGCATTCCGTTCGTTTGAATACTTATGCAGTAGTGTTCAGGTATTGCTGTTCGAAGGGAGTATAGTAGAGCTTCTAATCGACGCGCCCCCAGCAAAAGAGGTTCACCTCCATGTAGAACTATTGCAAATGGACGCTGTTGGTTAGCGAAGAGTTCTTTTAGTTCTTTTGACACTGCCTTGGTGGTGTCTTGAGAAATGAAATTAGGCATGTCTGCCCAACTATCATCTCCCATGTTGTAAACATAGCAGTAGCTACAGTTAATGTTGCACTGACTTGCAACTTTCAGCAAGATCGTATCAATTTCAACCATTCTGGCTCAAGTAATTAGCGGTTATGACGATTATGCGCTCTGTCATAAACATGAAGTGTTTGACTGTCATTTTTGACTTCTTCGATAAGTCTTGCGAGTGTGGGGCTGGTAACATCAGTCATGAATAATTCAGTGGGAATACTTTTGTTGATAATATTTTCTTGTAATGGTTGATTTATATTTTGCATAGCATTCGCTCCGATAGGCTAAAAAACACTTTCTATTATAGATGTTGCGATAACACAATAAAACAATTTATTTTTTATTCAACTATTAAAAATCAAATAGTTATGATTGTTTAGCAGAGAAATATTTTACACGTAAAACCTATGATTTTTTTAATGGCGTATTTCATTGAAATATAAGAAAATAATTTATGCAAAATTTCCTATTTTTTATGTTACTCAATGGCCTAAGATCATTTCCATTGAGCCCTTTAAACCGGAATATCCCCCAAGCACAGCACAGCGCGGACTCTCGAGGCTCCCACAAAGCCCGCAGAAACCAGGAAAACAACGAGCCGGACTCAGCACTACCGACTAGCCAAATCACCTTGCACATATTTATGCAGAATGGAACTAATCAAGGTTTGATAAGGAATACCTTCTTTGATTGCCTCGGTTTTGATGCGCTGCAAATCATTTTCCAACAACCTTAGATTGATTGATTTTCTTTTGCTCAACTTGGTTTTAACCGAGGCTTTTAGTTGCTCCATTTCCTGCGCCAGATTAGGTACGCTGACCAAGGGCTGATTTTCCATGGCCTCCAGCAATTCTAATTCCTCTTCGGTGTAATTATTAGTCTTCATGTTTTGTCCTGCGATTGAACTGAGTGTGCATTGTGTTTACGGCTAGGAATAATGCTTTTCAAAAAATAGCTGTCTTCGTCTTCAACAAAAGGAACGTAGTGTATATAGCCATTGATTTCTACTAGCAATATTTTCTGGTTTGGATATTTTTCAGGATTGTGGTGCGGCACGATATTTAAAATTCTGTCGTCATTAATGGCATTTTCTACCGCTTCAAAGCAAACATTGCGGCTTTGCTTAAGCGCCGCATTTTTCTCTTTACTCCATTCGATTCTTTTTGTTTTCAAAGTACCCATCCCAAAAATCAAGAGAGTTTAGTATAGGCGCTGTATAGACAAAATCAACTGGTAATATGCGCTTACACGACTACGCCTACCGCAAAAACCATCACCCATAAAAAAAGGCTGGAATATATCCAGCCTTTTTTATTTTTTAGCGCTTAGTGCAACAAGCCCTGCAACAATCCGTTCAGTTTATGCACGAAGGCCGCCGGATCATCCAACTGCCCGCCTTCACTCAAAATGGCTTGGTCGAACAAGATGTGGGTCAGGTCGGCAAAGCGGGTGTCGTCTTGCTCTTCTTTCATCTTGACCACCAACGGATGGGTCGGGTTAAGCTCGAAGATCGGCTTTCTGCCCATTCCCATGCCCAAGCCTTGTCCGGCATCCTTCATGATTCTTTCCATATTCAGGCTCATGCCGTAAACGTCGGCAACCAGACAGGCGGGCGATTCGGTCAAGCGGTGGCTCAAGCGCACTTCGCTGACTTTATCGGCCAACACGTCTTTAATCTGCTTGAGCACCGCTTCAAAATCCTTATTCACTTCTTCCTGGGCGGCTTTGTCTTCTTCGGCATCCAAAACGCCCAAGTCCAGATCGCCTTTGGCGACGGACTGCAAATGCTTACCGTCAAATTCGTCCAGGTTGGACACCAGCCATTCGTCGATACGATCCGACAGTAACAAGACTTCGATGCCTTTCTTGCGGAAAATCTCCAGATGCGGACTGTTTTTTGCCGCCGAAAAAGTGTCTGCGGTGACGTAATAAATCTTGTCCTGCCCTTCTTTCATGCGGCCGACATACGTTTCCAGCGAAACTTCCTGTTTGTCGGTATCGGCATGGGTTGACGCAAAGCGCAGCAATTTGGCGACGCGCTCTTTGTTGGCATGATCTTCGATCGGGCCTTCTTTGATAACCGCGCCGAATTGCGACCAAAAGGTCTCATATTTTTCCGGTTCAGTCTTGGCTAGGTCTTCGAGCATGCCCAGCACTTTTTTAACCGCGCCGGATTTGATGTTGCTGATTTGCTTGCTTTGTTGCAGGATTTCCCGCGATACGTTCAGCGGCAGGGAATTGGCGTCGATAATCCCTCGGATAAAACGCAAATAACGCGGCATTAACTGTTCGGCATCGTCGGTGATAAACACTTTGCGTATGTACAGTTTTACGCCGTGCTTGGTGTCCCTGTCCCACATATCGAACGGCGCACGTGCCGGCACGTAAAGCAGCAAGGTGTATTCATTGGTGCCTTCGACTTTGCTGTGTACATGGGTTAGCGGGTCTTGAAAGTCGTGGCCGACATGCTTGTAAAATTCGTTATACGCCTCATCGGAAATTTCCTGACGGGCTTTGGTCCATAATGCGGAAGCCGAGTTAACGGTCTCTTCGACGATTTCCGCCGGCTTTTCTTCTTCGCCTTCTTCAGACATGGACGGCGCGACTTCTTTGTCCATCACGATAGGCAGGGAAATATGATCGGAGAATTTTCTGACGATAGAGCGGATGCGGTAGCCGTCAAGGAACTCGCTTTCAGCTTCTTTCATATGCAGGACGATTTCGGTACCGCGCTGAGCTTTTTCTACCGATTCGAGCGTGTAGTCACCCTCGCCCGCCGATTCCCAACGCACGCCGTCGCTCTTGCCGGCTCCAGCCTTGCGGGTGGTTAAGGTCACTTTATCGGCTACGATAAACGCCGAATAAAATCCCACGCCGAATTGGCCGATTAATTCGCTGTCTTTGGCCTGGTCGCCGGTTAATGCTTGAAAAAACTGTTTGGTGCCTGATTTTGCGATGGTGCCAATATGTTCCTGAACTTCCGCACGGGTCATGCCGATGCCATTATCGATAATGGTAATGGTGCGTTTATCTTTGTCGTATTCCAGACGGATTTTCAGCTCACTGTCGCCTTCATACAAACTGTCATTGGATAGCGCCTCAAAGCGCAGTTTGTCTGCCGCATCCGATGCATTGGAAATCAATTCCCGTAAGAATATTTCCTTGTTACTATATAACGAATGAATCATTAAATGCAGCAGATGTTTAACTTCAGTTTCAAAGCCTAAGGTTTCTTTTTTTGCTTCAACAGTCATTTTTATCAATCCTGATTAATTATAAGATTAACGCCAATATTGGGACGCATTGGTTTTTTTCAAGTCCAAACCAGACAGATGAAATATAAGATTAATTCCTTATGGCAATAAACCTCACGTCAAAAAAAATACTGGTCGTTGAAGATCAAGCCATCATGCGCGAAACCATTAAACATATACTGGGTTCATTTGGCGCCCGGTTTATTGTTGAAGCGGAATCGGGCATCAACGCAATAACGGCGATGCGCATTGACCGGTTTGATATTGTGCTCTGCGATTACAATCTGCTCAGGGGAAAAAACGGCCAGCAGGTTCTGGAAGAGGCCAGGCATCTTAAGTTATTGCCGGTTAATGCTATTTTCATCATAGTCACCTGCGAACAGAGCCAGGAGATGGTGCTAACTGCCATCGACAACAAACCCGACGACTATCTGATTAAACCCTTTAACCGGCAGCAACTATTGAGCCGTATTGAACGGTGCTATGCCCGCAAAAAATACATGGCCAGCATTGAAAATGAAATAGACAGCGGCAATCTTTACCTGGCCATACATAATTGCGAACAACTGCTTCAACGCGATGATAAAAAAATGCGTTTGCAATTATTAAAGATACACGCCGAACTGACCCTTAAAGTTGGCGACTTTAAAACGGCCGAGGAGATTTATCAGGACATTCTGCACGAAAGAGAACTGCCCTGGGCCAGATTGGGCTTGGGCGTTGTTGCTTTTTTTCTCGGCTATTACGACCAAGCCATCAAAACTTTCCAGGATCTCATCGAGCAATATCCGGTGATGCTGGAGGCTTATGACTGGCTGGTAAAAGCGCACGAATCCATGGGTAACGATGAACATGCCGTGTCTTCGCTTAACTCAGCCGTTGCGCTTTCGCCTATGTCCATCTTAAGACAAAAAAAACTGGCTTTGCTGGCGGACAAAACCGAAAACTTCGCTGTTGCCAAAAAAGCCTACGCGGCCACCATTAAACTGGGCAAAAACTCCATACACGGCTCATCCGCCGATTATTCGGGCTTGGCCAATGTCCACTTAAAAAGCAATGCCGCCAATGAGGCGCTAAAAATATTGTATGAGCTGAATCAGCAGTACCACAACGATCCCGAAGCCAAGCTCAGGGCCGCCCTGTTGGAAACCGAGATTCATCAGGCAAAAGGCAACAAGGCATTGGCCCAGCAAGCCTATGCCAAGACCTTTAAACTAAACGAACAATTTAACAAGCAGATATCCAGAGAACTACGTCTGGAAACGGCAAAGACTTTTTATCTGAATGGCAACGGCGAAATTTGCGATGAAATTCTTAATGATTTAATTAAAACCAATATTGATGATAAGCTTTTTATCAAAGACATCGTAACAATGTGCAACGCCATTATCGGCGAAAGCCATGCGGAAACGCTGATTCAGCACATCAAAAAAGAACTGGTCGACATCAACAACAAGGGTGTCAGCCTGTTTCAGGAAGGCAATATTAAGGCCGCTCTCGCAGTTTTTGAAAAGGCCATTGCAAAAATGCCTAATAATCAAACGATCATTTTAAATATGATAAAAATCATTATTCATGATATTAAAACATCTAAACACGGCCCTGAAAAAATCATAAGCGCCCAGTCCTATATCAATAAAGCCATCCAACTAGGCATACCTCACAACCAAATCAGCGGCCTTCAAATAGAGCTGGACACTATTCAATACAACACCAATCCATAACCCGCCCAGATGACCAATACTCATATACTTTCAATCGGTTTTCCCGCCATCCTGGCCTCTTCAGTGCATGACATAAAGAACTCATTGACAGCTCTTCGGGCGCTTCTCAGCCAACTGGAAACTGTCTACCAGGACCCGAAACCTACTGAATTCAGGCAACTGGAATTTGAAACCAATCGCATGAACAATTGCCTCATGCAGTTATTGACGCTTTATAAAATCGATTTATCCCAATTCAGCCTGTCTATAGACGAGCATAGCGCCGCCGACATATTGGAGGATGTTGTCGCCCAGCAATCTACTTTATTATCCTTAAGTAACATTCAACTGATTACCGAATGCCATGACGAGCTATTTTGTTATTGCGACAACGCACTGATCAGCAATGCCCTCTGTACGCTGGTCAATAACGCGCAGCGCTATTGTCAGAGCAAGGTTCTGCTTTCTGTCGTCCAGGAAGATGATTATATTGTTTTTTGCATCGAAGATGATGGCAAGGGTTATCCGGAAAATCTTATATCGTCCGATTACAAACAACTCCCCCAGATTGATCTGGCTAACGGCAACACCGGATTGGGTTTGTTTTTTACCGAGACCATTGCGCAATTGCATATCAAAGGCGACAAACGGGGTTTTATTATGACCGACAATAATAGTCAGTTTGGCGGGGCCAGATTTAAACTGTATTTGCCGTGATTATGTTCAGCAGTTAGAAAGGGATAAAAAAGACGAAAGGCAAAGGGCGAAAGGCAAAAAAAGCTTGCCTTTAAGTTCAAGGGATATTTCAATTCTTCGCCTTTAACCTTTCGCCTTTACCGCAAACATCAGGCAAACAGCCAACAACGTTTCCCAGGGTTCCCCTTGCTGCTGGCCTTTAATCTGCCGATCCGCCTTTGCACTCAAGGTAAGGATGCTATTGAGATCACTGTCGCCCAATCTGTTCAACGCATCGCTAACCAACTGCTGGCGCTTGTCCCAAATCTGATTGTTTTTAAAGACCACTGCCCTATTTTGCCCTTGAGCCAGCGCCTGCTTAATCTTGATTAACACCCGAGCTTCCCGCGTCAAAGCCCATAACACTACCGGAGCCGCAACGCCTTCCGCCTGCAAGCCGGACAAGATCTTGAAAATCCGCCCTACTCTGGCCGCCAGTACGCTATCCATCAGCTTAAACACATCGAATCTGGAACTGTCCGCCACCGCATCGGAAATCTGCTGATTGCTGAGGCGACCTTCACCGTATAACACATACAGTTTTTCTATTTCCTGAGCGGCCGCCA
>Ga0208756_100686_pt1 | contig 12570 bp, 10 predicted proteins | sample LakWasMe73_LOW10_2_FD_183901 | JGI IMG/M metagenome (GOLD analysis project Ga0208756, IMG submission 183901) | Freshwater sediment methanotrophic microbial communities from Lake Washington under simulated oxygen tension - Sediment Metagenome... | ecosystem: Environmental > Aquatic > Freshwater >... | reverse complement strand
GTATTCTTCCCTAATGTGTTGCCAGTGGCGGTAGATCAGCGGCAATCTTACTTTGAAGTGTCGGCAGTCATCATTGCCTTCGTGCTGCTCGGCAAGTACATGGAGGAAATTATCAAAAAACGTTCATCGGCAGCGGTGCGTAAACTTCTGGATCTCAAACCCGCAACCGCACATGTCATCCGCGATGGTCAGGAGATGGAAGTACCAGCTGAAAGTGTGATGCTGGATGAGATTATCGTAGTGCGCCCTGGCGAGAAGGTTCCAGCCGATGGCGTAGTATTTGAAGGGCGCTCCTCAGTGGATGAGGCTATGCTTACCGGCGAATCCATGCCAGTAGAAAAATCATCAGGCAGTGCAGTAATCGGCGGAACAATCAATCGTACCGGTCTGTTCCGCTTTAAGACGACGCGTGTCGGCGCGGAAACCGCGCTCGCACAAATCATTAAACTGGTAGAAGAAGCGCAGGCTTCCAGCGCCCCTATCCAGCGCCTCGCCGACCAAGTGGCCAGTTATTTTGTTCCCACAGTGGTACTGGTCGCATTTACCGCTTTTGTAGGTTGGTGGCTGATGGGTAATTTTCCACAGAGCCTGATGGCCTTCATCGCCGTACTAATTATTGCCTGCCCATGCGCTCTTGGTATCGCCACGCCGGCGGCGCTGATGGTTGGCGTAGGCAAGGGCGCAGAGGCTGGCATCCTGATTCGTGGCGCAGAAGTACTGGAGCGTGCGGAAAAACTCACCACCGTGGTATTTGATAAGACTGGGACACTGACCCGAGGCGAGCCTAACATCACTGACATCATTGCTATTGGCAGTCATCCGGAGGCAGACATTCTGCGTGCCGCTGCCGCAGTGGAGGTCGGTTCGGAGCATCCGCTCGGCGAAGCAATCGTACGTGCTGCGCAACACCGCGAACTCGCGTTACCTAAGGTGGAAAACTTCGAATCCATTCCCGGTCATGGCATCCGCGGCAACGTTGATGGCAAGGTCACGCTTCTCGGCAACCGTCGGCTATTCGAGCGCGAAGGCATTGACACCAAGCCAGCGGAAGAAATCATGGCAAAGCTGGAAGCCCAAGGGAAGACAGCGATGCTGGTAGGTCTTGATGGAGGCCTCGCCGGTGTTTTAGCTGTGGCCGATACGCTCAAGCCTGAAGCCAAAGACGCTATCGCTGAGCTCATGAAAGAGAATGTGGAAGTCATCATGCTGACTGGTGACAATCGTCGCACCGCCGAAGCCATTGCCAAAGAACTAGGTATTAAGCGCGTCATTGCCGAAGTGTTACCCTCAGATAAGGCGAAAGTCATACAGGATTTACAGAAACAAGGTAAATCAGTCGCCATGGTGGGAGATGGCGTCAATGACGCGCCAGCGCTGGCGGTTGCAGAGATCGGTATCGCCCTAGGCTCCGGATCTGATGTAGCTAAGGAAACCGGCGGCATTGTTCTCATCAAGAATGATGTGCGCGACGTAGTGGCGAGCATACGTCTGTCACGCGCCACCATGCGCAAGATTAAACAGAACTTGTTTTGGGCGTTTATCTATAACGCTATTGGTGTGCCAATTGCGGCATTCGGCTTTCTTAACCCCATTATCGCGGCAGCGGCAATGGCGTTGAGTTCACTGTCAGTGATTGTGAATTCGGCGTTGCTTAAACGAGCCAAGCTTTGAAAACGAAGGGTTTAGGTAAGCAAAAAACTGAAGCCCTCGAAGCATTATTCGACTACCGTTTACAGTAAATGATGAGGAGATAATCATGGCATGGCTTGAACAAAACTGGATAAGTGTACTTCTGGTGATCGGTGTAATCTTTATGATGCGCCGTGGCGGCATGGGTTGTGGCTCTGGTACTAGAAGGCATAACCATGGTGACAATAGTGAGGGTGCTGGACAACCACAATCCGAATCGAATATTGACCCTGTGGGTGGAGATAGCGTGAATCCTGAGGCTGCCCTAACCTCGGTGTATCAGGGCAGAACCTACTACTTTGCCACGCGTGAAAACCGTGATCGATTCGAGGCATCTCCAGAACAATTTGCTGTCAAATCAAATAACAAACCTGGTCATGGATGTTGTTGATTCGGCTTACATCACGCAAGGAGGCTGAAATGTACTATTTTTTGATTCCACTTCTAATGGGCTTTGTATTCGCCGGCTCAAGCGCGTTTACAGCTGCTTTTTCTCGTTCGTGGGGTGTAAATGGTGGTCGGCTGGTGACCAGCCTGCTGCGTAATATGTTAGGTATACCACTCTGCGGTTACGGCCTTGTACTTGCCTGGTGTGAAACTTCAACCTTGATATTCAATTTGGGTGCTATAGGGCAAGGATTAGGCTGGCTTCTGGTAATCACTGGCACCGTTCCAGTTATTGCGGGGCATTTGCAGCTTGGATGGCGTACACATATGCCTTCTATGAATGATTCACTGATGGATAATGGGCTTTACGCCTATATCCGGCATCCTATATACGCCGGCGGCCTGATTGTTTTCTTTGGGCTTGTATTAGCGCACTTAACCGCACCATGGTTATTGGCATCTATCCTTTCCATCATATTTTTTACTGTGATGGCTAGATTGGAAGAAATTGATTTGTTGCAGCGGATGCCAAAATATAGCGATTACATGGTTCGAGTGCCAGGCTTCCTGCCAATCTTTGCGAATAATACCCTCAGCCGATGGGTGTGGATATGTCCCACATTAGGATTAATATTAGCAACGCTGGTGTTCTATATGTGGGGTTTTACTTTATGGACATCATTTGTCGGCGCACTGATGCTTGTATGTCCAAGCATCGTATTGTGGGGATTGGCAACCTTACGTAACTAACAACTATTACACCTAACTTTATTAAGGGGTAGCATCATGAACGACGAACATGAAATGAAACATCTTTCCAGAGGGCAATGGGTATTCTATGGTTTTCTGATATTTGTCGGATTACTTCTCTTTACAGAACACCGCGCCCATGTTCTTAGTTTTCTGCCTTACCTGATTTTGCTTGCATGCCCTTTGATGCATTTATTCATGCATCATAGGCATGGTGGTCACAATCATCATGAAACAAAAGAGGGAGAACGAAAATGAATGCACCATCTTCTGATTATGGCTTGTGGCCGCTTGTCATCATCAACTCTCTAGTATTCATCATCTTCGCTTTTAGTTTTGCCAAACCGCAGAGTAAGCGTGACTGGCGAACATTCAGTGCGTTTTCAGCATTCCTGGTAGCGTTGTTTGTTGAGATGTACGGTTTCCCGCTGACGATCTATCTTTTGTCTGGCTGGCTTACAAGACATATTCCGGGAATCGACCCATATTCACATAATGCAGGCCATTTACTGGAAGATCTTTTTGGCTGGGGCGGCAATCCGCACTTTGGCCCATTTCATATAATTAGTAATGCTCTGATTATTGCCGGCTTCTTCTTGCTCTCTGGTGCTTGGCGTGTGTTGTATAGTGCTCAACGCAAGCACACGCTGGCAACGACTGGATCATACGCACGCATTCGGCATCCACAATATGCAGCGTTCGTGATGATCATGTTTGGATTCTTACTGCAATGGCCAACGATAGTGACATTGATCATGTTCCCGATTTTGACTTACATGTACGTCAGGTTAGCCAGAATCGAAGAGAAAGAAGCTTACGCTGAATTTGCAGAGGAGTATTCTAAATATGCTGCCAACACACCAGCATTCTTTCCGCGACTCAAGTAAGCCAGACATCTCAAGCTAAGCTAAGCAGACTTAATGTTGCGTCAATGTTAATATAGGAACGCATGTGTCTCTACATTAACTGTTAGATGTCTTAACCATGGCCTTGCGCACCGATAATAGACAACCTAGAAAAGGGGTATCACCATGAAATCGCTACCGATTATATGGCAGAGGCTCGTGAGTCAAGATGGCAAGACTTGCGATCGCTGCTATGCCACATATCAGGAGATACAACGAGCTGTCAGTAAGCTCAAGGAGACTCTCCGCCCTTTGGACATCGAGCCAAGCCTTGAGATACGAGAGATAGATGAAAAATCATTCAAGGCGGCTCCCTCTGAGTCCAACCGCATATGGATTGCGGGAAGACCAATGGAGGAGTGGCTTGGTGCGACAGTCGGAAGTAGTCGTTGCTGTTCTGTTTGTGGCATTTCAGATTGTCGAACGGTAAAAGTAGAGGGAGCGACATTCGAGGTGATCCCAGAGCAGCTCCTTATTAAAGCTGCCCTGATTGCGTCCTCTCAGTTGTTAGATATCACACCTGAAACGCCGCTGCGTTAAAGCGTTCTAATGACTAACCAACATTTTTTATGCTGAAACGCAACGCATCGGTATCTTTAAAATTAATCCATTTTCCAACAATTTGTTTATATTCGGCATCGGCATGGAAATAGCCATTTTCGCCATTATTAATTACTCATCATTTGGAAATAATCTGTTTGCTACTGCGCCACTGGATTGGCAAACCTGGCTCTATATATTGCCATTTGCTGGCGCCATGGTACTTTTGGAGGAGCTCAGAAAATACTGGGTTCGCAACCATATTGGCAGCCATCATGCAAATACAAAACAAAGGTAAATATTGTTACCTGTTTTGATTACTCATGTAAATATGAACTTCATCAATATCTACAGTACCATCCTTATCTGTATCTATCTGATCAAAATTTTTACTGACATTAGATAAAGTTTTTGCTTCTTTTTTTGTTAACTTTCCATCGTTGTTCTTATCAGCTGCCGCAAAGTCAACCGAACCTTTTTCGTGTGCGGATTCATTGTGTATATGAAGCGGCTCATGATGTTTTTCATGCATCATTGCATCATTCATATTTTCATAGTCAGCTCCAGAATCTGCAAGTGTACATAGAGGGAATGTTAGAAAAATGAGACTAAACAGTGTCTTCTTATTCATGCTCTAGCTCCAATCAGTGTAAAAAAACAAAAAATCCATGTAAGTTTAAAGATGGCCCTATACGGTTTGAACAACTGCAAATAAAAACTTGAAAATCGTCTAAAAAATCGGTGTGAAGTCCATTCTAACATTATTTATCTTTTCCTATAAACAAGCTGATATAGCAAAGGCAATACGAGTAACGTCAGCAAGGTCGACGACAATATCCCACCTATCACGACTGTAGCTAAAGGGCGCTGAACTTCAGCCCCGGTTCCTGTGGCGATTGCCATAGGTATAAACCCAAATGAAGCTACTAGAGCAGTCATTAAGATAGGACGTAACCGAGTCAGAGCAGCTTCTTGAATTGCCTCCAACAAAGGCTTTCCATCATCACGAAGTGCTTTGATAAAGCTGATCAGTACTAAACCATTCAATACTGCCACCCCGGACAAAGCGATAAAGCCAATACCTGCAGATATAGAGAGTGGAATACCTCGCAGCCATAAGGCCAGTACACCTCCAGTGAGTGCGAATGGGATTCCAGTAAATACGACAAGTCCATCCCGGATGTTGCCAAACATTGCATATAACAATATCAACACGAGTAATAATGCCAATGGAATGACTATTTCCAATCGTGCAGTGGCTGATTGCAATTGCTCAAAAGTGCCACCCCAAGTCAGCCAATACCCAGAAGGTATTTTGACTTCCTGCTCGATACGTTTCTGTGCTTCAGCTACGAAAGAACCTATGTCGCGATCACGTACATTTGCGGTGACGACAACGCGACGTTTTCCATTTTCACGACTGAACTGGTTGGGACCAGGTGCTAAATCAAGTGTTGCGACTTCCCCTAATTGTAAATAGTTGGCTTTAGCATTATCGCTAGTAGAGGGTAGCCGTATGGGTATCTGCTTTAAAGCAGCAATATCAACCCTGAGATTTTCTGGTAGCCGAACAACGATATCGAACCTACGGTCACCTTGAAATAAAGTACCGGCCTGCTTGCCATTAATTGCAATGGTAATTGCTTCTTGTACTTCTGCAATATTAACGCCAAGGCGCGCAATCTTTTCGCGATCAATATTCACCGTGAGAATTGGCAAACCCGTGGTTTGTTCTACCTTTACATCTTCGCCACCAGGTATTTTGCTCAATGTCGCGGATATTTTTTCGGCGGTGCGACTCAAGGTGTCCATGTCATCACCAAATATCTTAACCCCTACATCACTCCGCACCCCAGATATCAATTCATTAAAGCGCATTTGAATTGGTTGAGTGATTTCGTAGTTATTACCAGGAACCGCCTCGACAGCATGCTTTATTTTTGCAATTAATTCATTTTTGCTTAGATTTGGATCAGGCCATTCCGATTTTGGTTTAAGCATGATGTAATTGTCTGCTATGTTCGGAGGCATTGGGTCGCTAGCAATCTCAGCTGTTCCTAGTTTAGAAAATATTCTTTCTACTTGTGGAAACTGCATAACAGTATGCTCAATCTCACGTTGCATCGATAAAGACTGAGACAAACTAGTTCCAGGAATACGAATAGGCTGTATCAAGATATCGCCTTCATTGAGATTGGGCATAAACTCACTGCCCATGCGGCTCACCATTAGCCCACTCAAAATGATTGATACCAGTGTAACAGTAAGCACTAAAGCTTTATTGCCCATAGACCAATGGAAAATTGGCTCATAAGCACGTTTAGCCCATGCGATGAATACATTCTCTTTCTCGGTCACAGCACCAGTGATGAAGATCGCAATTGCCGCCGGAATGAAAGTGACTGACAGCAACATGGCACCTAATAGGGCAATGACTACAGTAAAGGCCATGGGATGGAACATCTTGCCTTCAACACCAGCTAAGGCAAATATCGGTAAATAAACCACCATGATGATGATTTGTCCATAAATCAAAGGTCGTCTAGCTTCCCTTGCAGCAGCGAATACTTCCTGAAAACGCTCTTCACGACTCAAGGTGCGGCCTAACATTTTCTGAGAATGTGCAAGTCTACGCATACAGTTCTCGACGATCACTACTGCTCCGTCAATAATAATACCGAAGTCCAAGGCACCTAAACTCATAAGGTTTGCACTGACTTTACCTGTGACCATGCCAGTAAAAGTAAACAACATTGCCAATGGAATAATGAGCATTGTGATTACGGCAGCACGAATATTCCCCAAGAATAAGAACAGCACAGCTACAACCAATAATGCGCCTTCTGACAGATTCTTTTTCACTGTATTGATGGCCTTATCGATTAGGATGGTACGGTCATAGACAGTTTTAGCAACAACGCCGGTTGGTAACGTTTTGTTAATTTCAGCAATTCTTTTGTCAACTGCAGCTGAGACCGTCCGGCTATTTTCACCAATCAACATAAAAACAGTGCCAACCACTACTTCTTCACCGTTTTCGCTGGCAGCACCACTTCTTAACTCTTTGCCAAGCTGAACCTCAGCAACATCTTTAATCCTTACAGGAACACCTTGCTTAGTTGAGACTACGACGTTATTAATATCACCCATCGTGGATAATTGACCCGGCACCCTTATCAAGTATTGTTCGCCTGACTTTTCTATATACCCAGCCCCCATGTTGGCATTGTTATTTTCCAATGCTTCAACGACATCTTTTAATGCGAGGCCATGTGCTACTAATCGATCAGGATATGGAGACACTTGGTATTGCTTAGCGTAACCACCAATGGTATTGATCTCATTAACGCCAGCAACATTACGTAACTGTGGTTTGATTATCCAGTCTTGAATCTCACGCAAATCTGTAGGGCTATAGGGGGAACCATCTGCTTTCAATGCGCCTTCTTTTGCTTCTACAGTCCACATATATATTTCACCAAGACCAGTCGAGGTGGGTCCCATTTCAGGGATTATCCCTGAAGGCAGCTTCTCCTTAGCCTGACTAATCCGCTCATTGACTAATTGTCTTGCGAAGTAGATATCGGTATGTTCCTTAAACACTACCGTTACTTGGGATAAGCCGTATCGAGAAATGGAACGGGTCTCCTCTAGTCCAGGCAACCCTGACATTGCAGTTTCAACGGGATATGTAATACGTTGCTCGGCTTCCAAGGGTGAATAACCTGGAGCAACAGTATTGATCTGTACTTGTACATTAGTGATATCTGGAACTGCATCTATCGGCAATTTCAGGTAATTGAAGACTCCTAGGGCAGCGATACCCAAGGCCAATAGCATGATGAGCCATCGTTGATTGACAGAGAACCGGATGAGTTTATCGAACATAGCTGGTCTCCTTAATCATCATGGCTAGCGCTGGCTTTACCAAGCTCGGCTTTAACCAGATAGCTATTTTGGGCAGCGTATTTTTCGCCTGCATTCAGTCCGCTTAGAACCTCGACGTATTTCTCATCTCCTCGACCCAGAATCAATGGACGAACTTCAAAAAATTCACCATAACGACCAAAGACGACTTTCTCTTCATCAATTGTCTGCAATCCTTCTACTGATACCGCCAGCGGCACATCAACTTCATCAGCTTCCAATTGGATATTTACGGGGAGGCCAGGAAGCCATACTTTATCCGCGTTTTTCAAAACCACCCGTGCCATTGCAGTGCGAGATTGTTCGCCCACCAATGCACCTACATAAGCAACTGTTCCAATCGTCTGAGCTTCGAAAGCTGTCGATTTGATTGTCACTTTTTGACCGACTTTGACAGCGTTTACATCCTTGGCATAAATTATCATCTCTGCCCATACCGTAGTAAGGTCCGCTACAACAAAGATACTTTCACCTCCATTCAATACCTGTCCTGCTGAGATGCGTTTGTCTGTGACAACGCCATCAATGGGCGATTTGATTTCGTAGCGAGTTAGATTCGTACTAGAGCCTACATTAGCTCCTATAGATTGCAGCTTTTGCATCGTTCTTTGCAGACTAATTTCCGTTTCTTGCAAATCCTGTTTTGCCTGTAAATAATCCTGCTCTGCAGAGATTTTCTCTTCCCACAGTTTTTTTTCACGTGCATAGGTAACTCTAGCAAGGTCTAGCCGTTTTTGTGCAGCCATAAGTTCACTCCGCTGATCCGCCATTCCCTGACTTGAAGCAACGGCAAGTAACTGGCCTTTATGCACTTTATCACCTGCGCTTACCAGAACTGATTCAACAATACCATTCAATTGGGGTACTACCGCCACACTCTTATCTGCATTAAGTTTGATTTCACCCATTAGATTCAAGGATGTTTTAATACGCGCTGGTCCAGCTGTGAGTATTTCAACGCCATTCAAAGTCAACTGACGATCTGTCATGGTCACTCGGCCCTCAACCTGTTCGTAAGCAAATTGATAGTGCTTACCGTCATGTTCTGAGTCAATATTGACCTTGAATGAATGAGGCTCTTCAACTGCCTTGTTGCCTTTGAGATACTCAGTTTCTTTTACAAAACTGAATTTCTCTGGACTACCTCCCAATCTATTTATAGTAAGGGTTACATTAGATTTCGCAGGGTCAAATAGTTTTCCATTATCATAGGTATAGACTCTGAACTCAGGTTTGGAATTTTGATTGTTAATTACGACTTCAAGGCCGTAGCCATTTTGGGTAAAAATTTTGCCTGCATGAGGCCCCTTAGGAAACTCTTTTGCTTGTTCCTCATGCTGGTGACCTTCAAGTTCTTCTTGTGTAGTCGATTGTTCAGCACTTTCTTCTTCACCGGATTTTGGTTTATTGGATTGTAGAATCCAGTTTCCCAAGATGATGCCGATCAGGATAACGATAATAATTAATAACGATTGTTTGCTTGAAAATACATCTTTTATTTTTAAGAATTTTGTCATATTAGTCTCCTATGGCTTCGCAGCAGCTTCAGGCATAGCATCACCTAGGATGCGCTTAATCTCTGCGGATGCCTGATGAGCTTCTTGTAGTGCATTGATGTACTGTGACTTAGCTTGAACCAAAGTTCGCTGTGCATCTAAAACATCTAAAAAGTTAAATTTGCCAAACTCGAAACCTTTTGCAGCAGCATCAAAGGCACTTTGCGCTCCCGGCAAAATCTCATTATGTAATGTCTCAACAGATTGACGAGCTACACTTAGCCGCTCATAAGCGCTACCCAGTTGTGTTTCGAGCTGAATTTTGAAGGCTGCAAATTCATCTCGGGCCTTATCTGTTCGGCTTACGGCTTCTTGCAAATTGCCTTGGTTGCGGTCAAAAATCGGAATTGGTATCGAAAACCCTAACACTGCTTGATTGAGTCCTAGCTCTTCATTGCGTTTTGCCCCGACACTAAGTGTTAAATCTGGGGTACGTTTTGTGTTCTCAATGCTTACTTGTGCTTGACGGACGTCGATTTCCAATTTTGCGCGCTGGATAGCAGGTGCGTTATCCAGCATGGCTGAAAGCTCTGGCAGCGGAGGTACTTCATGGATGTTTTCTATTTGGCCTTCCACTTTCTGAAATTTTGGGTAAGTACTACCCCACATGGATGCCAAGCGCTTACGTGCAGTATTGAGCGTACTTGTTGCTTGATTAGCTTCAATTCTGATACCGGACTCCGCAACCTTAGATTTGGTTTCTTCTACAGGAGATATTTTACCGGCCAGTACTTTTTTTGAAGCAGCTTCTCTAGCTTGCTTTGCAACTTCCAATGAGGATTTAGCTAGATTTAACCTCTCTTGGGCAGCCAATACATCATAAAAGGCAGATAGCACGTTGCCATAGATTTCAGATTTTTTTATCGCAATATCTGCATTAACCGCTTCATATCGAATATCTGCTGACTTGATTCGATTGTCACGCTTATTACCCAGCTCTATAGGTTGATCAAACAGAATAGTGGTCTGCCGAGTCGAGTTTCTTGTATCTTCCATCAATGTTGAGATTGTTGGATTAGGTCTAGCAGCCGCTTGCAAGCGAACACCATTGATAGCTTCTCGCTCCCTTGTAACGACTGAAAGATCAGGATTTGCGCTTAGCGCTAAATCAAGGGCATCAGACAACGTGATGCTCCCTGCAGGCTCGCTTGAAGTAAGGTTAAAAGTGTTCTCATCAGCTTTGACCACTGAAGTGAATGTAATTAGCAAAATGGTAAATATAAATAACAGACGCATTGAATTCTCCTAAATAAACGGATGAATTCAGCGAGACGAAGTACTTAATCTTAACGCTAGAAAAATTACGAGGTTTGACGTCCCGCTGAATAAGCAGCGAAAAGCCAGTTGGGGCGTTCTAGAATACGTGGAATCACGTCAGGATATGAATTGGCATTGGTAGCGATGGTCGGGTTCCCTGTCTCAGCCAAGGGAAGTAGCAATATTGAAACCATGGATTTCATCGATCCTAGATGACAATATGGGCAATCATTATCCGTATCTGGTTTTGAATGATCCGCGCCAATGGTGGGCAACTCTGGTTGATTTTTATCGCTACTTACATGCTTGGATGAATGGTGACCTAAATGGCTAACCTTCAATCCAAGCTCATGTGGACAATATTGTGCTGCTACTGCCCAAGTAGACTCCATCAGGAATATTACAATCAAGAGTTTTAAAAATAATTTAATCATTAACTTCAGTATATACGGAATGAGAGTGATTCTCAATTACTATGGATTAATTTTATGGCAGTAACAAACCACGAGGGGCTGCTTTTGACTAAAATTCCCATTTACTACCCTCTGTTTTATGGCAACTCAGTTTAATTGGGTATCACTAACTGCTTTGAAGCAAGCAAATTTAAGTACCATAGGGCAAGTCGAGACCATAAACAGTCTACACCGTCCATAAAAGTTGGCATTGAAATTCAATAGTCAACATTGCAAGCAATAGAATTTTCTTCATTTTGTCTTTTTTGATGTTTGAGTCAAACAAAGAACTCGTGTTGATCAAGCCCTTCAACTCCGCTTTAAATCTTCGCGTTTTTGTAAGTACTCGTCGCGATTAATTTCTCCCCGAGCATATTTTTCTTCCAGGACGGCCAGCGCGTCAAGCATTTTGTCATCATCCGAGGCTTTTGAACTACGGCCACCCATCAGATACTTCAACACCGCCAGCATCAACAATATCGGAATCAGCCAGAAAAACGTCATGCCTAGCCAGCCCAACCAATGCCAGCCCGTGCCATAACATTCATAATTCATCCACATATTATTCTCCCTTTAATTCAGACATTGAGCAAATACCGCCTACCTCGATGATACCGCTATCGTGCGGCGCTTTACTATTTTGGCGGCATGCGACTTCAGCAAAGTTTGAAATAGTTTTGCTTTTTCCATGATTCATCTCCGTGCCATACAGATCAGAAGAAAGACTTTCCCTTCAAAAGCCTACAGAGCCTGCAATACCTTCTCCAGCTTTTGCCGAACCTCACTGGCTAACGCAGTTATCTCGGGCTTATTCACCAATTCCAGTACCGCGTTTGGATCCATGAATTCCACATGAACCATCCCAGCCCCATCCTGCCGCACCACCACATTGCAGGGCAGGAGTAAACCGATGGACGGTTCGCTTTCCAAGGCGCGGTGCGCCAGGGGTGGATTGCACGCGCCAAGTATCCGGTAGGGTGGCATGTCCTGGTTAAGTTTCTTTTTCATCGCACCTGCGACGTCAATATCAGAGAGTATACCAAAGCCCTCTCTCTGAAGGGTCAGCGTCACATGCTCTATCGCATCATCGAACGCCATATCAACAGT
>Ga0208756_100675_pt1 | contig 12728 bp, 16 predicted proteins | sample LakWasMe73_LOW10_2_FD_183901 | JGI IMG/M metagenome (GOLD analysis project Ga0208756, IMG submission 183901) | Freshwater sediment methanotrophic microbial communities from Lake Washington under simulated oxygen tension - Sediment Metagenome... | ecosystem: Environmental > Aquatic > Freshwater >... | reverse complement strand
TTTCCCGGCAATGGCTTACCTGAAACTTAACAAAGAAGATTTGGGATTTAGCGCAACACCGACATTTTTGAAGCAGGTAGCGCAAGGATTCGGCATCGGATTGCTTACCCTGATGCCGGTATTTATTATGTTGTATATCATCGGCATCGATATTGTTGATAACTCGCAGCCGTGGACTGTCGGTTTCATCGCTGAAAAAACGATACTTTCCTTATTGTTGTCCCTGCTGATTGCCGTCGTTGAGGAATCGGTGTTTCGAGGCATGCTGCTGGCCGGCTTAAAAAAGCACATGCCGGTTGTTGCGGCCATTTTGATCAGCTCGGCTTATTTTGCGGCGTTGCATTTTCTGGATAGCAAAACCGAAATAGCGCAACAGGATTTTCATCTATCAAGCGGCTTTATCCTGTTAGGCGAAGCCTTTGCCAATGTACTAAATCCCAAAAACGCCTCGGCATTCCTTTCATTGCTGACGGTCGGCGCTTTTCTCGCCGTGCTCAGGACACAGGTGAAAGAAAGCTTAGGTCTTTGCATGGGCTGTCATGCCGGTTGGGTATGGCAAATAAAAATGAACGGCAGCTTGTTCAATACCGACTATAACGCCGAATATCTTTATCTGGTCAGCAGCTACAATTATGTGGTCGGACCGCTGGTTACCGTTTGGCTCAGCCTCGCCATCATCGGCTATTTTGTTTACAAAAAAATCCGGGCGTAAATATTCACGGCTTTCAATCACGGATAATACATTAGCCAAATTGTTCGGCTAATGTGCCGGGCTTGAGTTACACATACGACATCGCTAATTCGCAATTAATACCTCCACTTATAACACCGCAGCCCGCAAAAAAGCAGTAACCAACGGATGCGGCCGTTCAGGAATAGAGCGCATTTGCGGCACGAACAGCGTCCCGATAAAAAACGGATGATCCGGATGCTCAATGACGCGAATCTCGCCCTCGGCATCGGAACCCGAGACTTTCAGCGGCCCTTGCTTCAATTCATCAATACAATCCGGATTGACTCCGAAATTGCAGTAATAGCGCTCTTTCGCTGACAAGCCGCCGTAGATTGCCGCTACCCGAGACCCCGGCTCAAAACCAAGCTGCATCTCACGCCCGGCCAGCGAACAAGCCAATTGCGAAATAAACAGGCTTGAGGCGGACGGATCGTACTCGGCATGTTGCGCACCCTTAAACCCCAAGACGTTCCTGGCATACTCGATCACCATATGCTGAAAACCGCCGCAGGTGCCGAAACAGGGGATTTTGTTTTCTCTGGCATAGCGTATCGCCCACAGCGTTTTATCCCTATTTTTATACGGGCTTCCCGGTGCAACCCATATGCCTGAATAATGCTCAAACAACCTTGAATCGATGTCTTCGGTTGAAATCCAGTTCGCCGTTATATCGACATCCAACAGCTGTTGAGCGTGGTTGATGGCAGCATCAGTCGAAACGTGCGGCGGAAATGTCGGCGTGTATTCGCCGAGCAAAGCTATAGCTTTAGTCATGGTGTTTATTTTCCTAATACTCAGTCAGTCTTGATATGTCGTGTAAAAAATCGTTTAACTCAGCGTAAATCCGCTCATCCTTCGACAGGCTCAGGACGAACGGATTTACTTTTACCCGTCAAGATGGGATTGACTGAGTACTAATTAAGGAATCGCAAAATGATAAACAAGGAACTGCTCATCGCGCTGCCAACCGGCGGCTTGATAAAGCCTTTGGGCGGCTTCGTTGCTTGTCGCGGTTGACAGCGATACGCGAACAGCGCCCAAGGCGCTTGCGTAGTCAACAGCCGCGGTCATCAGCGTTGAGGCCACGCCCTTTCTACGTGCGCGCTCACAAACGAACAGGTCGTTGAGCACGAATATCCGGGCCAGCGATACCGATGAAAAGCTCGGATAGAGCTGGGTGAAGCCAATAGATTTATCGCCCTCATGCGCAATGAACAAGACCGAATCGCCATGATTAAAACGTGACGACAAAAACTCTGTTGCGGCAGGTAAATCACTGACGCGACCGTAAAACTGGCGATAGCCGTCAAACAGCGGCGCTAACGCCTCAAGGTCGGACAGGACGGCTTGGCGAACGGTGATAGTGCTCATATTTCCTCGATATAAGGTTTAAATTCTCTGCGGCCGCAGGCATGCCTAAGCAGGCCGGACGCGAATCGCAATGCGGGAACCAAACAGGTTGATGCACAAACCCGCAATAACCAGCGCGGCGGCGTTTATTTTCCACTGGGAAAGAGACTCTCCCAACATTAACGTCGAAGTCCCAAAGCCGAATATCGGCACCAGCAACGTAAACGGCGCCACTGTCGCAGCCGGATAGCGGCTAAATAGCCAACTCCATGCGGCAAAGCCAAGCAGGGTCACCGGATACACCATATAGCCGATCGCGCCGATAGTGAGCCACGAAATATGCGAAATGAGCTCAACACGCCAACTGCCTTGTTCCAGAAAAAACGACAAAACTAACAGCGGCGGCCACGCAACAAGGCTTGCCCAAACGACCAGCGCCAGCATATCGACTTTGCCGAGCTTCTTGGAAATCAGGCTGCCGACTCCCCACGAGGCAGCGGCGGCGACGATTAGAAGCAAACCATAACTCGAAACGTCGCCGCCAATATTCGCCGCGACCAGCCCGATTCCGGAAAAGGAAACCAAGGCCCCGACAATTTGCCAAACGGATGGTTTTTCGGCCAAAAATACCACAGCCAGTAAAATCGTGAAAAACACCTGCATCTGAAGCACCAAAGACGCCAGCCCTGCCGTTGTCCCGGCGTACATGCCGGAAAACAGCAATGCGAACTGTAGCGAGAACATCACCAACCCGAAACCGACCACCATGCGCCACGAAGCGGCCGGACGCTTGATAAAAAATACCGCCGGAAACGCGGCGAGAAAGAATCTGAGTGCGCAAAGCAGAATCGGCGGAATTTCTTTAAGTCCGACTTTGATTACAACAAAGTTGACTCCCCAAATTGCAACGACCACTATTGCCAACGTCATATGATGTAAACGCACTGTCGCTCCCGTGACTAAAGATAAGGGACGGCCTTTCGGCACGCCCTGATTGAGCCCATTGTTATGCGCTCGTTGGACTAGGGTTAAGTTTAAAACCGATAAACACCGGCACTCCAGTATTTACCCTGATGCTTGGCAGGAGCTACCCAGCCCAAAGCGATAAGCTCTTTGGCAATAAGGCGATTCATAATGCCGTGCCCTACCAGTAAAACAGGGCCTTGCTCGGCAAGAGCAATAAGTTTCCGGGCAGCGGTCTTGGCGCGGGCTTTAGTCGCCTGAACTGACTCGGAACCTCGAGAGTAGCCCAAAAACCAAAGCAGGCGGAAGAATGCCGCCCAAACGAAAGGCGACAAACAAGGAAAGCGCCAAAGAGCAAAAGGCAGTTGCGCCTCGCAGAACACGGCGTCGACAACGGATGCGGTATGACCCAGCGCCTGAACGGACGACAACGCCCGGGGCGCAGTGCTTGCGACGATGCAGGTAGTGGAATCGAGCCACTGCAATCCGGCGATGGGGGCGCTGTCGGCTTCCACCTCGGAGAGATTGTAATGCTCAATCCAGCGCTCCATTTCGGCTGGCGTAATCCGGCCCGTTTGTGCCAAGACAGGCTTTCCGTGCCGCATGAGGATGATTTTCATCGTAGAGAACTTAATGTTGTTGAAGTGACGGGCCGTGAACGCAGGTCATCAGAGGCCGCACCTAACTGGCGGCATATTTCAGGTGCCGCCCGATAGAGGCATGAGTAATGCGACAGGCCGTTAAATATTTCGGTCGAGGTGCAGCCGGGAATCGTCGATGCCAAATATTCCGCCATAGCAACCGGCGACCAGTTGTCCTCTGCCCCGTGCCAGATGTGCGTATTGACGCCGATGTCGGAAAGCGTGTCCTTCCAGGGCCGGACATAAGCCCTGACGTCTCTAACGTAGCCTTGGACGCGGCCAATAAAGCACGCTCTCAATACTTGGGTGATACCGGATTGAAACTCTCGGTCGACGGACAATGCTTTATCTTCCCCGGCGGCACTCGCAAACAACAAGCGAAATAATGCATTGGGAAAAAGCAAAGCGAGCAGCCCTTGCCAGCAAGATAGCAGGACAAATAAGGCCGGGAATGTCTTTGCCAACTGAAAAACCCGCTTCCCGGCCATGTTTTCAAGAAAACCGCCCTCATCCAACGGTGCGGCAGCCGAGATTAAATGCAAATTCCGGACTTCGTTACCCAGATAGCGGCAAGTCTGTAGAGCGATAAACGCGCCGATTGAAAAACCGATAATATCTACTTGTTTCCCGGCGGCTTGCTTTGAAACCTGCTGGGCCAACAACTGATAATACGCCTCACCGGCTATCGCATAATCGCCATGAAACCGGTCGAAACAAATAAGCCTCAACCCGTGTTCTTTAGCATAAAGATCGAAAATTGCGCATTCTTCCGGTGCGCCGGGCGCGCCATGAAAGTAGATAACTGTTGTTCCATTATCGGAACCGAACTGACTAAAATTCAATGGACGCCCCGCTTGGACATAATGTCTCCTGATTAGCAAGCTGCTTCAGCCGGAGACACAATATTCTATATACCGACAGCTAGTTCCAAAAAATGCGCCCGTAGAGACGCGATAAATCGCGTCTCTACAGTTGGTTAGCTGAAGCATCTTGCTAATCAGGTTCATTTTTGATAATCCGCTTCAAATGTATAAATCGCATAACTCTGTTGCAAGGTTTTCAAACCTCTCGCATCCATGAACCCTTGGCATAAACATCTAGGCAAACGGATTTTTCATTTTCAGCATCCTGCATACACACGCCGCAGTAGTAAAAAGCCGCATTTGAAATGGGTTTCATGGCTATTTTAAGAAATAGGTTATGTAGTCGGCAATTGAGGAAACTTGGGCAAATCAGGATTCATAAAATCCCAAGGCTGCGCGCTTGCGGTGTAAATATCCATAGCAGGACGATATAACTCCGGATTATCGAGGCTCCCGGCCCTGATTCCCAACACACCGGGTATTATTTCCGGTTTCCCAAACACCTGAGAACCGCAACTTGGACAAAAACCGCGCCGGACCCGCTGGCCGCTATCGCCGTTTTTATCGTAATATTTCACTTCGCCGGTGATGGCGACTGAACTCTCCGGAACAAACAAAGTTGAAATATAGCCACCGCCGCTGATGCGTTGACAGTCGCGGCAATGGCAGTTGCCCGACCAAACGGGTTCGGCTGAACATGCATAACGGACAGCGCCGCAAAGGCAACCGCCTTTAAATTCACTCATGATATTTATCCTCGCTATGTCTTAGTTGCTATTAGGGTCGTCATTCGGTTGACGACTTCGTTAAACGTTATATCCAAACCGCAGCCTGCAATGGTTTCCACGATTTCATCTGGCGAAAGACGGACTTTATAATACGAACTCGCTTTTTGCTGCCAGCCGTTTTCCGTCCTAACCTGCAATAGGTCTGTAACACGCACTTTATCTGTTTCATAATCAAGACAACAGGTCAGTATTTTAGTGTCGTCGCTTTTTACCGGGATGAAGCGCAGATCGCCCAACAGTGCGGCTGAATAATCCCGGAAAGACAAGATCAGCTTTCCCCCTTCGGTTAATAACTCGCTGCAATCAATAATGAGCTGCCTTATTTCAGCCAAACTGCCAAGATGCGTCAGTGTGTCGCCCCAGCATATGATCAGCTCGGGTTTTGGATCGGCATATTGTGTTACGTGGCGAATATCATCCTCAAACCCCGTAATCCGGAGTTGCTGCGCATTGCGTTTTAATTCGGATAAAAGTTGTTTGTTAAAATCAACGGCTGTTACCGTATAGCCCAACTTGGCCAGAGAAACGCTTTGTATGCCATGTCCCGCACCTAAATCCAGGGCGATTGCGTTGGCGTGCGGAAAGAGGCCGTTAGCTTCCAGAAACTGTTGATGCTCTTGCTGCTTGGCATCAAAGTCGCCGACCATCCATGAATAAAAATCGCCAAGATGCTGTTCGTAATGTTCTTTTGCGGTCATATTGTTCACCCCAATCGGTTATGCCTTAACTTCTCTGATCGCCTCTTGGTCATTCCAATCTTGGGCGGCCTTGGCTATATTCTGAATGCGTTCATAGTGTGCGGACTCCAGAAGGTCTGCTATTTGATAAATATTAGACTGGAATTCGTTACCGGCAACAACTGTCACTATTGACAGGTTTTGCCGCTTTTAATCAAACCTGCTCAAAACTTAAGCGTCATAATATAGCCACTGGCAACACCCGATAGGTGCAAGAGAAAAAATTCATGAACACTTGGCAAGAAAATCAACTTCAAGCATTGCAGTCCATTGAATCCGAGCAGCAGCTGTTCCAAACCATCGTTTCGCTTGGCCGGGAGCTGGGCTTTGACTATTGCACTTACGGCTTACGTGCGCCGCTGCCTGCGGCAACGCCGAAGACCTTAATATTCAGCAATTATCCAACCGCCTGGCAAGCGCAATATCAAGCCAAAAATTATCTGGCGATTGATCCTACCGTACAACACGGTTTGCGTTCTCCCCTCCCTCTTCTATGGACGGATAACCTATTCAGTCCAGCCCGCGAACTATGGGAGGAAGCGCAATCGTTCGGCTTGCGTTACGGCTGGGCGCAGTCCAGCCGTGATTTCAACGGGATTACAGGCATGTTAACGCTGGCGCGCTCGAATGAGCCGATCTCCGATACCGAACTTAACGCCAAGCAATTCAAAATGGCTTGGCTGACCCAAACAGTACACTTAGGCATGTCGCGATGCCTGATGCCGAAGTTGATGCCGGAAGCCGACGTTAAATTATCAAATCGCGAGATCGCGGTACTTCGCTGGACTGCCGACGGCAAAACGGCTGGCGAAATTTCGAGCATCCTCAATATCTCGGAGCGTACCGTCAACTTTCATATCCGTAATGTCATCACCAAGTTGAACGCCGCCAACAAAACTTCAGCCGCGGTCAAGGCTGCGCTGCTTGGCTTGTTGTAAAGCGCGACAGAACGGGCCTATGCGGCTTTCCTGACAAATCCGGCCGCCTGGTTTTCCATCTCCGTAACTTTCTGCCTCAGTTGCCGATTCTGTAAAAATCATTGGTCCTTCTCCGGAGGGATGGCGGTTAAGCCCTGCTTGTCGACAGGCGGGTATAAAAACTCATGTCATTTTGATACTTTTGGTTTGACATCATATTATGTCCGTACCGATACTTCAGGCTGTTCAGCGGGCGACACCGTCAACATCCCGCCCCCCCCCGAATACGCTCCCATTAAGGATTAAACAATGAAACTTTACAACATGGAACTGTCCGGCAACTGCTACAAAGTCAGATTGCTGTGCGCATTGCTCGAATTGACTTACGAATCGACACCGGTCGATTTATTGCGAGGCGAACATAAAACCGCCGCGTTCTTACAACTGAATCCGCGCGGCCAACTACCGGTACTGGATGACGAAGGCACGATTATCTGGGACTCGTCTGCCATTTTGCTGTATCTGGCGCGCCGCTATGGCGGCGAGCGCTGGCTTCCGCTAGACGCCAAAGCCATGGCCGAAGTCATGCAGTGGCTGAGTCTGTCGCAAAACGAAATTCTCTACGGACTCGCCAGGGCTAGGGCAGTAAAAAAACTCGGCAGACCCTGGGACATCGAGCAATGCCAAGCGCTGGGCAAACAAGGCTTGACGGTATTAGAGCAGCGTTTATCCGGCCATTTCTGGCTGGCCGGGGAACAGGCGACCATTGCCGACATTGCCTGTTATCCCTATGTAGCGCTGGCGCCGGAAGGCGGAGTCGCTCTGGCCCCCTATCCGTCGGTTCGCGAATGGTTAACAAGAGTGGCGAACTTACCCGGTTATATCGCCATGCCCGGTATCGGCGAACAAGTATGCGGGTAGACCTGAGCCGCCTAGCTCGATCCGTGCCGCGAGCGGGACGGGGGTTGCACCCCTGTCCCTACCGTTTTCGATAATTACTGCCATATCTTCATCCTTCAAACGTTTCGGACGGGGTTGTAAACCCCGTCCAGCCACGTCCCGCCACAGCATTGCTTTAGTCCCTGAAATTCTCAAACTGCAACGGCATTTCCAGTTTTTCTTCTCTCAGCATCTTAATCACATCCTGTAGATCATCCCGGTTTTTGCCGGTCACCCTGACTTGGTCGCCCTGAATGGCAGCCTGGACTTTCAGTTTTTTATCCTTAATCAATTTAACGATTTTTTTGGCTAATACCGAATCAAGGCCTTGCTTCATGATGATTTCCTGACGTACCGATTTGCCGCCGGGCTTGGGGTCGCCAACCTCCATGCAGGCTATATCGACGCCGCGCCGACTGAGTTTCGAGCAAACGACACTGAACATTTGTTGCAACTGAAACGTCGATTGAGACGTCATAATCAATTTATCGTCAGTCAATTCAAAGCTGGAGTCGGTGCCTTTAAAATCAAAGCGCGTGGTAACCTCTTTGTTGGCTTGGTCAACGGCGTTTTTAATTTCGTGTTTGTCGAATTCGGAAATGATGTCGAAAGAAGGCATGGCTTATGGTTCAGGGTAACAAAAGGAATTTAACTATAATGATCTTTAGCGCATTATTCAACACACTTTGGCCGCTGCCGCGGGCTTTTATGGCGATTTGCCAAACTCGGCGACGGCCTTGATCCGCAAGCGTCGAATCGCCTCGCCGATATGCGCGCCTTTAAGTTCGCCATTCAGGATAGCCGACGTGTCAACGGACGCCGCCGCCCTCGCGACACCGCGCAGCAGCTCGGCTTGAGGATACGGATACTGTTCAAGCCCGGTCCTGCCTTTGGCGTCCGCCTCGCAAGCCAACAAAAACTCGGGTAATTTATTACCCGGTTTAAAGACGCCCAAAGCGGCCAGCATATCGGTTATTGTTGAAGCACGTAACTCAAAAACCCGGTGGCAATGGGTATGGTATTGCATGACTTGCAAGGCCAGCGCTTTAAAGGAGTTGGGTACGCGCAAGCGGCTGCACATTCGCTCCAAAATAGGCAAGCCTTTAGTTTCATGACCATGATGATGCGGCCAGTGTTCTTTAGGCGATACGCCCTTGCCCAAATCGTGGACTAATGCCGAAAACCGGACTTCGGGACTCGCCGACAACAGCGCCGCCTGCTCCAAACAGAGCATGGCATGAATGCCGGTGTCGATTTCCGGGTGATATTTTTCCGGCTGCGGTACGCCGAATAAGCAGCTGATTTCAGGGAAAATTTTATCCAGCGCCGCACAATCCTTTAAGGTATAGAAAAAAGCGCTGGGCGATTTTTCGTTAAGCGCCTTGAACAACTCCGCCCAGACCCGTTCGGGAACCAAATGATCGACCTCCCCGGCGGTCACCATCGACTGCATCAAAAACCGGGTTTCTTCAGCCAGCGTAAAGCCGAGATGACGGTATCGGGCGGCAAAACGGGCAACACGCAATATGCGCACCGGGTCTTCGGCAAAGGCCGGAGAAACATGCCGGAAAATGCGTTGTTCAAGATCGCGTTGTCCGTTGTAAGGATCAATAAGCTGACCTTCCGGCCTCATTGCCATCGCATTGATGGTCAGATCGCGGCGAATCAAATCCTGTTCCAGACTGACATCGGGCGATGCATGCAGGGTAAAGCCTTTATAACCGGGCGCGGTTTTTCTTTCGGTTCTGGCCAGCGCATATTCTTCATGGCTTTGCGGATGCAAAAACACCGGAAAATCCTTGCCTACCGGCCTGAAACCTTGGCGCGTCATGGACTCCGGCGTTTCGCCGATCACCACCCAGTCCCGTTCCTTGACTGGAAGACCAAGCAATTTATCGCGCACCGCGCCGCCAACAAGGTATATTTCCACACCGTTACTCAAGCCGTTTAATAATGCGCCTAGAATAGCACAGCCGCATTCAAAAAAAGGCATAATGGCGGGACGGAACCGACACATCATCAGGAGAATAAAGTGATAGCGATTTTTTTAGCCAGTCTTTTATTAGGCGTAGTTTCAGGATTAATGGCGGGACTTTTCGGGATAGGCGGCGGCCTGGTTATCGTGCCGGTTTTGGCGGTATTGTTTGCCGGACAGGGATTTCCCGCAGAACTGGTCATGATCATGTCGGTGGCGACCTCGCTGGCGACCATTATTTTCACCTCGATCTCTTCGGTGCTGGCGCATCATCGCTTGAACTCCGTGTTGTGGGACAGAGTACGGGCCATGGGGCCGGGGATTATGATCGGCGCGGCTGCCGGAGCCGTGGTCGCAGACCATGTAGCCGGTGACCTATTGCGCTTTATTTTTATCATCTATTTGTTAGCCGTAGGCGTGCAAATGGCGTTGCAACTCAAGCCGAAGCCCGGACAAAAGCAACCCTCCACAACATTGGATTTTGGCGTGTCAGCCGTCATGGGACTGCTGTCGTCACTACTGGGAATAGGCGGCGGCACGCTCACGGTGCCTTTTTTAGTCCATTTTCAAACGCCGATGCGCAACGCCGTAGCCATAGCCAGCGCCTGCGGTTTGCCGATAGCCTTAGTGGGCACGGTGGGCTATGCCCTGCTGGGCAAGGATGTATCGCAGTTGCCTGAGTGGAGTTTAGGTTATATTTATGTGCCGTCTTTTCTGGGTATAGTGCTGACCAGTATCTATACCGCTCCGATAGGCGCAAAACTGGCCCATAAACTGCCCGCGGAGAAATTAAAGCGCTATTTTTCGCTGCTGTTGTTTGTGATGGCGGGGAAGTTGATTTGGTTTTGACCGCCGCTCAATAAATCATTGGGGGTCAGTTTACGGGCGCTACGGACTCATTTTTCCTTATCGGCAGCCTGTGTGAGTCTGTTTGGATCATGGCAGTTATATAGCTAATTTGTTCAGGACTTTTTATACAAAACACTGACTTGATCTGATAGCTGCCAAAGTTAGTTTCAACCGCTTCAGAACCGGATTTTCTTGAATGTTGCGGTTCGGCCATAAACAGCCTGCCGTGACTGGCAGCTTTATGACGATGAATATGGCAGAATGAAGCACGGTAAAGCTTGGGCGAAAACCTTTACTTTCGGAGGATAGGCTAAATCTGGATGCCTATATATGACAAAAATAAAACCTTATAAACAGGTTCAATATAATCCAATATTTCATACTATTTGGTATTGGTAAAATATTAATATTATTAGGAGACATTTTCTGAAACAATCCTTTTATGACCTAAATTATTCCGATTTAGAAATAGTTATAAATCAGAATAATTTAAACCGTTCAGCAGCGGCAGTTCTTTTTAATTGGCATTATAAGAAAAAAGAAAATACTCAATGCCATGATAAAATCGCCAAAAGTTCATTGACCTTTTTCCAAAATAATTTCGATTTTTCTCTACCCGAAATCGATACGGTCCATGAGTCAAAAGATCGAACAGTAAAGTTTCTTTTTAAACTTAAAGACCATCATAAAGTCGAAACCGTCCTTATTCCGTTTAATAATAAATATTCAATTTGTCTTTCATCGCAGGTTGGCTGTGCAATGAATTGCTCTTTTTGTTTTACCGGAGAACAAGGACTTAAAAGGAATTTAGCTACCAGTGAAATTGTTGGCCAGTTTCTACAGGCCTGGCGTTGGTTAGCGAAAAATAGGCCTGGAGAAGAAAGAATTTTAAATATCGTTTTTATGGGGCAAGGCGAACCTTTACATAATTTCGATGCCGTTAAAAAAGCGTGCGAAATATTTTTATCGCAACACGGAACTTCAATTGGTGTTCAAAAAATTACTATTTCAACGGCGGGTTATATTCCCGGACTTAAAAGATGGAGCCGGGAAATTCCTGGAGTAAACCTTGCGTTATCTCTTCATTCACCCTTTGAAGAAAAGAGGAATGAACTTATTCCCATTAATAGAAAATATCCGCTAGATGAAGTGTTGGCAACTATTGACAAGATACCTTTAAATAAAAAACAATTTATTACTTATGAATATATTCTGATAAAAGATTTTAATGATTCTCCGGATGACGCTAAAAAATTGGGAGAGATATTGGCTGGTAAAAGGGCTTATATAAACTTAATTCCTTTTAACTCATTCCCAGGATCGCATTATCAGAGTCCGGATTTGGATAAAATTGAAAAGTTTAAAGAAGTTTTAGATACTTTTAAAATCCCGACTTTAATAAGAAGCGCTAAAGGCGATGATGTATTAGCAGCATGTGGTCAGCTCAATTCTAAAAATCAAATAGCTATCGAGTGCAAGTGAATCCGCTGGTTCCCAAGCTCCAGCTTGGGAACCCAGTCGTGGAAGCTCTCGGCAACTGCTCCTGCGTTGCTCTACCTCCTGCATCCATGCAGTCGCAGCTTCCCGTCTACTCTCACCACAAAGGAGCACAACCATGCCCAGAAGCCGCTACCGCGTCCAATGCGACCCGTGCCCACACTTCCTCACTGCAACGATAAACCACTGGCTGCCGTTGTTTACCCGCCCTGAAATCGTGAACATCATTCTGGATTCTTGGAGTTTTTTATAGCCGGACGCAGGCTTTCGACTCTACGGTTACGTCATTCTTGAAAATCATCTGCATCTTATCGCCGCGTCTGATAATTTGAGCCATGACATGCAGTGTTTTAAATCCTACACGGCAAAACAAATCGTCGCGCATCTGGAACAACGCCGCTCGGTCAAGCTGTTGGAGTTGCTGGCGTTTTTTAAACGCGCCCATAAGCAGGAGACCACTTATCAGGTTTGGGAAG
>Ga0208756_100671_pt1 | contig 12847 bp, 11 predicted proteins | sample LakWasMe73_LOW10_2_FD_183901 | JGI IMG/M metagenome (GOLD analysis project Ga0208756, IMG submission 183901) | Freshwater sediment methanotrophic microbial communities from Lake Washington under simulated oxygen tension - Sediment Metagenome... | ecosystem: Environmental > Aquatic > Freshwater >... | reverse complement strand
ATGGGCATGGTGGTTACAATCATCATCATGAAACAAAAGAGGGAGAATAAGAATGAATGCACCATCCTCTGATTATGGCTTATGGTCACTGGTTATCATTAACTCTCTAGTATTCATTATCTTCGCTTTTAGTTTTGCCAAGCCACAGAGTAAGCGTGACTGGCGTACATTCAGTGCGTTTTCAGCATTCCTGATTGCTTTGTTTGTTGAAATGTATGGCTTCCCACTGACCATCTATCTGTTGTCTGGCTGGCTTACAAGCCATATTCCTGGAATCGACCCGTATTCACATGATGCCGGCCATTTGCTAGAAGATCTGTTTGGCTGGGGCGGCAATCCGCACTTTGGCCCATTCCATTTACTCAGCAACGCTCTGATTATTGCTGGTTTCTTTTTGCTCTCTGCTGCTTGGCGTGTTTTGTATAGTGCTCAATGCAAACATAAGCTTGCAACGACGGGACCATACGCACGCATTCGGCATCCGCAATATGTAGCGTTCGTGATGATCATGTTTGGATTCTTACTGCAATGGCCAACAATTGTGACATTGTTAATGTTCCCGATTTTGACCTACATGTACATTAGATTGGCTAAAATAGAAGAGAAAGAAGCTTATGCTGAGTTTGCTGAGGAGTATTCGAAATATGGCGCCAATACAACAGGGTTCTTCCCGAAACTTTGGTGATATTCGATATTGTTGATTGACTGTCAAAAAATTAATGCCTTATTTGACGCTTTATTTTATCGAGCATGGTTTTGAGATGTGTTATCATAATTGTGTGAAATTTATATTCAAATTCTTGTTAATTGTTTTTGTGTGGCAATCTACATGGGCTGTAGCGGCACAATATTGCCAGCACGAAGAAGATTCCAAAGTTAATCACATTGGCCATCACTCGCATAAACATATTCAGCAAAGTAACAATGATAGTGACTTGAATCATCAAAAGCCGACAGACACTAATAAGTCAGGTGTTGATGCAGATTGCCCATACTGCCATCTGAGCAGTATTAAATCAATGTTAACTGACTTGCCTGTAATAAACGTAGAGATTGAGTCTGTCGTAATAATCGATATTGATTACAGCTATCCAGAAATCATACCAACTAAGCCTGAACGCCCTAACTGGAAGCTCGCTGTTTAATTCAGCGGGATTTCGTCATCTATTTATTAGTAGGTCTGTAGCAAATAACCATTTCCCGCTGAATTCTCATCTTATTTTCAGGAGAATTCTATGCGTTTTTGTTATTTATTTTTATCATTTTGTTTATTATCAGTTTCGGTACAAGCGGCTAATGAAGCTGTATCACCAGAGCCCGAAAGCCAAAGCTTAAAAACACTTTCCCTTTCAGATTCATTCAATCTGGCGCTTAAAGCAAACCCCGATATTGCTGTAGCTAGACGTGAACTTGAAGCCCTTGTTGGAACAAAGTTGCAGGCGGACACTAGGCCTAATCCCTCTGTATCTACCTCGATTCAAGATACCCGAAGTGCTACACGGCAAATTTACCTACAATTAAATCAAGAGTTTGAGTTGGGCGACAAACGCGCTGCCAGAATAGGGGCTGCTGATGCCTTTTATAGTAAAGCCGATGCAGAGCTGGTAACTAAAAGAGCTGAAATTCATGCCAATGTGCTGTTAGCTTTTTATGAAGTACTGGTTGCTCAAGAACGAGTAATCCTAGCTAAATCTTCCGTTGAGATAGCCGAATCAGCGCTTGACGCTGCTGCAAAGCGCGTCAAGGCCGGCAAAAGCTCGCCCGTAGAACAGACAAAATCAAAGGTTGCAGCTGCTACTGCAAAAATCGAGCTAGTTCAAGCGAATGCGCAACTCAATAATAGTCGTAAACGTTTAAGTGCGCTTTGGGGTGATAACGCGCCAAGTTTTGAGTATGTCATTGGTGACGTTGCCAGCATTCCTGAAGTGGGGTCAATTAGTGAGTTAGAAGCGCTGATGGAAAACGCTCCATCAATTAAATTAGCCAAACAGGAAATTAATGCACGCGATGCAGTAACGAAGATTGAACGTAGTAAGGCAGATCCTAATATCACGCTTAGCGCTGGTGTCGTTAACAATCAGGAGCTGGGCGGCTTGAACCAGGCCTTGCTTGGTTTATCAATACCTATTCCAGTATTTGATCGCAACAAAGGGAATGTTCAAGAAGCCGTGAGCCGGAAATTCAAAGCTGAAGACGAACTTATCGCACTAAGAAACAAAATCCAAAACAATCTGCTTACGCAATATGAAAGGCTAAATGCAGCCAGACAAGCAATCCTGTCACTTCAAAATGACATTCTACCTAACGCACAAAGTGCTTTTGATGCAGCAAATAGGGGCTTTAGTTTGGGTAAGTTTAATTTTCTGGATGTGTTGGATGCACAACGCACCTTATACCAAGCAAAATCACAGTACATCAACGCCCTTTTAGAGGCGCATCAATCAGTTGCTGAAATAGAACGTACGCTGGGTGAAATTGTTGAGCACAAAGTCACTAAGCATTCCAGCAACTAAGACTCAAGGATAATCAATCATGAATTTCAATTTGGATAAAAGTAGTAAAAAGAGTAAACAGGTCATCGCAATTATCTTGATCATCGTCATCAGCATCCTGCTTGGTGGACTGATTCTCAACACCGAAAAACCTAAAGTGATGGATGAAGAACATGGCGAACACACAGAAGGTGAGGCGCATTCAGATCATGAAGAAGGTACGTCTGAAGAGACACTCGGGTTAGATAAGAAAGCGATAGAAGCACATGAGAAGCAGCATGCTGCTCAACCAGAAGAGGTTTTAAAAGGCCCACATGGTGGAAAACTGTTTGTGAAAGATAGCTATGGCGTAGAAATTACAATCTTTGAAGAAGATACTCCCCCGGAATTTAGAGTTTATACCTACTTAAACGGCAAGCCTTTAGATCCAACGCAATCTAGACTGAGTATAAAGCTAGAGCGCCTAGGTAGCAAACCAGAGATATTTAACTTTGTTAAAGAAAAAGACTATCTAAAAAGTACTGCACAAGTGTTGGAACCTCATTCTTTCGATGTACAAATTAACGCAGCTTATAGCGGTAAAAGCCATACATTTTCTTATCAACAGCTTGAAGGCAGGATATCCATGTCGGATAAACAGCTCTCACTAAATTCAGTTGAAGTCCTGACAGCTGGTCCGGCAAAAATCAAAAGCACTTTAAAGTTACAAGGTGAAATCAAGCTTAACGCTGATAAGAGTGTACAAATTGTGCCTAGAGTAGGTGGCATTGTCGAAAAAGTCAGCGTAAATGCCGGTGACAAAGTAAGTAAAGGCCAAGTATTAGCGACCATCTCGAGTCAAATGATTGCGGACTTGCGTAGCGATTTATTGGCTGCACATAAAAGAGTTGGGCTGGCGCGTACTACTTACGAACGTGAAAAACAACTTTGGGAAGAAAAAATTTCCGCTCAGCAAGATTACCTGCAAGCACAAAACGACCTCCAAGAAGCAGAAATTAATCTGAGTAGGATTCAACAAAAATTAAGTGCGCTTGGCGCTGGCTCTAGTGGTGCTGGTCAAACACGTTATGACATTCGTTCTCCTATTAATGGCGTTATCACTCTGAAGAAAGTAAGCCAAGGCCAAGTGGTGAGCGAAATCGACAGCTTATTCGAAGTATCAGATTTATCTTCGGTTTGGGCTGAGATGACCATTTACGCTAAGGACATTAATGCGGTTAAAACTGGCCAGCGTGTCACCATTAAATCTACTGCTTTTAATGCTCAAACCTTCGGGCATATCTCTTACGTAGGATCTTTAGTTGGACAAGAAACACGAACAGCAATGGCCCGTGTTGTCCTAGACAACCCCGATAAAACTTGGCTACCGGGATTACCTGTCAATCTAGAACTTGCGGCAAGTGAAGTTGATGTGCCTTTAGCAGTATCGCTAGAGGGGATTCAATCGATGAATGAAGAACAGGTGGTATTTTTTCGCTTTGGTTCATATTTTGAGGCAAGGCCAGTGGTGTTGGGCCGCAGGGATGATCAATACGTAGAGGTGCTGGAAGGTTTAAGTGCAGGCAATAAATATGCAGCAGGTAATAGCTATTTAATCAAAGCTGACATTGGTAAAGCAGGAGCAAGTCATGAACATTAGTTCAACAATGCTCATCAATGACGTTCAGCTAAAGGAGCTATTTCATGTTTGAAAAAATAATTCGTTTTGCCATTGATCAAAGATGGTTAACTTTAATCATGGTGTTTGCTATCGCCGTGTTAGGTGTATTCAGTTATCAAAAATTACCGATAGATGCGGTTCCGGATATTACCAATATACAAGTGCAGATCAACACTTCAGCACCGGGGTACGCACCGCTCGAAACAGAGCAACGTATTACTTACCCGATAGAAACAGTGATGGCAGGCCTGCCAAAGCTGGAACAGACCCGTTCCATTTCTCGATATGGCTTATCTCAAGTCACCGTAATTTTTGAAGAAGGCACAGATATCTTCTTTGCGAGACAACTGGTGAGTGAGCGCATTCAGCAAGCGCGTGAAAAACTACCCCCGGGAATTCTGCCAGAAATGGGACCAACCTCAACAGGCTTGGGCGAAATTTTCATGTGGACGGTCGAAGCAAAAGAAGGCGCATTAAAAGCTGATAAAACACCTTACACACCGATGGATTTAAGAGAGGTGCAGGATTGGATTATCAAACCACAATTAAGAAATGTGCCGGGTGTGAATGAAATCAATACGATTGGTGGAAACGTAAAGCAATATCAGGTAGCACCTGTGGCTGAAAAACTGACAGCCAGAGGATTATCCATCAATGATTTAGTCACAGCGCTAGAAAACAATAACGCCAACATGGGAGCTGGCTTTATAGAAAAATCGGGTGAGCAATACTTGATTCGCATCCCGGGCCAAGTTAAAGATACCAACGATATTGCCAATATCGTGGTCAGCGCAAAAAACGGTGTGCCCATCAGAGTATCCGATGTGGCCGAGGTAATGATAGGCAGCGAAGCTCGTAGCGGTGCAGCCACAGAGAACAGTCAAGAAGTAGTACTGGGAACGGTGTTCATGTTGACAGGAGAAAACAGCCGTACAGTTTCTGCTGCGGTTGAAAAGAAATTGGTGGATATCAACAAATCATTACCGACTGGAATTATTGCAAAAACTGTTTACGACCGAACAATATTAATTGATAAGGCAATTAATACGGTCAAAAAAAACTTGCTTGAGGGCGCACTGCTAGTAATCGCCATTTTATTTATATTCCTGGGTAATATCCGCGCCGCTATTATCACCATGCTGGTAATCCCTTTGTCGATGCTGTTTACCTTTACGGGGATGGCAACAGCAAAAATCAGCGCAAATTTGATGAGTTTAGGCGCACTGGATTTCGGCATTATTATTGATGGTGCAGTTGTCATTGTCGAAAACTGTATGCGTAGATTGGCACATGCGCAAGCAGTGACTGGTAGACCACTGTCACGTTCTGAGCGTTTTTCAGAGGTATTTGAAGCAGCCAAAGAAGCTAGAAAACCTTTAATTTATGGTCAGCTAATCATTATGGTTGTTTACTTGCCTATCTTTGCCCTGACTGGCGTAGAAGGCAAGATGTTTCACCCCATGGCATTTACAGTGGTTATCGCATTAGTTGGTGCCATGTTATTTTCAGTCACCTTTATTCCAGCTGCAGTTGCGCTGTTTATCAGTGGAAAAGTGGATGAGAAAGAGCAATATTTAATACGAGTAGCTAAGCAAGCATATAAACCGGTATTTGATATGGTAATGTCCAACAAAGCCGTTGTATTAACTCTTGCGATTGCAGCCGTTGTGTTAAGCGGATTGCTCACCACTCGAATGGGCAGTGAGTTCGTCCCTAGCCTAAACGAGGGTGATATTGCACTGCACGCCTTGCGTATCCCAGGTACTAGTCTTACCCAAGCCATCGAAATGCAAAAAGAGCTTGAGCACACTGTTAAATCATTTCCGCAAGTGGATAGGATATTTGCCAAGATAGGGACGGCTGAAATTGCTTCAGACCCTATGCCCCCTAATGTAGCCGACAACTACATTATGTTAAAGCCAAAATATGAATGGCCAAATCCAAATTTGAGTAAGAATGAGTTAACTGCGCAAATTCAAAAAGCAGTCAGCACAGTGCCGGGCAATAACTATGAGTTTACTCAACCTATCCAGATGCGTTTCAACGAACTGATTTCAGGCGTACGTAGTGATGTAGCAGTCAAGATATTTGGCGATGATATGGATGTTATGAATGACAAAGCGAAGGAAATATCTGCCGTACTATCAAAGATACAAGGTGGAGAGGATATTAAAGTTGAACAAACGACTGGCTTGCCAATATTGACGGTCAATATTGACCGCCAAAAAATTGCAAGATTAGGTGTGAACGTATCACAAGTTCAAGAAGCTATTTCAACAGCAATGAATGGCAAGGAGACGGGCACAGTATTTCAAGGAGATCGACGATTCGATATTGTCGTAAGACTGCCCGAGACACTTAGAACTGATATGGAAAGCTTTAAGCGCTTGCCCATCAAAATTGCTAACAATAGTGATATACCCGTGTATCTGCAACTTGGTGAGGTGGCTCAAATAGACATTGCGCCTGGCCCCAATCAGTTTAGTCGTGAAAATGGTAAACGCAATGTTGTTGTGACGGCCAACGTCAGGGATCGCGATATTGGCTCCTATGTCGCAGAGGCACAACAGCGTATTCAACAAGAAGTTAAAATTCCCGCTGGCTACTGGATTAACTGGGGTGGTACTTTTGAGCAATTGCAGTCAGCCAGCAAACGCTTGCAAATCGTGGTACCGATATCTCTCATGCTTGTATTCATTTTGCTTTACATGATGTTCAACAACTTGAAAGATGGGTTGATTGTATTTACCGGCATTCCATTCGCCCTAACTGGGGGTGTTTTGGCGCTTTACCTACGTGATATACCACTATCAATATCTGCCGGGGTAGGCTTTATCGCGTTATCAGGTGTGGCAGTGCTGAATGGCTTGGTCATGATTAGCTTCATAAAAAGTCTCATCGCAGAAGGCAAGCCTTTAGACATTGCGATACAAGAAGGCAGTACCAATCGTTTACGTCCAATTCTAATCACTGCGCTTGTGGCGTCACTTGGATTCTTACCAATGGCTATTGCCACAGGGACGGGGGCAGAAGTTCAAAGGCCTCTTGCAACAGTTGTTATCGGTGGAATCCTCTCATCTACCATGTTGACCTTACTGGTGTTGCCTTTGCTTTATCGATTGGTCAATAAACCTAACTCTGAGGCGATTAGTTCAGAAAAACTAGAAAAGGAGAATCTCAGTGAGCGCCGAACACAACCACGCTTTACCTAACTCCCAAAATGAGAAAGTGCTATGGGCAGCGTTTGCGCTCACAACAACGTTTCTGATTGCTGAAGCTGTAGCAGGGTTTATGCTGAATAGTCTTGCTTTACTCTCGGACGCAGCGCATATGTTCACCGACTCAGCGGCGCTTGGTATTGCCCTTGCCGCTGTCAGGGTTGCCAAAAAACCTGCGGATCAATTTAGAACATTCGGGTATCACCGCTTTGAAATATTAGCGGCTACATTTAACGCATTATTGCTTTTTGGTGTCGCCATTTATATTTTATATGAGGCATGGCAACGGTTTCGCAGTCCTCTTGAAGTGCAATCGATCGGCATGATGTTGGTTGCTGTTTTCGGTTTAATCATTAACTTTATTAGCATCAGGTTATTAAGCGATGGCAAAGATAGCAGCTTAAATCTGAAAGGGGCATATCTAGAGGTGTGGAGTGATCTAGTTGGCTCTATCGGTGTAATCGTTGGTGGCGCAATTATCTATTTCACTGGCTGGGTATGGGTAGACACGATTGTTGCCGTTGGGATTGGTTTGTGGGTATTGCCTAGGACATGGATTTTACTCAGAGAAAGTCTTAATCTGCTTTTAGAAGGTGTTCCACTTGGCATCAATATTCAAGAGGTCGAAAAAGAAATCTTGAACCAAAAAGGCGTTGTTAGCCTACATGATTTGCATTTGTGGGCGATTACAAGTGGAAAAAATAGCCTTACGACACATGTTCTGATGGATGGAACGGTTTCTTCAACTGAACTCATAAATGTTATTCAATCCAGGTTAGCCGAAAAGTTTGGCATTCTGCACGCCACTTTGCAATGCGAATCTGTTCTATGCAGTCAGGCAGAAGAGTGCACCTTTATCGATAGTGCAGAGAATCTGCATCAGCATTCCCATAATCATTAAAAACGCATATTTGTAGAAAGCAAATGTATGGACTGGAACGCAGAGTTAATTTTATCGGCACGCATTCTATTAGCTGCTGTACTTGGCGGACTGATTGGCTGGGAGCGTGAAAACCACAATCGTGATGCAGGCATTCGTACTTATATGGCTGTAGCGGTCGGGGCTTGTGCGTTTAGCATCATCTCAAACCACGTGCCGGGCGAGACTACTCGTATTGCATCACAAGTAGTCACTGGTATGGGGTTTATCGGTGCAGGTGTGATATTGCAAGTGAGAGGTAAGGTGCAAGGCTTAACGACTGCAGCGACTTTGTGGGCGACTGCTGCAGTGGGCATGGCAAGTGCATTTGGGATGTATTTACTATCTGTACTCACTGCATTATTAATCCTTGGTACGCTAAGTTTGCATCATCTGCCCGGTTGGACGGGGTTTATAAAAAAACACAATACGCATAAAAAGACTGAGGAGTCTGACATATGACGGCAATGTGTGTTAATGACGACAAAAGCTTTTATATCACTCAAATTTGCATCCTGACAGTGAGCGCCTTGTGTTTGATTTTCATTTACCCGCTGACCCAATTAGATGAAGCACTTATTAATCCTTACTATGACCCAGTGACGCATCAATTTTTATTAAAAAAAGACTTTCTGCTAGAAATGTTCATGCATAAAGGCATGAAGTATTTGATGATGTTTATAGCTTTAATCACTTGTTGGCTATGGATGGCAAGTTTCAAATTTGACCATTTGAGAAACCACCGCAGCGCACTGATCTACACGTTTATTGGAATGGTAATTGCAACCACTGCCGTTTCATTAACTAAACGACTTAGTCCGCATGCTTGTCCATGGGATTTAAGCCTATATGGCGGCAACCAACCCTTATTGGCACTATTTGAGCCTTTGCCTAGTGGTATAAACCTTGGCCAATGTTTTCCTGCAGGACATGCCAGTGGCGGATTTGCATTATGGTCCTTTTACTTCTTCTTCAGAAATTCTCAACCAAAAGTAGCTATAACAGGCCTTTATGCAGGTGCCTTTTTCGGTGCCGTAATGGGTTGGGCTCAAATGATGCGAGGCGCTCACTTTATGTCTCACAACTTATGGTCAGCATGGCTGGTTTGGTTAGTTTTACTCACACTGTATTTTGTCTCTAATCAGAGCCTTTATCACAAACACCCAATCTATCGAAATTAATTTTTATGCGAAACCCTTCTTTATCAATGCGAATTGAACTGCCATTTGTTGTTATGATGGCGATATTGGCCTTAATCATATGGTTCATATTGAGAGTTGTTTTATGGGTTGATGTCGGTCCCTCTCAGCTAACCCTCGGTCAAACAATTAAAGTGTTCACCCATGGATTTTGGTTTGATCTCAATACGCTTTTTTATCTAGTAGCTCCTTGGATATTCGTATCGATAGTTTCACCAGATCGGATTAGAAAATGGCGATTGATTCGAACACTTAAATGGCTTGCATTATTCAGTGTGATTTTTAGTGTTTTGTTTGGCGCGGTATCTGAGATGATATTTTGGCAAGAGTTTACAACCCGTTTTAACTTCATTGCCGTTGATTATCTAATTTACACGCACGAAGTCATTGGTAATATCAGCGAGTCTTACCCGATCCCACTCATTACATTGGCTATTTGTTGCATTGCATTGTTGATCACTTGGATAGCCAGTCTTTTTTTCACTTTTAAAACATATTCCAAAGCCGCAAAACAAAAGACGATTAACTTAATAGCATTATTATTTTTACCTTTATTTAGCTACCAGTTTGCTGATGCCGACCAGATGTCATTCAGCAAAAATGCTTATGCAAATGAGCTTAGCGGAAATGGTTTATATACGCTAGCTGCAGCAATGCGCAGAAATGAACTGGATTATGAACAGTTTTATCGCACAATTTCTTACGATAAGGCCAATGAAATTTTGCGTCGTTTAAATGTCAAACGACAATTAGGTTCCGCAGCTCTAGTCCAAGCACCTAAGCGCCTAGATACTGATAAATCGACACCATTTAAGAGACGCCCAAAAAATATCATTCTGGTATCAATTGAAAGCCTTTCTGCATCATATGTTGGGGCTTATGGAAATACTGAAAACTTGACGCCGGAAATGGACAAGCTGGCTTCAGAGGGATTAATATTCGACAAAATATTTGCGACTGGTACGAGAACCGTGCGAGGACTCGATGCACTATCTATCGCAATTCCACCCATACCCGGGCAAGCAATCGTCAGAAGACCAGATAACGAGCACATTACTACGATAGGGGCATTGCTTGAGGCACAAGGTTTCAACACATTTTTTATCTACGGAGGTTATGGATACTTTGACAATATGAATAGTTACTTTAAATCTAATCACTATCAGGTTATTGACCGCACTGATTTTGATAAGGCAACCATTCAGCATGAAAATATTTGGGGTGTAGATGATGAAAGCTTATTTAACAATGCATTAATCAAGCTGGATGCGGCTGATAAAACGGGTAAGCCTTTCTTCGCACACATCATGACAACTTCAAACCATAGGCCGTTTACCTTTCCAAAGAACAAGATAGATTTACCACAAGGAAAGCGAAACAGTGCGGTTAAATACACTGATTATGCAATTGGTCAGCTAATCAAACACGCAAAAAATAAGCCTTGGTTTAAGGATACGTTATTTGTTATTGTCGCAGACCATTGCGCTTCAGTTGCAGGAAAAACTAAGCTCCCAGTAGCAAAGTATCACATTCCTCTTTTCTTCTATGCTCCCGATCTTTTAATCAGTGGCCATTATTCAAGAATAGCCAGCCAAATTGATATAGTGCCTACCTTGCTTGATGTATTGGGTGCTAAAGGTGAAAACCATTTCTTTGGACAATCATTGTTTAGTGAGGTAAGCAGTCAAATTGAATCAAGAGCATTTATTAGTAATTATCAGGAGCTTGGTTACTACAAACGCAATACACTGATAGTACTTAGCCCTAAACAAATAGCCGAGTCTTATAAAATTGATCCAATAACCATGGATTCAACGTCAACAGAGGTGGATAATACTTTGCTAAACGAAGCTATTGCTTATTATCAAATGTCGAACTACGCCTTTAAAAATGGTTACTTAAAAGAGCAACACTGACATGGCAGATCACTATATTGCTTTCATCATAGTTGCATCTGCATTGTTAGGTCGTGCAGAAGCGACAGAATCTCTAGCATTAAAAGACCAATTTAAGCTAGGTGGATTTTCTAGTGCAGGTATAACGCTACATCGTGATAATCAAGCAGAAGCCGCCATCAACGAAATCAGTTTTTTATTATCATGGAGTAATGATAGCCGATTAAGTTTTTTTAGCGAACTTGAAGTGGAGCGGCCATTGGCATGGAACGATAATCAGCGTTTTGGTCGAGAGGAAAGCAAGCTGGATTTAGAGAGACTATATTTTGACTATAACTTATCGGATAAAGCTAACTTTAGAATAGGGCGTTTTCTAACGCCTAACAGCCGCTGGAACTTACTGAGAGCACCACCTTTGGTTTGGACAAGCTCGCGGCCTCTGGCAACCAGCCGACTTTTTCCAATTGCTACTAATGGCATTACATTACATGGAGCCATTCCGCTTGAAAATACAGCAATCGAGTACAAGCTATTTACCGAGCTTCTAGAGGACCAGCAACAAGATAATAATGAGTTATTATTTGAACACGTGCGCGGTGCAAGAATCAGCTTGAAAAATGAAGCTGACATCGGTATTTCATTTTTGTCATTTAGCGAGCGTGACCGATTTAATGGTGTCTCTGGCGCTAGCTACCGTATGTTGGGTCTAGATTTTGTGACGCTGATTAGCAAAACTGAAGTCAGTGGTGAATTTTTTCAACGAATAACCTCCAAAGGTAAGGATGGGGGGAGTGGTGCATATATTCAAACTGCCGTACCTATTTCTGGTGACTGGTACTGGATTGCAAGAGTAGAGACTCTTCAACGTCCAAACGAAGGCTCTTTTGAACGTTGGCTATTAGGTGCAGCCCTTCGAGTTAAGCCAACACAGTTGTTAAAGTTTGAGATTGCGGGAGGAAGTGGAAATCAACCAGATGCTCCGCGAGGGCTAACTGCATCTTATGCAATATTTTTCTGAAATATCAATTTATTTAAGGACTTTGTATGGTCAAAGAGTGTTGTGATAGCGGCTGCAATAATAATCAATTGCTAACCCCAAGGTATCGAAAAATACTTTGGGCTGCGTTAGTCATTAACTTTACTATGTTTGTGATTGAGGTGTTAAGTGGGTTAAATGCCCACTCGGTCTCATTGATGGCTGATGCAATTGACTTTTTTGGCGATGCTGCAAACTATGCTATTTCATTGGCAGTGTTATCAATGAGTTTGATGTGGCGGACACGAACTGCGCTATTCAAAGGTTTAACAATCGATATCTTTGGTTTGTTCGTATTCGTAAAAGCACTTTTGACCTTTAAGCTCAGTTTAATATCCGAAGTGGATACAGGGGTTATAATTTCTCTACCACGGAGAAAAGTATGATCCCCTCAGACCAGCCCCAACCAACTGATGCAGACACCGCTT
>Ga0208756_100660_pt1 | contig 12991 bp, 9 predicted proteins | sample LakWasMe73_LOW10_2_FD_183901 | JGI IMG/M metagenome (GOLD analysis project Ga0208756, IMG submission 183901) | Freshwater sediment methanotrophic microbial communities from Lake Washington under simulated oxygen tension - Sediment Metagenome... | ecosystem: Environmental > Aquatic > Freshwater >... | reverse complement strand
CCGCGTGCCAAATCCTGAATCGCTGAAACTAAAACGGGGTCGTTGATGATGTTGCTCATTTTCATTCCTCCTAAAGGAATTTTATTATGCTGAAAATAAGCAGTTACACGAAATTATTTACACCCTCTGGACAGCAGGACCTTGTCTTCCAGATTCAATCCGTCATGTGTGGTGCGATTACAGATTTCATTCGCCTTTGCAAAGAGCAGCGCTTTCACAGGTTGAGGGTTGCTGATGTCGTAGTTTTCACCAAAAAGCTTATTGTAAATATCCAAATAGTTTCCGACGGTGATTTGATCTGTATCTGGCTTCCAGTGCAACAGACTGGTGAGCTTAATGTAATCAAGATCACTAACGCCTTTGGTGTATTCAATCAGATTTCGAGTGAACGGAATGGTGGCGCAAAGAATGCAGTCACTGGTGGTTACTTTGGGCTTCCATTCCCCGATGAAGTAATTGTTAATTCCCTTTGCTTTAGCAAGGGTGATGGAAGAGTTATTCAGGTTAGCGTTAGCCATCAGGCATCTTTCGTACGCAACAAAATTGCTATTGGCGAGCGTCCGGAAGAAGTCGAAATTGTGAGTCAGAATGATCTGATGGAAGTTAGGAGAGTTACTGAGATCTCTCAAGTATTGAACGATGGCATGCTTGTTCTTATAGTCGAATGAATCGGCGACATCATCAATGATGAACAGTGTCTCCTGATTTGCCAGCTTTCTGGCTTCCACCTCAAAAATAAAATTAAGAAGATAAAGAGCCCGTTTTTCACCTTGGCTGAGAGTTTTGATTTCAGATCGTGACCATTCGACCGTATCGGTGCCATCTATGAATGTAAATTTAAGCTTGGCTTTTTCTTTTCCTAGTGCCGCCTGTATCTGATTGGCTACAGTGAGTGTAAAGGGCATATCAACAAAGCGGTCATTGAAAAGTTCGACAGCTTCGGTCCATCTGGGTGCTGCCTGCGCGGCATCCGCTTCAATGCGCTCGATTTCGTCTTTGCATGCGGCATACGAGTTCAGATAAGCCGTTGTATCCGTGTTGTTCTGGATGTAGTAGGACCAAAGATCTTTGCAGAACTGAGCCTGATTCGCAGGTTGGAGTTTCTCCAGAAGAAATTCAACCTGGGTCGATGAAAGGCTCTCAATGAGATCGTTTAGTGCCTGAGCTTGAGCGTTTTTGGCGAGGCTGTCACGCAGTTTTTTGAGTTCTTCGTCACCATCGATTTTTGCGTGGATCGCTTGAAGTTTCAGATCCAGTGTTGCTTTATCGATAGAATCTGATTCTCCTCGCAAGTGGACGCGATGACCGCCTGCAAAGAATCCTTGTTTGTCGAGTGTTGTAAATGAGGTTTCTGCCTTTGTGGGATTGAAAACACCCTTTTGGTAAATCGTTCCAGCCTGATTGAAAAGTTCCTGATAGCGTTCGTTGAATTCGCTCGCCTTCGATATGAATTCCTGGCTTTTTAGAACTTCGATAGCTTTGGGGTCAAAAATGGTTGCATATTCATAAGGACTTAAGTCATCTTCAATAGTGGTTGCGTTGATTTTTTCAATGCAGGCCGAGAAGTCTGTCTCACCCCAGTCGTTGAGGACTTTTTGTTCAATATCGTTTTTTTTGACTTTTGATGACTTTTGAAGGGAACCGATAAGTTTGTTTTTCAGTTTGTCGAGATCGACAAGAAGTTCATCATATCTGGCCTTGTTTTCAGGATTGACAAGAATGTTTGTGATGGCGGGACTGTCAGAGCTAATGTCGATTTCCGACTTGAGAACATAGATCGTCTCTTTTGAGATAGTGTTACCATCAGATTTAACTACACACGTCGAGGGGCGTCCATAGCGTTCTTCTTTTGGCGCCTTATTTTGGGCAAGTGCTTCAAAAGTCCTTGAGAAGGAAGTCTTCATCAAACCATTGGGTGCGTAAATAGCGTAGGCTTTGGCCTTTGGTTTGGCGGGGTTAGAAGCGAAATCAAATTCTTCATCCAAAGATTGGATGCCATAGCAATTTTTGAGACTGACTTTAAGCTTATTCATAATGCACCAAAAAGTTCTTATTAAGGCGTCATAATAGTTCAGGCGTTAGATATTACCTAATAGCTGCACTTGAAAAGTCTCGTAGGGTACGCTGTGCGTACCTAGTCAGATTTATGGCATGATTGAAAAAAAGGTACGCACAGCGTACCCTACTGACTGTCTATCGCATTATCTTACGACCAATTAGAAGGGGGCATTATGTCAACAGTCAAAGAAAGGGTTTCTGAAATAGTTCAAGCTCAGCCTGACGACAGCAGCTTTGATGAGATTTTGCGGGAGCTTGCTTTTTCGCGCATGGTGGAACGCGGTTTAAAAGATTCCCGCGAAGGCCGAATAATTTCTAATGAAGAAATGGAACATCGAATCCTCACATGGCGGAAATAAACTGGACTGCGGAGGCCGAGCGATGGCTGCGGGATATTTATGACTACATTATCCAAGACAAGCCGGACGCAGCCGCAAATGTTGTCTCAGGCATTTATGCAAAAGCTCAGCTTTTGCGCGATTTTCCAGAAATCGGCTACCTGTACCGCAAAGAATCCGACGGCGATATTCGCATTTTGTTGTACGGACATTACCGAATCGCGTATTTAATCAAAAGCTCAAAAAGAATTGATATTTTGGGAGTGTTTCATGGATCGCTCGACATCGACCGATTCTTGCTGTGAAGCCGTCCTCTGACAAAGCCCTCTAAGCGTTGACCGATTTTTACTAGTGTTTCAAAAAACAAATCTCGACACGGGCACGGATTGTTAATGCGTTGTTGTGATTATCTACACCAAATCAACCGATAACCCTGCACGGTCAGCCGCTTCGCGATCTTCCAGAATCATACGGCTGACGGAAACGCCATCCAATACCAGAGGTTGCGCCTTGCGCCGTTTCCATGAAGGCAGATCGGGCGCTATCGGAACGATGTCGGCAATGGGTTTGCCATTGCGTAATACACGTACTGATTCTCCTGACTCGACGATATCAAAGTACTGCTTGGCGTGGTTGCGCACTTCTGTAAACGTAGCTTGTTTCATAGCAATCTCTAAATGTACAACGTGATGTACATCATAGGTATGCGTTATTGGCGCTGTCAAATATTAATCGTCCCCAAAGCTTTTGCGCGTTTTCCATATCAGATCTTACATAACTGATGTTACGCATGCTCATAATAAAAAGCGTAGTCCACGAAAAACACGAAAATAGTTAAAACACATCAGAAGGTCTGCCTATCGGTCTGCTTCTTGCCCAACGCCAGGCCAGAGACTATCGGAATGACGACGCATCCCGTAAATACGTGTGTAACACGAAGTTTCACCTCCCTGTGCCTGGGTTCCGGCATAACCCACAGGGATGTGGGGAATGCCGATATTGCAGGAGCAAATATCTGTCCCTGCCAGAACGACGGCATCCCACAGACCTGAGTGTATGACGTAAGGAGCTTGTCTTGGGGGGCTGTGAATGAATGCCGGGTATGACGCCGTCAGCGAAAAACCTACAGCGGATGTTTTTTTCGTGCCTTTCGTGCTTTTCGTGGACAATGCGTAACATCAGTTAGTAAGCTGCTTCAGCCAGCGCCGTCATACTGGCATGGATGCCGGCATCCAGTCACATGGATGTGAATGTATGACGTGGCATAATGCCTAAATCGGATACGGGTGTCATGGATAGTCACCCTCCCTGGCTCTAGATTCCGGCATCCATGCCGGAATGACGGAGTTTTTTGCGTTAGCTGAAGTAGCTTACTAATCAGGTATAGATGCCATCGTTAATCAAGCGACATTAATTCAGGCATCTGGAGTGCAGGCTTCGCCTGCTTGCAGGCGAAGCCTGCACTCCAAACTTGCCTCGATTGAATTTGTAGCTGTCATGTCGCTCAATCAATTCAGTGCTCTATAAAACCATTCCAATCTTCATCCAATTTTAATTAAACCCACAGGTCTCCTCTCATCTTGCTTCTGTAACCTTTACTCAAACGTAGCGACCTGCGCATAACGCCGGTTGCGATGACTTTGGGGATGGACGGTTTTGCCGTTCATCATTGGATACAGACAAAATAGGAGTTTAACGAATATGCCACTCGGTATAGGTAACATCTTCAACGGGCTCTTTAAGCAATATGGACACACCGTGATCCTGTTGCTGCGGTTTATCGACATCGCCATGTTAATCGGCGCCGCTTGGGTCTCCCATTATTTCTGGCTGGGCCAATTCGTCATCGATCAGGACTACCGCATCGTGGTTTCTCTCGGCGTTTTGGCGGCCATCATCTTTTTCGAAATCGGCCAGGTTTACCGCCCCTGGCGCAATGATGCGATGCGCGGGGAAATTCCGCGCATCGTCAGGGCTTGGGTGTCGGCCATCGTGTCGGTTATCTCCATTGTGGCGTTGATTCGTTTGCATTTCTGGTTCGGTTCCAGTTATCGCTGGATCGTCACTTGGTGGGTGCTGGGCTTGTTATTCGTACTCGCCGCCCGTAGCCTGCTTTCCCATGCGTTGCAATGGTTGCGTGCTCGCGGCTGGTCTCAGGGCCGTATCGTCCTGGTCGGATTAAACCAGATGGCCGTAGCGGTTAGCAGGCAGTTGAGCCAATCATCCTGGGCCGGTTTGCAAGTGATCGGCTATGTCGATGATCGAACCGAAGACCGGCATTTGGCGGACGAAAGTTCGCTGCCGCGACTCGGCGGCGTGGACGACCTGGCGGCCATCGTCGCCAAGGAAGCCATAGACGAAGTATGGATTGCGTTTCCCGGCGAATCGCTTGCGGAACGCGCCCAATACCAACTGCGCCATCTGCCGGTCAGTATCCGCCTGGTTATCGACTGTTTCGCGTTCAAGCAAAGTAAATTCCTTAGCCTGAACACGGTAGCCGGTATTCCGACTTTGGATTTTTCGGTTTCTCCGTTGCATGGCGTTAACCGCTATATCAAGGAAGTCATGGATAGATTGTTTGCGTTGATCCTGTTGATTCTGATCAGCCCGTTGCTGTTGCTGATCGCTATCGGCGTCAAGCTGAGTTCAAAAGGCCCGGTGTTTTACCGGCAAGAACGGGTCGGCTGGAACAACCGTTCGTTCACGATGCTGAAGTTCCGCTCGATGCCGGTGGACGCCGAAGCCAAAACCGGCGCGGTGTGGGCAAAACCCGGCGAACAACGGGCGACCCGGTTTGGCGCTTTCCTGCGCAAAACCAGCCTTGACGAACTGCCGCAACTGATCAATGTGCTTACCGGCGAGATGTCCTTGGTCGGGCCTCGTCCTGAGCGCCCGGATTTCGTTGAAGTCTTCAAGGAGCAGGTGCCGAATTACATGAAGAAACACATGGTCAAGGCCGGCATCACCGGCTGGGCGCAAGTCAACGGCTGGCGTGGGGATACCGATTTGAACCGGCGCATCGAACACGATTTGTATTACATCCAGCATTGGTCGGTATGGTTCGACCTGGAAATCGCGCTGCGCACCGTGCTGACCGGGTTTATCAATAAAAACGCGTATTAACATAAACCGCATTTGTCCACGAAAGACACGAAAAGCACAAAAAATCATAAGCTTGTATTTTTTTAGCTGCTTGCCTTCAGAGCGAAGAAATACAGTTTGCTACGCATTTGAATACTTTCGTGCTTTTCGTGGACAAACCGATTTTTTCTGGAATTAAGGAACATAACCGCCATGTTTAAAACTCTGCTTAGATCATCAATGCCCCTGATACCGGTCTTGCTGCTGCAAGCCTGCTCGTTAACGCCCGGCATGGAGATGGAAACCAACAGCCCGTTATCGCATATAGAGGTTCCGGTGATGAAGGACGGTAAGTTAGTCAAGGAAAAGGCGAAGATTTCCCAGATTACCGCCGACCTGATTATCGACCGGGAAAATTCGAAACAGCGGGAGATCAACAATCTTCCGACGCAGAATGTCCCGATGACCGAATATAAGATCGGTCCGCACGACCGGCTGCAAATCACGGTCTGGGAGCATCCCGAGCTGAACGATCCGGGCGGCGAGAAAATCAACCCCGAGTTGGCGGGCAAGATGGTTCAAGATGACGGCATGCTTTATTACCCTTACGTCGGCAATGTCCCGGTGCAAGGGAAAACCGCCAACGAGGTTCGGGATTTATTGACCGAAGGGCTGTCCAAGTACTTCAAGAAAGTCAAACTCGATGTCCGGGTGCTGTCTTTCCAGAGTCATCGCGCGGCCGTGGTCGGCCAGGTCAAAACGCCGGGGATACAGGCCATGAACGAGACGCCGATGACGATTACCGAAGCCATCAGCCGCGCCGGCGGCGTGACCGAGGATGCCGACACCAGCAACGTGACCCTGGCCCGCGACGGCAAGCTCTATAAAATCGATGTGATGCGCTTATACGAAAAAGGCGGCGTTGATCAAAACCTGCTGCTTAAGGACGGCGACGTGCTTAATGTCTCCGACCGCAAGGACAACAAGGTGTTCGTCATGGGCGAAGTCGGCAGGCAGCAGGCCCTGCAAATCAACAAGGGCAAGTTGACGCTCGCACAGGCGCTGGCGGAAGCCTATGGCGTCGATTTCAATACCTCGCATCCGGAAGAGATTTATGTGATCCGGTCGGGAGAGCAAAAGCCGGAAATTTTCCAGCTGAATGCGGAATCGCCCGACGCGCTGATTTTGGCAGACCAGTTTACCTTGCAAGCGCACGATACCGTGTTCGTGGGCACCGCAGGCGTGACTCAGTGGTCGCGGGTGTTGAACCAAATCCTGCCGTCATCGTTTACGTCGGTTATGTCGCGGGCCGCTTTTGCGGGGATGTAATGAGGATAAAGGTTAAAGGTTAAAGGTTAAAGGTTAAAGGTTAAAGGTTAAAGGTTAAAGGTTAAAGGTTAAAGGTTAAAGGTTAAAGGTTAAAGGTTAAAGGTTGCCTCGTTCCCACGCGCTGCGCCGTGAGTCATGCCAAACGTCTTGCGTGTCGTATACGGGACGCAGCGCGTCCGGCACTGCATTCCCACGCAGCGCGTGGGAACGAGGGCTAACTTAGGTAGTGACGCGCTGCGTGGGAACGAGAGCTAAGGGTGGCATAATTTGGAGATCGGCTTTTTTCACTCTTTGCCTTTCGCCTCAACCACTTTTCTTTGCACAAGATTGGGATAGGAAAAACTATGTATTCACACAATGAAGCTACGCTACAGCTCCCGCCGCTGAATCCGTCCCGGATTGAAGAGCGGGGCGTCAGTATTCGCGATTACGTCGATTTGCTGATCGAAGGCAAAAAGATCATTCTGACGGCGCTATCGGCTGTGCTGTTGGTAACGGCGGCTTATTTGCTGTTCGCGCCGCGGACTTACAAGGCCGACGCGCTGTTACGGATCGACAAGAACAAGGCGCTGCTAGCCGCTCCGCTACGCAGCGAGGCCAACGGCGCTCAGACTGAAGCCGATAACCCCCGTGCGCAGCGCGAGGTGGAAATCCTTCGCTCTCGTTCGGTGCTCGGCAAGGTGGTCGATGACCTGAACTTGATGGTGGAAGCTTCGCCCAATTATTTTCCCCTTATCGGAGAGACGCTGGCGCGAAGGCATGACGCCCACGACGGGGTTGCCGGTTCGTGGTGGGGCTTCAGCCGTTGGGCCTGGGGCGGCGAAAAAATGAAAATCGCTACCTTCACGGTGCCGGATCGTTATCTGGGCAAGGCGTTTACGCTGATCGCGCTGGAGGAAGGTCGGTTCCAGTTGCTGGACCCCAAGGATGAAGTTCTGGCCGAAGGGCAGATAGGCGAAACGCTGATAGCCGACATCGGCGAGGCTGTGCCTGTGGTTATTAAGCTCGCAGAGTTTGCAGCCCATTCGGGCACTCATTTCGAGTTGACACGGAAAACCTCGTTGGCCGCCATCGAAAAGCTGCAAAAGGCTTTTTCGGTCAAGGAAGTTTCCAAGGATACCGATATTCTCAGCGTCGAACTCAAGGGCCGCGAGCCCGAGCAACTCGCTAAATCGGTCAACGACATCGCCAACATTTACGTCAACGCGACCGTCAACTGGGAGTCAGCGGAAGCCTCGCAAAAGCTGGGTTTTCTGGAAAGCCAGCTGCCTGTGGTCAAAGAACGCCTGGAAAAAGCCGAGCAGGGCTTGAGCGCTTACCGGCAACAGCATGGCGCGGTCGACATCTCCGCCGAGGCCGAGATCCTGCTTAAGCAGGCTTCGGAAATGGAGACGCTGGGCATTCAGCTCAAACAAAAGTACGAAGAACAGAATCAACATCTGGAGTCCGCTCATCCGGACATGATCGCCACCAAGGCGCAAATCAAACGCATCGACCAAAAGCTGGCGAATCTGGATAAGCGGATTAAAGATCTGCCGCGCACTCAGCAGAACGTCGTGAGCCTGTCGCGGGATGTGCAGGTCAATACCGAGCTTTACACGTCGCTATTGAACAGCGCCCAGGAACAGCGTATTGCCGCGGCCGGTTCGTTGGGTAACTCGCGTATTGTCGATTTTGCGGTGACCCCGGAAAAACCGTATTGGCCGAAACCGGGCCTGCTGTTAGCCGTCGCCACCTTGCTGGGCTTGAGCGCGGGATCTGCAATCGTGTTTCTTCGACACTCTTTGCAACGCCACGATAACTATCCGGCCTTGCTGGAATACCAGGTGGGCTTGCCGCTATTTGCCGCGATCCCGCATAGTAAAAAGCAGCGTCGCTTGGCGCGCCTGATCGATCAGGGCAAGGATCGGGAACCCGGCATTCTGGTCAGCCAAGACCCGCTCGATATTTCGGTGGAGTCGCTGCGCGGCCTGCGCACAACGCTGGAAGCAACGTTTGCCGGCGACGCGAGCAAAGTCATCATGGTCAGCAGTCCTGCGCCGGGCATGGGTAAATCCTTTGTCAGCACCAATCTTTCCGCATTGTTGGCGAGCATCAAGAAACGCGTGTTGATCATCGATGCCGACATGCGCAACGGTCGACTGCACGAAGCTTTTTCGGTCGACAAGGAGCCGGGGCTTTCCGACCTGTTGGCGGGCCGGGCGACGCTGGGCGAGGTTATCGTCAGCCTGCCCGATGTCGGCGTGGACTTTATACCGCGCGGCAGCATGGCGCTGAATCCGGCGGAATTGCTGGTGCTCGGCAATCTGGAGGAGACGCTTGAGCAGTTGAAGAGTTTTTATAACCATATCGTGATCGATTCGCCGCCGATTTTGGGCGCCACCGACGCGGCGGTTATCGGCAAGTACGCCGACGCTACCTTCCTGGTGGTCAAGGAAGGCCGCTATACCGCGCAGGAATTGGAAGTCAGCTTCAGGCGTTTCCAACAGGTCGGCGTGAAACCGAACGGCTTCATTATCAACGATATGAAAGAGGGGTCGTCGTATTACCCTTATTACGGCTACGCCTACAAGCGCAGCGACATGGAGCCGAAAACCGCGTCGATGTTTACGGCCGGCTATCAGGCGGTCGGCGACTGGTTGGGCAAACACCAGGATCGCGATTATCTGTTAGCGTCAGAGTCTATCGAAGATACGGACGATAAGGCGCAGGCGTAAGACGATGTCAGGTAAAGAATATACCCGGTATATCCGGTTCTATTAAGTAGTTGGGCAAAAGTTTTCTGATATGTGTGGGAGCGGCTTTAGCCGCGACAATCGCGGCTAAAGCCGCTCCCACACATACCACTCATGTTTACGCTGGTTCCCAAGCTCCCGCTTGGGAACCCAGTGAGCAAAGCTCCAGCTTTGCGAGCTGGGAAGCTACGACTGCATGGATGCAGGAGGTAGAGCAACGCAGGAGCGGTTGCCGAGAGCTTCCCGTACTGAATTCCCAAGCAGGAGCTTGGGAACTAGCGCAATATGTTATTCACCACGAAGACACGAAGTTTATGCTTTTTCTTCGTGTCTTCGTGGTGAATAACAATAACTAACTCTGGAATATTTTTTCATGGAAATCATCCTAAGATGAACATACGCTTCGAAAGAGACTTGCCGGTGCTGCTGTTCGCGCTGGTCAGCGCGTCGACGCTGGCTTCTTTGCCCCAGGTCGAGTCGGCCTGGACCGGGGTGAAAGAGGTTTACGGCGAGCAGGATTTCGGCTTGCGTATCCTTCGCGAGGCGATGCTGGCAGTGTTGGTGGCTTACGCGTTTTTCGAGCCGCGCTTGCGGAACGGGGCATTGTCCAGAGCGGTGTTGGCTTTTTTAGGCGTTGTTGCCACCTATGTGTTGTTTGAAATCGGCTATGCGCTGTATCTGGACTTGCCGCTGGTGGTGCCGATGGCGGGTCTGCGCGTGTTCGAATACCTGCCGCTGGCCTTGATCGGATTCGTGACCGGCCGCTTGGGCGCGGGTGAATATGTTATCCATCGCTTCGCGCATTATCTTCGTTATTACATTGCGCTCCAGGCAGCGTTGGCGATAGCCCAGGCTTTGTGGGCGCCGCCTTTGTTCGGGGTGTCGTTCTTTGGCGGCGGACGACCGTTCGGCACCTTTGTCAGTCCCAACCTGTTCGGCGCAACTATGGCGACTTGCGCGCTGCTGTTCGCGCTGGTTCCGGGGATGAGAAAGTGGCTGGCCGTCAGCGTATTTTTGGCCTTGCTGAGCGGTTCGCGGACGGCGTTCATCAGCTCGCTGCTGGTGGTTTATTTTCAGGTGTATGCGCTGCTTCGGCCCCGTGATCGCTGGGCTTTGGTCATGCCTGCGCCGATACTTGCGGTGGGTGCGCTGGTGCTGGCGTCCAGCCCTTTGCTCAGCGGCCGCGATGACGCCGATCCCACCCAGGACGGCCGCATAGACTTGTGGCAGAGGGTGTTTTCAGAGCAAATTCACGGGCCGGCGGATTTGCTGTTCGGCTGGGGGTTGGGGCTGAGTTCCAACACCATCAACGTGCTTTATGGCGCGGAACATTTTAAGGGGCAATTCGATTCGGACAGCCTTTATTTATACCTGCTGAACGGTTACGGCCTGATCGGTCTGCTGGCGTATTTATCGTTTTTATGGGCAACGACAAGCATGTCTGTCCATCCCAACAAAGGATTGGTGGCGATGTTTATTTTCGTTGCCGGGCTGACCTTCAACATGTGGGAGTATTTTCCGCAAAACGCGATATTGATGTATCTCTGGGGCATGGTATTAGGCAGCGGAGGCCAGGCGAGTTCATCCCCTGTTCAGGCTAGCTCGATAGCATCGGGTTCGTATTACCAGCGCCCATACTGACTTTAAAGGAAAAGAGCATGATCTTAACTTTTTATTATTCACCACGAACGACTGCATGGACGCAGGAGGTAGAGCAACGCAGGGAGCAGTTGCCGAGACACGAAGGACACGAAGAAAAAATAACAGTCAAAACTTCGTGCTCTTCGTGTCTTCGTGGTGAAAATTTTTTAATGTTTTTTGATCGCCTATGTTCGGACTATTGAAACAAAAACAATTATTCGGCGACGCCTTTTGGGCGCTGTTCGGACAAGTGATGTCTGCTTGTGCGTTGCTGGCGGGCACTCGAATCCTGACCGAATTGGTGACGCCCGACATATACGGGCAAGTCGCGCTGTTGAACGGTTTTGTGGCGCTGGGTGTTACCCTGTTTTCCTACCCTTTCATTTGCGCCGGCATGAGGATTTTGCCGGAGTGCCTGAATAAAGGAGAGCGTGCCGCTTTATACGGCGTTGTGACAAGACTGACGGCGAGAGCGACGGCGTTGGCGATAGGCCTGCTGGCGCTGGGCGGCCTTGCCTATCGCTATGTCTCGCATAGCGATGCGTGGCTGTTTGTGCCGGCAGGCGTTTTGTTGATAGTAACGGTTCGGCGGGAACTGGGCATTCAGTTGCTGATCGGCGAACGTAAACAGCGCGGCGCAAGTCTGTGGCAGACCAGCGACAGCATCCTGAGGCCGTTATTGGCGATTTTGCTGGTCGTGTGGGGGGGGCAAAAGGCGGAGTGGGTGTTGTTGGGTTATATCGCGGCAAGCGTGATCTCGAATACGCTTTGGTCGTTAGTGCTGGGCGTTAAGCCCGACAAAAACCGGCCTCTTATCATCATTCGTAATTTCAGGGCCGAGGTGTGGGCCTACGCATTGCCGCTGATTCCAATGGAATTGATATTTTGGATTAATGGCTTGGGCGACCGGTACATCATCGGCTATTTGATGACGGCTGCGGAGGTGGGTTTGTATGCGGCGACTTACATGATTATCAACGAGGCCTTTAACCGTAGCGCAATGGTTTTGTTGCGCATCTTTCAGCCGGTTTATTTTCAGTCCTGTTGCCAAAACCGGAGCAAGGAAGGCTTCAGGATCTTGTGGATATGGATAGGCTGCGTTGTCGCTTTGGGGATTGTCGGCGTGTCGCTCGTGCTGGTTAGCAAGGACTGGGTGGCATCGATGGCGCTGGCGAAATCCTATCATTCGGCGGTTGAGTTGATGCCGGCCATAGCGGTCGGCTGCGCGCTGCATGCCTTGGGGACCGTAGTGGCTCAACCGCTGCTGGCCAATAAACGGACACGGTTGTTGTTGCTGGGGCGCGTATGCGGAGCGGTGACGGCCGCTGTCAGCATTCCGTTGATGGTGAAAGAGTTTGGCTTACTTGGCGCTGCGATGGCTAATCCTATCTATTTCGGCGTCGAGGCTCTGGTGTTGGCAATGCTGGCTAAACCCTGGCGGAGCGTCGACATCGAGGATAAGGCGGGAATAGCGCAGGCCGAAGAGGAAGCATCGGTTACGGCCTGACGGGGTTGCGTAGGTCGAGTTTGCTTTCGTTCCTATGTGGCTTGGACGGGGTTTGCAACCCCGTCCGAAACGTTTGACGGATGAAGATATGGCCGTAGTTATCGAAAACGGTAGGGACGGGGGGCAACCCCCATCCCGCTCGGGGGTCAACAGCTTATCAAAGCAAGAATAGAAGGGGGGAATACCATGACGTATACGTCAACAGCATCAGGAATCTATGGCGATATTTTGCGCGAATGCGTGGCCTGTAGAGCCGAGAAAATAAGATATTGGCGGCAGAAAAACTTCCATTATACGGAGAG
>Ga0208756_100653_pt1 | contig 13099 bp, 10 predicted proteins | sample LakWasMe73_LOW10_2_FD_183901 | JGI IMG/M metagenome (GOLD analysis project Ga0208756, IMG submission 183901) | Freshwater sediment methanotrophic microbial communities from Lake Washington under simulated oxygen tension - Sediment Metagenome... | ecosystem: Environmental > Aquatic > Freshwater >... | reverse complement strand
ATAGAAAAAGACTTGCGAAATAACGCATTCCACAAATCCCAGTAGTTGAGAATAGTGTATGGCCTACGAAATCATAAGCATCGGTGATGGCGAAATGCTCTATAACGCCTTCCAGGGGGTGGCGATGATATTTGGAAACAATAGTCTGAACAAACTTATCAGCGCCGGATTTGCGCTGGGGATACTGCTGATTTCGCTCCGTTACCTGACCGATCAGGAATTCCCTTTGCGATATGCTTTGGTGGGTCTGATCCTGTATTTGGTGATGTTCACTCCAAAAGATACGGTCACTATTGAAGATATTTACTCAGGACAGGTCAGGGTCGTTGCTAATGTCCCAATAGGCGTGGCAATTCCGATGTCTGTCATATCGACAATGGGCGTCAAAATGACAGAGATGTTTGAGACCGCGTTCTCGACACCGGCAGAAGCCAACATGTTACAACACGGTTATCTGGATTCGCTCAACACGCTGATCAAACTACGCAATATAGGGACGGGGACAGCCGGGTCGAACAATGGATTGAGTGGTGACCTCTCCAAAACCATCAACGCATACATTGAAAACTGCGTGATGTTTGATCTGGAAATCGCAACAGGAAATCACGAGGTATCCCGAGAATCTTTGCAAAAATCCCCCGATTTGTGGGATGCCATGAGAACGACGTTTATTAACCGCGACATTATGGTCTATTTGCCGAACGCTCCCGCTGGTGAACAAAAATCATGCGAAAATGCTTATAAATCGGTTAACGAGTATATGGCAGGCGGAGATTTTAAGGCTCAGTGGGCTAAATACATGCAAGGCGTGTTAGATATTCACGATCCAGCGGTCTCGCCGGAGGATAGAATAGATGTTGCAGCACAGGCTCTAAGTTTAGCGGGTATAGATGCGCAGACCTATATGCGCAACGCACTAATGGCCTCTTATTTAAAGGATGGCCCTGCGGCTTTCATCAAGCGGACAGGACAGGAGCAATTAAATCTGCAATGGGCCGGTGAACAGAGCATGTTCAACCAAATTGAACGACCGCTAATGGCCTTTGTTGAGATGTTTACCGTCGCTACATCACCCATCGTCGCATTTTTGTCCACACTCGGACCTGCCGGTATGACCATGATCGTGCGCTATATCCAAATGATGATTTGGATAGCGTTATGGGGGCCGGTTATGGCGGTGTGTAATCTTTACATCACTATAGTGACATCCCGTGCAATGGATGCGATGGCGACTCAAGCCGCTGACAATGGATCAGCGCTGTCTTCGATGGTAATGCATGACAAGCTTTATCAGACGCTGGAAATCTGGTTGTCCGCAGGTGGTATGTTAGCATCAAGCGTACCGGCCTTGTCACTGATGCTGGTGTACGGCGGCTCGGTTGCGGCGACCAACCTCTCTGGAAAAATGACATCGGGGGCATCCAACAGCGTGAATCCCGGCAGACTTGCCCCTGATCCTGTTTCAATAGAGTCATCAATGAAATTGGGTTCGATGGCTGAATATTCGCCCAACACCGGCGCCAAAAAATCGGGCATGGCCGATACCCTATTTTCGGCCTCTTCGACGTTTGGTCGTGCATCGCAAAGCGCGACGGACTCTCTGCACAGTGCGAGCGCAACCGCTTCGCAGGCGCTCAACAGCATGACGCAGTCAACTAACCGATCTGGCTCCATGAGCAGTGATTCAAATTCTGTTATGAGTTCACTGACAAATTCAACATCCGAATCCGACAACTGGGCGGCGTCAACGGGTAGAACCATAGGCGACCGGGTTGGGACTACACAAAGCGAAAAAGAAGCGGTGTCGGCGGCGGTCAGTGGATCTTTGGCGGCGGGGCTTTCCACAGGGAAGGGCATTAATCCTGCCACTTTGGGCGCCAGTGCCCAAGCTCAATTGCAGTCTACAACGGGTATGGATGCGGCCAAATCCAAAGAAATGTCGGATCAAGTGCAGGACACTTGGAGCAAAGGCTATGCAGGTGGTTCTCAAGTCGCAAAAATGCAACAAAGCGCTCAGCAACATTCAGATCAAACATTTTTTGGCTCAGAGGAAATGAAGGCGAAAGGCGAACAATACCTTAGCCAGTTGCAAGCCGTAGATCAAGCCAGTGAAAAATTTACCCAAACCGCATCGATGCAGGATTCAGCAGGAAAATCACTGTCGCTCCCTTATCAGGATTTGGCAACAAGGCTTAATAAATCCGGTGCGCTCCCGGATATTAACAGGGCAAATAATAAGCTGGAAAGCAATATGAGTGATAAAGATAAAGCGAATCTCTCTGAAAACGCGCAATACGAAATTAACCGGTCGAGCGCGAGCGGTCTCGTTGGTGGAGATCGTGATGCGCTGGCGGGATTCTTGAAGCTTAATCAGCAGGATCCTGCAAAAGCCGCCGAAATACTCAATTCGGCAATAATGCCTACCTCCAGTGGATCAGGCGTTAATATCAGCCCCACGGAATTCAAAAAAGACAGCCAATCTGTTGACGGTATTGTCAGTAATGAAACCGCTGCCGGCTTTAGGTCAAAAGCCAAAGGCGAAGACGGCGATCATGACACAAGTAGTGACATTGATAGCCAGCGCGGACACGGGGCTGCGGCTAACAAGTCTGCATCGCAGACCTCTCATCAAGATCATGCACCTAAACCTTCTGCGGATAATGGCAACAAAAACAAACCCGTCGCATCAAGCGCCGGAATTAAGGATTCTAAATCTGGCGGTTCAACTTCAGCAGGATCTCCGAAGGCTAAAGTGGATGCAGCTCTCAAAAACGCCAACCTCGGCAATGCAGCTGAATTCAGAAGCAAAATTGAGTCTGGCGGAAAACTGGGTAGCAAAGATACATCGGGCATGATGGGTAGCGCAATGAAAAACGAAGGTCATCTCGCTTACGACAACGTCGCTAAGCCCGCAATCAGTGCCGCAACCACTGCGGCCGATTTTGCAACCAGTACGGCAAGATCAGCGTTAATTGCCTCCGACAAAGCGTTTAAACCCATAGATGATGCTATAAAAAACACTTTTGGCGGCGGTGATAAACAGCCCAAGCAGCCAAGCAATCCGTCTGACAACGATCTCCCTCCAACCCCAAAAAAATAACTCATTAAGGTAACAGCGTGCTAAAGTCAAAAAACAAAAAAAGATACATAAGCTAAACAGCCAATTCCAGACTCAAGCCAACGAACTTGGGCAAAAACTCAATGCGCAACTTCGCCAAGCTAAAAAGGAATTTGAATTGAGGGAATTTGAAAACAAAAGCAACAATTGCCAGAATAATGTTTTTGGCGAAAACTTAAACATTACAAAATGGTAATGTTTTGGAAGGCTTCCTGCAATGTGATCGAGGTTATCCTATTTCTGAAATCAGGCATTTCTGTCTGATATGAAAGAGGATTGAAAATGAGCAATAAACACAACAAATTTATGATGCCCCTATTGGCAATGGTTATCATGGTTAGTACGGCTGTTAACGTGGCGCAAGCAAGTGATTCGAAGGAAAAGGATGCAAAAGAGCTGCAGCTGTTTAGCCAAGCCAAAATTTCTTTATCCGAAGCGATCAAAGTAGCGGAACAAAAAGTCGGCGGTAAGGCCATGGAAGCCGAAATCGATGATGAAGCCAGCAGCGTTCAATTCGAGATAGAGGTTGTTAAAGAAGGTAAGGTGCATAACGTTCTTGTCGATGGCAATACCGGTAAGGTGCTTAAGGTTTCGCTAAGCGATGAGTCTAACGAAGGTGCTGAAAACGAGAAAGAGTAAGCTATTAATGCCGGGGTAACGCCCCGGCATTTTTTTTGAGGCTATGAAAATATTAATGATTGAAGATGATTCTGAGACTAGAAATTATGTCTCGGCAGGTTTGAAAGAGGCCGGCCATATGGTCGATTTGGCTAAGGATGGCTACGAAGGCTTACTCATTGCCAAAGAAGGCAATTATGACCTTCTTATTGTCGACCGTATGTTGCCCCACCTTGACGGATTAACCGTGGTAAAAACCCTGCGAAGTACGCAGTGTAATGTGCCGGTACTGTTCCTGACCACAATGTGTGGCATTGATGACCGCGTTGAAGGTTTGAATGCAGGCGCGGACGACTATCTGGTCAAGCCGTTCGCTTTCAGCGAGCTTGCCGCACGGGTTAACGCCTTGCTGCGCAGACCACGGGAAACGGCTGAACTGAAAGTCTTACAAGTCCGGGATCTTGAGATCGATTTGTTGAAAAGACTGGTTAGGCGCGATAAGCAAGTTATCGATCTTCAGCCAACAGAGTTTCGTCTGCTTGAGTATCTTGTTCGCCATGCCGGACAGGTGGTAACGCGCACCATGCTGCTGGAAAACGTCTGGGATTTTCATTTTGACCCCCAAACCAATATTGTCGAAACCCACATCAGCCGCCTGCGCGGCAAGCTGAATGCCGGGAACAAGTCTGATCTTATCCATACAGTTCGTGGCGCAGGATATATCATCCATGAAACTACCTAGTATTGCCAATACCACCAGTTTTAAACTGTCAGCCTTATATTTGGGCCTATTTTTGCTTTCTTTTCTGGCCATTGGCATAACGGTTTATTTGTTGACTTACCATACACTGGAGCAACAACTTAAAAATACAATCGAGACAGAAACCATTCTGCTAAAAGCGGAATATGATTCTAGTGGGCTAGCTGAATTAAAAAAGGAGATTGGGGAAGCAGGCGTTTCGGTATCTCATACCCTTCGGGAATATGGCGTTGTAAACCAGCATGGCGAGTTGATAGCGGGAAATTTCGGGGATTTTAAACCGTTAGCAGGATGGCAAATTATCAGGCGTGGGACTGAGTCTATTAACTATGACGAAGAAACCCAAAACCTTTATGTCAGAGTTATCGCGTTACCTAATGCCATGTGGCTGGCTGTTGGTCAGGACGGCGACTACATTCAAGAGGCGGGGGAAGCGATTATTCAGGCTTTTATTTGGGGCTTGGTATTGGTTATTTTTCTGGGTGCGGGCGGCGGATTGTATCTTAGCCATACATTTCTGAGAAAAATACAGCGCATTACCCAATCAACGCAGGCCATTATTGCTGGTGATCTGAAACACCGACTGCCGGTTTCAAAAAACCGCGATGAACTGGACAAACTCGCAGTATTGCTAAACCTGATGCTGGATAAAATCGGGGCATTGATTGACAACGTTCAGCAAGTCTCCAATGACATTGCCCACGATTTACGCACGCCGATCAGCCATTTGCAATTCAGGCTTGAGGATGCTGTAAAAAGGGATCTTTCGGCAGAGCAGTACAAAGAACGAATCGCCTTCGCTATTGAAGAAGTCGATGGAATTCTCAATACGTTCTCCGCCCTGCTAAGAATTTCGCAGATTGAATCCGGCTCCCGCCGTAGTGGTTTCAAGACCGTCAATCTCAGCGAGATCGTTGTTTCCGTCACCGATGCGCTGTATCCAGTAGCGGAGGAACAGGGAAAAACCATCAGCGTAGATATTGACCCGGATGCAACACTGACCGGTGATAAAGAACTGCTGACTCAACTGGTTTTCAACCTGCTGGAGAATGCCATCACTCATACGCCAGGAAACACACAGATCAAGGTCAGCCTGAGATCGTCAGGCGCTCAAGCTGAATTTATGATTGCCGATAGCGGCCCGGGGATTGCCGAAGCGCATCGTGAGAAGGTATTTCAACGCTTTTATCGGCTGGAACAAAGTCGCACAACGCCGGGCAACGGTCTCGGTCTCAGTATCGTTGCAGCCATTGTCGATCTTCATGGTGGTGCCATCGCGCTATCGGATAACAATCCAGGCCTTAAAGTTGTCATCCATTTCTGTAACAATCAGATTATGGCTCAATGAAAATCAGCAGAAACAAATTCTTCCCGGCAATATTGTTTTGTTTACAGTTTGGTTGTTCCCAATACCAATCAAAACCACTGACGGAACAAGCCGTGGAGCTGCAACTTGAAACACCCACAGCGTATCAGCTAAGCATTCAAGCCGCACAGATTAAGCATCCTTTACTCAAACCCATGCCGTTTAATATCCAGGATGGTCTGTCGCCGGATGAAGCGGCTATTTTGGCGGTATTGCGCAATCCGGAATTACGTGCGGTAAGAGATCAACATGGCATTGCCAACGCACAACTTTTGCAGGCAGGCTTATTGCCTGACCCTCAAGTCTCCTACAGTCTTTCCGCGCCTTCCGGGGGCTCTAACCTGGACTCAAACAATGCCTTCGGTATCGGTCTGAGCTGGCAGGCGACTGCCTTGATTTGGCGGGAAAACAAAATAACGGCCGCCGAAAAACAGCAACAGGGCGTCGATCTGCAAATTGCTTGGCAGGAATGGCAAATAGCTCAGGCAGCAAAATTGGCCGTTTATCAATTAATCATTTACAGCAAACAACAGGGGTTACTAACCGAAATGGCGCAGCGTTTGGAAGATAATCGTGCGCGACTGCAACAGGCCGCTGACGAGGGTTTGGTCACGGAGCTTGAGCGGGTTGCCGCCGTGTCGGCCAAAAATCTGGTCGATATTCGTTTACTCGCACTTAAACTGCAAAAAAAACAGCAGCAACAACGTCTGAACCGTGCCATGGGACTCAAGCCTCATGAAGCAGTCAGGCTGCAACAGGATATAGAGCTGCTAACCGAACTGAACACTCCGGCTTATGATACTTTAATACATGACGTAGAAAACTTGCGGCTGGATTTGATGGCCTTGAAACGAGGCTATGAGAGCCAGGAAGAGCGCGTGCATATCGCAGTATTGCAGCAGTTTCCGCAAATCAGTATTGGCTTTAATCATGCCCGGGATAACAGCAATCTATATACCATGGGCTTTGGCGTCTCGATGACAGTGCCCATATTCGATCGTAATCAGGGTCAAATCGCGCTTGATCGGGCCACACGTCAACAACTGTTCGATCAATATACCAGTCGGCTGTTTCAAGCCAGAGCCGATATTGCCGAATTGTTGGTCACTATCGCATCGATAAACAAGCAAATTCAATCCGTTCGTCATGCCATTCCCGATTTGGCCAATCTGGTTAACGCCTATCAGTCAGGTATCGAAAACGGCCAGGTTGACGTATTTAATTATTATGTGGCCTGGAACAGTCTGACGGATAAGAAAATTGACCTGCTAACCTTGGAATTGCAGTTAGTGCAGGCGGGGATTGCTTTGGAGGTAGCGAGTGGACTTTATCATGTGACCCCTGATTTTCATGGAAAATAATTATGAAGTTCTATTCTAAAATCACCGTCATCATTGTTTTATTACTGACTCTTGTTATCGGTAGTGCGGTGCTTTATTGGTTGGCAAAGCCGCACGATTTAACCGGATCGGACGCGTCGGCTTCCGAACCGGAGCCGGTTGCCCAGGTTGAAACGGTCAAACTAGAAAAAGGAGAAATCAAAGAAACTTTTACCGCCTATGGCGTGGTTTTGCCTTTACCGGACAAGTTGAAGACGGTTAGCGTGCCCTATACCAGTCAGGTCGATAAAATGCAGGTCAATCAGGGCCAGATTGTTCAGCAAGGCGATCTGTTACTGACCTTAAAGCCGGGCGCGAGCGCTATGTTGCAACTGGAGCAGGCGCAAAGAGAACTGGCGGCGGCATCACGCGAAAATCAACTGTTGCAAGAACGCATACGCCTGAAATTGGCGACTAAACAGGATTTGGTAGGCTCTCGATTGCGTGTCGAACAGGCTAAGGTCATGCTCAAAAATTTGGTTGACCAAGGCATAGGTAAAGAACAGCATATCAGGGCAGAAAACGCCGGTATTATCTATCTGGTTAATGTGCAACAAGGACAAATCGTTTCTGCCGGTATGCCGTTGCTACAGCTCGTTGACCAGAACCAGTGGATGGTGCGCCTGGGTATCGAACCGGAAGATTATGATCATCTGCAAGTCGATCAACAGGTATTGATTACGCCGGTCAATACGCCCGTTTCAGAACCGGTTAAGGGCCGTATTGAAATTATCACCCATCAAATTGATCCAACCACCCGCTTGCTCAATGTCTTTGTCAGGCCAGCGTTAAATCAGACTTTGTTAATCAATGACTTTGTTGAAGGTCGGATTATTATCTCCTTGGTTAATACCTTACTGGTTCCCCGGCAGGCGGTTTTGCCCGATGATGGCGGCTACAGTCTGTTTACGGTTGAAAACGGTCATGCCGTTAAGCATCAAGTACAACTAGGTCTGGAAAATGACACACAGGTTGAAGTGATAGCGACGGATTTAAAGGAACAGGACGAGGCAGTCGTATTAGGCAACTACGAACTGGAATCTGGCATGGCGGTGTCCGTGGCGCCGAGCACCCAACTCGACAAAGGAGTATCACCATGACGGAATGGGCCCATTTACACCGTCGTTCTATTCTGTTTGCACTCAGTCTATTCGCCATCGCCGGATTCTTTGTCATTGGTAGTACGCCGGTCAGTTTGTTTCCTCAGGTGACCTTCCCAAGAGTGGTCATCAATCTCGACGCCGGAGACATGCCTGCTGAGCGCATGGCTGTTCAGGTCACCTGGCCGGTAGAAGAGGCTGTACGCGCCGTGCCGGAGGTGCTGACTGTCCGTTCTGCGACCAGTCGCGGCAGCGCCAATATTTCCATTAATTTTAACTGGGGCGTGGATATGGTTTCCGCCATGCTGCAGGTTGAATCCGCCATTAATCAAATTCGTTCAACGCTGCCTGCAACCTTGTCATTTGGCGTCAGACGCATGGATCCGACGATATTTCCCGTGCTAGGTTACAGTCTGTCATCCGCCAAGCATAGTCTGGTCGATCTTCGGGATATGGCGCTCTATCAAATCAGACCGATCTTGTCGGCCATTCCCGGTGTGTCAAAAGTGGATGTACTGGGCGGTGCAATTGCGGAATACCAGGTACTCGTCGATCCGGCGCGAATCAATGCCTTAGGTTTAAGTCTGGATGATATTGCCAAAGCCTTATCGACAGCCAATATTATCCAGGCGGTAGGCCGACTGGAGCAAAACTATAAGCTTTATTTGATACTAGCCAATACCCAGTTGCAGAGTTCGGAACAGATCGCGCAGACTATTTTACGGAGTGGTCAAAATGGCCTGGTCTTTCTTGAAGATGTCGCACAAGTGGTTAAAACGACCGCGCCGCAATGGCAAAGGATCACCGCCGAAGGTCGCGATGCCGTCCTGTTTCAAATTAATCAACAACCCGGCAGCAGCACGGTTGAAATTGCCCGCAACGCACAATCCCAACTGGAACTCATCAAACAGAAGCTCCCGGCTGATATCAAAATCGCCAAATGGTACGACCAAAGCGATTTGATTGTAGCCTCTGCTCTAAGTGTTAGAGAAGCCTTATTAATTGGCCTGGGCTTGGCCATTGTTACCCTGCTGGTGTTTCTACGTAATATCAAAGTCACCTTGATTGCTGCCATTACCGTGCCCATGGCTTTATCCACGACCGTATTAATACTGTATTTACTGGGACTTGGCTTTAATATTATGACCCTGGGCGGCATGGCCGCCGCCGTGGCGTTGATTATCGATGACGCGATTGTCATGATTGAGCATATTATTCGCCGCATGCGTGAAGCTTCAGGGACGTATCTGGAACGGATTCATCTGGCAGCCAACGAATTCAGTAAACCGTTGGCAGGATCATCAGCATCGACGATTATTATTTTTGCGCCTTTAGCATTCGCTGCGAGACAGGAGTCGAGTAGTCTCCAGAAGCGATAGTGCATGTGTTTTCACGCAGCTTGCGAAGTGAAAATGCAGGCTTTACGAAATCGCGTCGAGTCATTGGAGAGCATGTGAGCTACCCCTTGTTGGGTAGCGATCGAGTGACCAGGACGGCTGGAGCCGCCGAAGGCATAAGCGGTCGCGTAGTTTTTGCCGCTTGTTGGGCAGGGATGCCCATAAAAGCTTTCGCAAAAATAGCGACTCCCCGATTTATCCGGCGTCAGCGGCAGTTTCTTTAAAGCCTTGTCTATCACCATGGCTTCAGCACTGTTTATCTCTTTTGTAGTGGCTTGGTTAGCCGTGCCCTTGTTGGCCTCTCATACCCTGACGCAAAAAGATACCGAACAGGAAGAAAACGGTCCGGTGACACACTGGTTTCATCAACGCTATCAAAGCCTGCTGCAACTTATGTTGCCTAGGCCGTGGTTCATAGTGGCCGCATTGATTCCGCTCCTGGTCGCCGGTTTCTTTGGCTGGCAACAGACCGGCTCAGGATTTATGCCGTCGATGGATGAAGGTGGCTTTATTCTCGATTATCGGGCCGCACCAGGTACTTCGGTATCGGAAACGGACCGCTTGTTAAGACAAGTTGAAAAGATTCTGCATAACACACCTGAGGTGGAAACTTATTCGCGCCGCACCGGTAACAGTTTGGGAGGCTTCCTGACCGAAGCCAATGAAGGCGACTTTTTTGTGCGCTTAAAGCCATTACCCCGGCGCAGTCTGGATGAGGTGATGGATAGCGTTCGAGAACAGATTGGCATTCAAGTCCCGGGACTGAGCATTGAACTCGCCAAACTGATGGAAGATATCATCGGCGATTTAACGGCGGTTCCACAACCGATAGAAATCAAACTGTATTCTAATGATGGGCAGTTATTAAAAGAACTGGCGACGAAAGTCGCCCTGGCGCTGGAAAAAATACCGGGCGTCGTTGACATTAACAATGGCGTCATTCCCTCCGGCGATGCGTTAAATATCCGTGTATTGCGTGATAAAGCCGCACTGGAAGGACTCAGTCCGGATGCCGTAACACAGACGCTTAATAATTATCTGAAGGGCACCATTACCACGCAATTGCAGGAAGGCCCCAAAATGGTCAATCTGCGCATCTGGATCCCTCGTGCCGAGCGCTCAACGATTCGGGCATTAGACAATCTGCGTATGCGCTCGCCAGACGGCCATTGGGTGCCGCTTAAACGGATTGCGAAAAACACCACGGAAACTGGGCAGGTACAAATCAAGCGGGACAACTTAAAACGCATGGTGGCAGTCACTGCCCGTATCAGCGGACGGGACATGGGATCTACCGTTACCGACGTCATTAAAACGCTTGATCAACCCAGCATGTTGCCGCATGACGTTTATTATGTTCTGGGCGGGTTATATGAACAGCAACGCATCGCATTTCATGACTTGATTGTCGTGTTTATCGCGGCGGTGGCGCTGGTTTTTGTCTTGTTACTGTATTTGTATGAACATTTTCATGTGGCGCTGTCAATGATGCTGACCACCTTGTCGGCGGTAGCGGCCGTGTTTGTCGGCTTATGGCTGACCAATACCGAGCTAAACATCACCGCGATGATGGGTATGACTATGGTGATCGGCATCGTCACCGAGGTCAGTATCTTTTATTATTCCGAATACCAAAGTCTGCCTGTGTCAGAGGTGGGCATTCAACGCATGATTACTGCCGGTAACAACCGCATGCGCCCGATTGCCATGACCACTGTGGCCGCAATTCTTGCGCTTATGCCATTGGCTTTGGGCATCGGCGCTGGTTCTGAAATGCTGCAACCGTTGGCCATTGCCATTATTTCCGGCTTGGTTGTCCAGATGCCGCTGGTGCTGATTTTATTACCGGCATTGCTCAAAATATTTTTAACGATCAAAGGAGAGTCTGCTTTCTCTAAATAACTGTAAAAACAATTTGTCGGGTTACGCTATCGCTAACTCGACAAAAGGGTTCAACACCCATTAAACAACAGGAAAAAATCATGTACAAAAAACTATTAATCACAACTTTCGTCAGTTTAACCTTCTCTGCCGCCGTTTATGCCGAGGAAACCTGCGAGATAACGTTTGAAAAACTTCCAGGGGTTGTCCAGGCGTCGGCACTGAAGCATCTGGTTCGTAGCAGCATCACCAAAATCGAAGCCATCCAGGATGAAGGGATTACTAAATACGAAATTGAAAGTAAAAATGACGGTATCAGTAAAGATATCACTTTTGCCGCCAATGGCCTGGTGATGGAAATTGAACAGGGTATGCAGTTTGCGCAATTACCACTTGCCGCACAAAACGCGATTAAAAAAGATTACCCTAAAATCAAAATAACCGAGGTTGAAAGCGTACAGGAATTCTATTTTGACGTGGATGGTAATAATGTGGATGGTAAATCTGTCGAAGTTAAAGTCTTGGCATCGGGCGATATTAAAGATGACGATGCAACCGATAAAAAGGACTGAGACTCAATCATCATTGCCTTGCTAACATGCTGAAAAATCCGGTAACACTTATTCCACGAACCATCTGGCTAGACCCGGTTATCAGTTTGCTGATCGTGATAGGTATCGTGATTGGCACTTGGAGCCTGCTACGCGATTCGTTACGACTGGCATTAAGTGCCGTCCCGGCACATATCGAGGTCATCGTAGTGGAACCTATCTGCGCCAATGTCCTGGCGTCACGGATTTCACGATCTGCATATCTGGGGCATGAGTACAACCGAGGGTGTCTTGACCGTCCATTTGGTAATGCCCGAAGGATACCCCGGTGACGCTTTCATGGACGACATCATGCGGACGTTGTAAGAGCGCTTTTCCATCCAGCACAGCACGTTGCAAATGGAGTAAGGAATGACCAGCCATGTCTGTACGCTAAACTCAAACACTGCGGATTCGCACAATCACTGAAATCGGTGATGCGTTCATACAAACCATCTCATAAGTGATTTTCAATGCCGATGCTGGTGATGAGCGTCTGGAAAATGAGGATGGAAATGAGTCATTGGTATGTGCCGATGCAGGTGTCGGTGCTTCGTACCAAGCTCGATGGGAATATCATGCTCATGCTGGTGATGTTCGTCGTGGGTGTGCTCATGATCGTGTTTCAGAGTCTTATGTACATGGGAATGGTGATGCTGCTCAGTCAAGTGCAGCCAGATACCCAACCCCATCAACGTTCCAGCGACAACCAGTGTCAGCGTCAACGGTTCGCCCATTGCCAACGCCAGTATCGCACCGATGAACGGAGCGACAGAGAAGTAAGCTCCAGTACGAGCCGTTCCAAGGTGACGCAAGCCAACAACGAATAGAACCAGACTCACGCCATAGGCTAGAAACCCGACGACCAACGCCCCAGCGAGATTCAACAA
>Ga0208756_100651_pt1 | contig 13137 bp, 9 predicted proteins | sample LakWasMe73_LOW10_2_FD_183901 | JGI IMG/M metagenome (GOLD analysis project Ga0208756, IMG submission 183901) | Freshwater sediment methanotrophic microbial communities from Lake Washington under simulated oxygen tension - Sediment Metagenome... | ecosystem: Environmental > Aquatic > Freshwater >... | reverse complement strand
ACCCTTGCTGCACGACGGTTTTATTGAATAAACCAAAGTCGTATCGGTCTACTTCACCTATTTTTTCACTAGAATTCCTATTCTAATAAAAACTGGATTTGTTGCTTTTTTTAATCATACAAGTCGTCCAGCAGGAGAGGGAGCCATCATGCTCATCAACCCACGCCCATTTCCCGGCTCAATACATAGCTCATATCGAGCACCATGCCGACATCCCCGCTACCGAGCAAAGCACACCCGGTCACCCCGCGAATACCGGACAAATAGCCATGCAACGGGCGAATCAACACCTGCTGCTGACCGATCAGCTCATCCACCGAGAGCGCGGTACGCTGCCCATCTTTACCCACCACCACGAACAAATGCTTGAGTTCATCATCACGACTGTCCGCATCCGGCGTCAAGGCCGTCAACCGAGACGCCGCGCCGCCTTCCGCTTGCCCATGACCGCTCAGGAACTGGATCGGCAGCACGTCATCGGCCGCCAGGCGCAGCATGTAGCGCCCCCGGTCGGCCGATACCTGCATCAACTCGTCTGCGCCTGAACGCACGATGCGTTGAATGGCATCAATAGGCACCACATACTGCACCTCGCCGACGCGCACCGCCATGCCTTCCAACACTACCATCGCCAACGGCATGGTCAAGAAAAAGCGCGTACCGCCGGCCGGCAAATTGTTCACTCGCAAGTCGCCGCCAAGATGGCGCAGCTGGTTGCGGATAGCCGCAAGATCGACACCCTCGCCCTCGCCGTTCGACACCTCCCCGTAACCGTCGCGCAAGACCAACGCGACATCAGGACGATCCTCAATCCAGCCCAACTGGCGGCTCCGTTGCATGACCCGCTGAACATCGATACCGTTGCCATCATCCTCTACCGTAATAGCCACATGATCCTCGTGCTTAACCAGCAACACCCGGCAAGTCCCTCGCCCGACCTTGCCTGCACCGACACGGTGCTCCGGCGCTTCAATGCTTTGGCTCACGCAAAAGGCCGCCAAGGTACGCAACGCCGACTTCAGCGTATCGAGCATACTAAAATCGAGCTCTATTTCATCGCCGATAGTCACCAGCGATACCTGCCGGGAGTGCTGCCGCGCCAGCCCCTCTATGAACGGCGCCAAGGGTTTGAGCAACAAAGCGGCCGGGCGCACGCGCACGGCAAGCGCTTCATCCTGCAAGCGATTCAGCAGCGCAGTATTTTGCGATTCGAGCTGAATAAGCTTTTCCACACTCTCCAACCAACTTTCCAGCGTCTGACGCACCGCGCCGCGCGCCGCCTGCCAATTATCCCCGGCATCGGCCATTTCCGATTCGACCAAACGCACCAGATCGGACTCGAATAATCGGGTCAACAAGTGATGCACCATCGCCTGTCCGGTGACCAGTTCGCCGATAGATTCGAGCATATCGCCCGACATCGTACTTTGCATCGCCATAGCGCGCATAACGTCCTCATCGGCGGAACTCACGGCCTGATCGCCGCCGACTTTGCCGCTCGCAAAGTCTCCCGCCTTGCGATCCGCCAATGCGGCTTCCACATGCAGACACCGGCCTTTCGGGTCCAACACAGTCAGCGCCTCATTAAAACCAGCCTCGCCCAGCGGGCTAGCCAGTAAAAAATCGAATAGCGTGCGGTCACCGTCAAATACCGTCACATTACTGATAGCCTGAGCAATACCCGAGTCCATCCAATTCAGGAAGTTCGCCGCCAATTCCTCGTCGTTATTGAGATCGGAACGCACAATATAGAAATGATGGCCGCTTTCCAGGCCCGACAAGACAACCTGCACGTTCTCCGGCGTCAGTACCTTATGGAACGCTTTCGGCAAGCCCAGACGCGCCTCGATCTGCGCGGAAGATACCGTGCCGTTGGCGGTAAAGGCAGCCTCGGACGCTTCCTGCAACAGCTTTTCGATCTGCGCCATATCCGGCGTTTCGCCCAATTCGGCGACATCCAGGATAATTTCAATATCGCCGATAAACGATTTGGCGATATGCAGCAACACCACATCCGGGGCCATCTCGGTGATCTCCGCGCGCGCGAACAAATCCACTATCGACATGCTCAAATGCGCCGCCGTCTCCATGCCATAAAACAAGCAGGCATGATAAACCTGGCGCATCAACTCGATCATGCGCATGCACTGCAAACGCACATCCTCCCGGCGTTTGATGCGTTCTATGACGTTGCGCATTTCGAGCAGGGTTTCGAACACATGATTCGCACACCAGGCGCGCAGCGTAGTGCGAGGATCGGCAGACAATCCGCTACGATCTTCGAGCATTACCTCGGCCACCGAGGCCAGCTCCTCGTAAAGCAGGAATTCAAGGCGGGCGAAATGGGCGTTCAGGGATTCAATTCCGGTGCGGGCATCGGCGATTACCCTGTCCAGCACATCCATCACCCGCACAAAACCATGCGCTTCGGCAAGCGCCCGCACCTCTCCCGCCGCAGCCACAATAGCCTCCAGCGACAGTTCTTGGTCTGCGGACAAATGATTGCCCAGCTGCGATAACTTGCCGAGAGGCTGTTCCAGCGCATCGAAAAAACGGCGCACCGGATCGTCGGAAGCAATGCCTTCACTGCTAAGGTTAGGTTTCTGTGTAGCAAAAGTCTGCTCATAAAGCGCTTGCAGACGGGAAAGCAGCGCCTCGGCCTGACCTCGCGCAGGCCCCACAATCCCCAGAAAATCCTGCAACACCAGCAGCCATTCGAGCATGCCGATCTGCTCCGCCGCATGGCGCAAGCGCTCGGCTTCCTGGATAACAACATTTAACGCTCCGTTAGCATCGCCCTCCAGGACCGAGCGCATCTCATGCAACACGTCATGCGCCATACCGAAAAATATCTCGCGATAGACCGGGTCGTTGGCCAGAGAAGCCGTGTCCAGAGGCTCGAACACAATCGACTGCGGGGCCTCTACCTCCTCCATCCGTGGAGTCGAACCTCCTGCATCCATGTCGTCGGCAACGGTTCCTGCTTTCAGGTGCTCTTCCTCCTGCATCCATTCAGTTATTACGTCACGGACGGCTGCGAATTTTTCCTTCATCCGTAACGTAAGATCGCCTGCCATCGTTGAAGGCGCATCCTGATGCGTGGATACCGAAGATTCGAGCATAGCGCGCAAGGTATCCGTCGCCTCCAACAATAGAATGACAATTTCCTCGTCCAGCGCGACCCCATCGTCGCGCACCAGCCCGATCATATCCTCCGCCAGATGCGCCACCGATTCGATGACCGACAATCCCAACATACGGGCATTGCCTTTATAAGTATGCATAGCACGAAACAGACGAGCCACCGCATCAGTATTCAACGGCTCGTCCTGTAATATCAGCAGGCATTCTTCGACTTCATCGAGCGAGCAACCGCCTTCTTCAGCATACAAGCCCCAAACTTCATTTATATCCAACTCGTCAGACATTCCACAACCCTCAATCAATTTTGACGTTAACAGTCAAGTTTTTTGTTTTTATAATTCACCGTAGGGTACGCAGCACATTCTTACTTTGATCGCCGTGTATTTTTAAGGGACCCGCATAAAACCGCGATGCGTAGGGACGGATGAACTTGCCCTACAGATACCCACGATATAAGTAACGGCGCTTAACCAACACCTTACCTTTGTATACGGTCATTAATAACTCCACGATATGGATCGAATAAAATCTTTCCGCTCGTCCCGCCCCTTCGGCCACACCCAGTACGAACGGTTTGACGATAGAAGACAGTGATTTCGGGAAGTTATTTTTAACTGAACCCTTAGCCTTTTTACCTCAACCCCACCAATTGCCTCATCACCTGACTCAGCTCACCGCCGCGCTTATCGACCAAATCGAGCGACACCGCCCCAGAAGGCTTGGTAACAATGGCATCCGCCCCCAGCTCGCGCGCCTTGGCCGCATAAGGCGAACCGGAAAGCGCCACCGACGACAAAATCACAATCTTGGCCTTGCTCTTGAGCTTGGCGTAACGCAGAAATTCCAAGCCGTCCATTTCCGGCATTTCAATGTCCAGTAGAATCAGCGACAGATCCTTGTGCTTATCAAGTTCTTCCAGCGCTTTCTTGCCGTTTTCGGCAAACGCTACTGCCGTAAATTCCGGCATTTTGGTAACGAAACCTCGAATTACCGTGCGCATCATCACCGAATCATCCACTATCAAAACCTTGTGTTCCATATTGACTCCTTATTTCTTAAAGTTAAAAAAACGGTCTCGTTCCCACGTAAAAGCGCCCTCTCCTGCTGGAGAGGGTTGGGGGGAGGAGAATAAAAAGTATCGTAGGTCGGGTTAGGCGCTAGCCGTAACCCGACACATTCGCGCCTTATGTCGGGTTACGCTATCGCTAACCCGACCTACCCGGCTTAATAAGCGCTAGTTCCCAAGCTCCAGCTTGGGAACCAGTGTAAAAATCGTATAGCTTCGCGGGTTTGGTCATGTTCCCGCACGCCGACCAACGGGAGTGCAAGCTTTGCTTGCGCTTGCAGGCGAAGCCTGCACTCCGGCTATTGGCGTGGGAACGATGCCCCCGTCAGCACCATTAAAAGCCGCCGAATCCCCGCTCATCGGCATCCAAAGGCAACACCGCTTTAGCCGACTTGGCGCGTGCCGGGGCTGCCGCTTTCGGCGCTACACCTTGACCAAGCTGTTCCGCCCTCATCATCGCCATGATCTGACGGATCATCTCCGGCGATATATCTTCCAAGCCCGCGCCGCTCGCTTGATGCTGACGCTCGCGCAGCTTGAAACGGCTAATTTCCATACGCATCTGGTTGGCGACATTAGTCAGTTCGCCGGAAGACGAAGCCAGCTCCTCCGCTTGCTGACTGCCTTCCTGGGCCGCCTTGGCGACTTGATTCATCGCCACGTTAATCTGCGACACGCCGCTCGATTGTTCGGTACTGGCCGCGGCAATCTCGGCCACCAAATCCTTGACTTTAGTGACATTGCCGACAATCTGGTCGAGCGCCTCGCGGGTTTCATTGGCAATCCCCACCCCTTCTCTCACCCGCTTGGACGAATCCTCGATCAAATCGGCAGTCTCCCGCGCCGCCTTGGCGCTACGCCCCGCCAAGTTGCGCACTTCCTGCGCCACTACCGCAAAACCGCGCCCGTGCTGACCGGCGCGCGCCGCTTCCACCGCCGCGTTAAGCGCCAGCAGATTGGTCTGGAAAGCGATTTCGTCAATCACCTTGATGATCTTGGCAATATCCTGAGAAGACTGGTTGATCGCGTCCATCGCGCCGATCATGCCGGTCATCTTCACCTGTCCCTGATTAGCCGCCTGCGAGGTATCCATCACCAATTGGTTGGCGGCGTTGGCATTGTCGGTGTTGGCCTTAACCTGGCTATCGGTTTCCTCCAGGCTGGAAGTCACCTCTTCGACCGAAGACGATTGCTCTTCCGAATTCGCAGCCATGTTCTGCGAAGCGGCATTCAACTGCTCGGCGGACTGGCCGACCTGCTCGACCGTATCTACAATCTGGTAAAACGTATTATTGAGACCGACGAAGGCATTTTCGAACGCGACGATAATCTTTGCGTAATCGCCCTGATGACGCGAAGCATCGGCCCGAATATTGAGTTGACCGTCAACAATCGCCTGAGAAAGAGAAGCCGCATCGTCGATAATGCCGTTGACCGCATCGATACAGGTATTCAGATTGTTTTTCAGTACATTGAAGTCGCCGTTGTAGGTGTCGGTGATCTTCGCAGGAATTGCGCCTTTGGAAATGTTATCAACATAATCGGCGGCCACGTTCAACGGCCCGATCACCGCGTCCAGCGTGTTGTTCACGCCCTCGACAATCTTGCGGAAGTCGCCTTGGTGTTTAGTCGCATCAGCGCGGGTCGCCAGCTTGCCGTCCACCGCCGCAGCCGCCAGGATATTGGCATCCGCTACCAAACTGTTGACCGCGTCTATACAGGTGTTCAGGTTGTTTTTCAAAATATTGAAGTCGCCGTTATACGTATCAGTGATCTTCGCCGGAATCGCACCTTTGGCAATGTTATCGACATAATCAGCCGCTACGTTCAACGGCCCGATCACCGCGTCCAGCGTCTCGTTTACACCCTCGACAATCTTGCGGAAGTCGCCTTGGTGTTTGGTCGCGTCGGCGCGGGTGGCTAGCCTGCCTTCTATTGCTGCCTGTGACAGTAGGCCTGCATCAGTCACTAATGCTTTGAGATTGGTCCTCATCTGTTCAATGGTATCGTTGATAAAGACTTTCTTGCCGGGAAACTTCTCCAACTCTGCGTTGAAATCGCCCTCTCCAAACGCTTTGATGCAGGCCATGGCTTTCTTCTTTACGGCGATATGACCTAACACCATGTTGTTGACACCATTGGCCATCTCCGCAAATCCGCCCTGGAACTTCGAGGCGTCCATGACCACGTCAATGTCGCCATTGTCATGTTCGTTCGACATGTGCTGCATATCGTTTGTAAAATTCTTGAGATTGTCGCGCAGCAATACGGCGTTTTTTTGTAGAATCTGCGCTGTACCTTGGCATTGCTCAACCGAAATAATGGGCTGTTCCAACTCCCCTCTGGTCAAAGCCTCCAGGAATGTCGCTACACTATTCCAAGCCGTAATATCCGCCCATTCAACCAGCGCCCCGGTACGCACCCCATTGGTATCGCGCAGTATGGTGGTTACCAACGTGAATGTACGCCCCCCCAAACAGATTTCCGCGCTATGTTTTGTCGTCAGTTTTTCCAGCAGATTGCGTTGATGGGCGGGGTTTTTATGGAAAGCATCCATGTTCATTCCCATCAGTTTTGTTCTGTCAAAAAAAGGCATCTGTTTGCGAATATCCGCCTCCGCGGCAGCGAGCATGGCCTCCAGTGCGGGATTGATGTGAATTATATTGAAGTCTGCATCGACAAGCTGTAGACAGGTTGACACGCCGGACAAAACCGAGGTATAATGCTGCTGCTGCTGCTGCTGCTGCTGCTGCTGCTGCTGCTGCTGCTGCTGCTGCTGCGAAAAATATTCCAACATGTCATTCACAGCTCCCGCCGTTTCTGCACATTCGCCTTTCATCCCCGATACATCGGCTCTTACCTCCAAATTACCGTTCCTGACGGCCTCCGCTACACGGCGGATTTCTCCTATCGCTTCGCAGCGACCGGATTGCTCAATATGCTTGGTTTCCGACATCGTTTTCTCCTGTTTGCGTTCAATTAAAGTTTGCGTTGGTACCGGTGCCGCCGAGACTTTTTCCTGCTTGTCCGAAACCGGCTGCGTTACAGTCGCGTTTTCCTCTGAGTTTGTTTGGCCGACACCATCCACCCAGTCCAGCGGATCGTTAGGAACTCGGCCGCGACTGGGTTTTCCTGTTTTTTTCGTAGTCATCTACTCTCCTGTTCTTAAATTTAAATTTAATATGCACCGCCCCTAAGCTCCGGCGTAAAAATCAACAAACAGGCGAAACTTCGCCCGTTCCCAGCCAAGTGTCGTCAGCCAGCAGCGTGTTTGCCACCAATGCGAAATAATCTTCCGCGCCCGCACTGTCCGGCGCGTAATCAAAAATATTTTGTCCGTATCCCGGCGCTTCGGCCAGACGCACGTTATTGCGAATCACCACCGACAGCAGATGATCACCGAAACGTTCTGTCAAGAGATCGCGCACTTCACGGTGTACGGCCAAGCGCTTGTCGTAGCGGCATAACAGCAGCCGCAAACGAGACCAGGGAATCCCGGCCGTTTTCATCTGTTGCAACAGCCGACTGATGCCTTGCATGCTCAAAAACTCCGGCTCCATCGGCGTCAGCACGTAGTCGCAAACTGTCATCAGAGCCGCCACTTCGTCATTCCAGGTCGGCGGCGCGTCAATCACCAGATGCCCGGTCGAATCGTCCAAGTTCAGCTCCATCTTGCGTCCAGGTTTCGGATTGCAATCCCCCGGCACCAGGCAGAGCTGGTCAGCGATACGCTTTACGCCATGTCCATCCCTGGGTTCGAGCGAACCAGCCAGCCAATCGCTGACGTTCCAGGCCAGCGTTTCGGCACGAAAGCCCATGGCGGCGCTCAAATGCGTTTGCGGGTCGAGATCGACCAGGGTGACCGGCGCGCTGCCCCAGCGTGCCAGCCCGGCGCCCAGATTGAGTGCGGTGGTGGTTTTGCCTACTCCGCCTTTCTGGTTGAAGATCATTATTTTCATTCCGGTTTCCTTCGTAGGGTACGCTGCGCGTACCTTTCGTCATTCAATGGTACGCACAGCGTACCCTACAATGCTGCCATATCTTCATCCGTCAAACGTTTCGGACGGGGTTGCAAACCCCGCCCAGCCACAGTCAAAACGTTGCACGTCAGACCTTCCAGGTTTTAAAAACCTGGAAGGTCTGTATGTCGCATGTTTCTCGCCTAACGGCAGCCCCCCAGACACTTGCGTATAAAGACGAGCGCTCCGGCGCGGGAACGATGCATGCATTTTTTTACCTTTCGTGGCTAAAAACTCACTCAAGCACTGCTACGCGCCGATTCAAGCGCCTTACGTAAATCGATGGCCTGATCCGACACCATCCGCTGAATGTCGAGCATGATCGCCACTTTGTCAGCCTGTTTTCCGAAACCGCGAATTACGCTATTGCTGTCGCCGCCGAACTGGGTAGGGCGGTCGATGTGGCTTTCGGGAATCTCCAGTACCTCGCTAACGTGGTCGACAACTAGGCCGATCAGTACGTTATCAATGTCGAGTACGATAATCACGGTGCGTTCGGTGTAATCCTTAACGACCATGCCAAAACGAATGCGCACATCCATCACCGGAATCACCTTGCCGCGCAGATTGATAACGCCCTTGATAAAACCCGGTACGTCCGGCACTTCCATGATGCGCTGCATGCCGACCACTTCGGTCACGTAACCGATACCGATGCCGTATTCCTCGGCTGCGACACCAAAGGTGAGGTACATATCCTCGATGTTGTCTTCATCATTGAACACCAGTGTGGTGTTTTCGTTATCCGCGCCGTATTGACGCTCCTGGGTGTCTGCCATGTCCGACATTTCAACCTCCTCTCATGTTACGGTTATTGATTCATCCCCGTCAGGCACTATTGCCATACGGATCTTGTTAAGCTACTTCCCCTCGTTTCCACGCGCTGCGTGGGAACGCAGTATCGGCGCGCTGCGCCGCGAATTGCGACCAACGCCTTGCGTATACGAGACGCAGCGCGTCCAGCACCGCATGCCCCATCCGGCTGCTGGAATGTGCCATAAATTTTTTTCGTGTCTTTCGTGGACAAAACTGTAGTCCTCAGACCCGCTGCAATGCGCGCACCAGCAATGACGGTATTTTTTCCAGCGGCGCAATGCTGTTCGCGCCGCCCAATTTATAGGCCGCCTGGGGCATGCCGAACACGACCGAAGTGGCTTCGTCCTGAACAATCGTGCCGCCGCCCGCCTGCCGAATGTCGAGCAAGCCTTCGGCGCCATCCTTACCCATGCCGGTAAGAATGGCCGCCGCCGCGTTCACGCCGACGACTTGAGCCACCGATTTAAACAGCACATCTACCGAAGGGCGACTGTAGTTGACCGCCGCACCTTCGCTCAGCGCGACCCGGTATTGACCGCCGGAACGCACCACGGTCATGTGCCGCAAACCGCCGGGAGCGAGCAGCGCCCTACCGGGCAAAATACGGTCACCATCCTCGGCTTCCTTGACCTGCATCTTGCAAATACCGTCTAAACGTTCGGCAAAGGTGGCCGTATACCCGCCCGGCATGTGCTGGACGATCACGATACCGGGTGCGTTAGCCGGAAACGCGGGCATGATGCGCATCAGTGCTTCCACGCCGCCGGTGGAGGCGCCGATGGCAATCACCTTGTCGGTGGTTTCGCCTAAACTAGTGACCACTTCAACATCGCGCCGTCCGGTGCGTTTAAAGTAAGCGACATTCACCTCGGCGGCGGCCTTGACCCGGCGGTTGATGTCTTCGATCATCTTGGGCAGTTCGTCTACCACGCCGATTTGCGGCTTGGCTATGACATCCACCGCGCCTGACTCAAGCGCTTCCAGACTGATACGCGCGCCCTGCCGGGTAAGCGAGCTGATGACTACGGTAGGAATCGGCATCACCGGCATGAAGCGCTTAAGAAAAGTCACGCCATCCATGCGCGGCATTTCCACGTCCAAAGTAATGACGTCGGGTTGCAATTCGACCATCAGGTCGCGCGCCATGTAGGGGTTAGAGGCTTCGCCTATCACCGCTATCTCAGGATCGCGGCGCATGCCGTCGGACAGGATGCGCCGCACCAGAGCAGAGTCGTCGACGATCAGGACGCGGATTGGACGGTTACGCTTTATCATTAGCCAGCCTTCCGGTAAACGCCGCTCTGGATGGGAATCCAGCGCGAGCCCAGCTCGCGTAACGACACGGTGACGCTGGTCAACAGCCAGCCGCCCGGCTCGGTAACGTCATAGATCGCATCGATAATCTCTCGCTGCTGCGCACGGTCAAAGTAATACAGCACGTTACGGCAAAATACGACATGAAAGGCCTTCTGGAACGGATAAGGACTAGCCTTTAGATTAAGACGGCGAAAAGTGCAGACCTGACGCAGATCATCCTGCACCCGGTATTGATCCATACCCACCGGATCGAAATAACGCTCCAGCAACTTCCCAGGCATTTGCTCGATGTGAGATCCTCCATAAATGCCTGCTTCGGCATGGGCAATTACCACTTCGCTAATGTCGGTGCCCAGGATCGCCAGTTTACGTTTCGCCCAGTCGAGTCCGCGTGTTTCAGCCGCCATGATGGCAAGGGTGTAAGCTTCATCGCCTGTGGAGGCCGCCGCACTCCAGATGCGCCCGCCATCTTGAGGTAAGGTGGGCAGTATGGTGTCCTTAAAAAAATTCAGCACCTGCGGTTCGCGAAAAAAATAGGTGTGATTGGTGGAGGCCGCATGTATTACCGCAAATTCCATGTCTTGATCGCGTCCAGACTCCACTCTATCAACCAACGCTTCGAGACCCGGCACCCCGTAACGCTCGCAAACTCTCTGCATGCGCTGAATCAACAGCTCTTTTTTCTTTTCAGGGTAGATCATGCCGCATCGCTCATGCAGCCAGTCACGCATACGCTGATACCCCTGTTCGCGAGGCGCACCCACCCCGGATAATTTCTGCTGTCTGTTCATGCCCGGCCTCCCCGCGCCAACTCTTCGCAATCGAGCACGACGGCGATCTCGCCGGTACCCAGCAGGGCGCAACCGAGACTGGCCCGGATAGATCCAAGCTGCCCCTGCAACGGTTTCATTACCACCTGCTGCTGATCGTACATTTCGTCAACCGGCAAGCCTATCTGGCCGAAACTGGTTTTGAACACCACGATGACCAATGTCTCAAGCGGTTGTAGCGCTTGGCAGTCCTCGCCATAAAACTGTTGTAGACGGCAAACCGGCACCATATGTTCACGCACCCGGATCATTTCAGCGCCATGCTCGGCTGAAACGGTGCTGATCTGCCCAAGTTCCGGTCGGAATACTTCGCTGACTACATCAACCGGCGTGGCGTACAGGCGTTGACCGATGCGCATGACCAGACTATCGAGAAAGGCAAGAGACAGCGGAATCGAGAGATTGACGCGCGTACCATCCCCGGCTTTGCTATCAACGGCAATGCGTCCGCGCAAGTCTTTCATTGTGGCATTAAGCACGTCCATGCCCACGCCGCGTCCGGATAAATTGGTCACGGCTTCCGCAGTCGAAAATCCCGGCTGGAAAATGACTTTCCACAGACTCGAATCTTCAGGCTCTTCATTAATTCCGACCAATCCGCGCTCTCTGGCACGCGCCAAAATTTTTTCGCGATGCAGGCCGCGCCCGTCATCCGCCACGGTAATCTGGATGTCTCCGCCCAATTGAGCAGCAGTAAGCGTGATACGACCGGTCTCCGACTTGCCGACGGCAACTCGCTCAGCGGGAGATTCCAAGCCATGATCCGCGGAGTTACGCAGCACATGTACTAACGGCTCATACAGGCGGTCGGCCACCACTTTGTCGATCTCGGTATCCTCACCGACCATTGCCAACTCTATTTTTTTTCCGGTCTGCCTCTCTAGCTCACGCACCATGCGGCGCATGCGGCGGAATACGTCGCCCACCGATACCTGCCGCAGCTCGGCGGCGGTATCCTGTATCTCGCGCACGATCATCCGCAACCGGTGCGCGGACTTTTCAAATTCGGATAATTCCAGCCCTACAAGATCGGGGCTATGTATAACTTCGGATACGCCAAGACTCAGCTCGCCGACCAAATCCATCAGCCGATCAACCTTATCGGCCTGTACGCGCAAAAAAACGCCTTGCGTGTTGGCCGCCAATGTTTCTGATGAGTCAGACGCTCCAGATTGTGTGGGTCAGTCAAACTCACAGCTTCACCTTAAATAAATGAAAAAAACTCTTGACAAGCCTATTCGGCCCATGCTTTTTCGGGGGGGGGTAGATTATTCCAGGATTCATGTCAATATTTTATTTAGTCAATTTTAAAAGAGTTAGAACAACTTATTTGGTTTGAAGATTTTTGGAAAACCCATGAATATCAGTATGATTTGCAGGATATTTAGCGTTTTAACCTTAACTTCAGAAAAACTTCGGTTCATTATACCCCTAAAATCATTAATCACTATTTGAATAAAGGCATCTCAGAATGCCAAAGGCTAGAATTTCTCCAAAACAAATTTTCAGTGAAAACAACTCTCCAAGGTCTCATAATTTTTTTGGCCTTCGTCATCGATAAATACATAATCGCAAACGGTTTGAATCGCTTGAATATCCGCTTGGGTTTTAATATCAAATTGCTCGAATAAAGACGATTGACCCTCAATGGTTTCCAGGCGGGAAATGCACATACCTATACGCAGCTCATAAGCATGAATCTTGATTATTCCACTTTCTATCTTTGGCATATTTATCTCCTCTTCTGCTTTATAGGAATGTTTTGTAAATCTGGATAATGCTAAAAAAATACCGCCCCTTAAATCGAAACTTAAAAAGAGTACGGTCTTATATTTATTTGAATATCGAATGGCGCAAGCTATCGGGCAAACAATAAAAACGAACGATAGCTGCTGGACGCAAATCACACGGCATCTTAAGTCCTTGGCAAATATATTTCGTTGCG
>Ga0208756_100626_pt1 | contig 13546 bp, 7 predicted proteins | sample LakWasMe73_LOW10_2_FD_183901 | JGI IMG/M metagenome (GOLD analysis project Ga0208756, IMG submission 183901) | Freshwater sediment methanotrophic microbial communities from Lake Washington under simulated oxygen tension - Sediment Metagenome... | ecosystem: Environmental > Aquatic > Freshwater >... | reverse complement strand
TCAGTTTGATTGCGTTGCCGTTTTGGCATAGCGTGCTGGCCAACTAAATCAACAGTTAGATCGATTACTTAACCGAAGAGTTTTCCAACATGAACCCAACACTAGAAATATTCTCCCAAGGCGAAGAGGTCGTTACCGGTCAAACCGTCGATACCAATGCGGCTTGGCTGTCGGAGCACGTTGTCGCCATGGGCTTTAGCGTAACCCGGCATACCGCGGTGGGCGACAAGCTTGATGATTTGGTAAGCTTGTTGCGGGAAATTTCAGTGCGCGCAGATTGCTGCATTTGCACAGGCGGACTGGGGCCTACCAGCGACGATTTGACCGCCGGGGCGGTCGCCAAAGCGTTCGACCTGCCGCTGGAATTCGATGCCGTTGCCTTTGAGCAGATCAAACGGTTTTTTACGCTCAGAAACCGGCCCATGCCCGAGTCAAACCGTAAGCAGGCGATGTTTCCGAAGGGCGCCGAGCGTATTGACAATGCCTGGGGCACCGCGCCGGGTTTTTCCCTGCAAGCCGGGCGCTGCTGGTTTGCCTTTGTACCCGGCGTGCCAACGGAAATGCGGCATTTATTTTCGGAATCCATTCAGCCAACGCTGGCAAGCCGGTTTTTATTGCGGCCCGGAAAGTTGATCACCATCAAAACGCTAGGCATAGGCGAGTCGGCCATTCAGGAGCGCATCGGTGCGATTGAAATTCCGCTCCAAGTGCAGCTGGGATTTCGTGCCGGCCCGGATGATGTACAGACCAAATTGCTGTTTCCGCATGATTATCCTGAAGCTGCGATGACTGCGTTGGTGTCTAAAGTTGCGAAAGTGCTGGGCGATCCTGTTTTCGCCATTGACGGTTTCGGGCGGGCTGGCGGCGATCTGGTGTTTGTGGTCGATCAGCTGATGTCCGTCGGCGGGCACACCTTGGCTGTCGTGGAAACAGCCAGCCAAGGCTTGCTGGCGGCCAAGTGCATAGGCTCGCAATGGTTGCTGGAAACGCGCTATGAGCAAGCCCTGGAAAGGCTGGCGCAAAAGCTCGCGGTTACGATTGACGGCAATGACTTGAGCGCAGCTGCACAGATTATCGCCGGCGAAATACAAAAGACCGCTAGCGCCGATTTTGTGCTGGTTCAACTTTACGCCGGGGACGATAAAGCATTTCACGATAAAGACCAGGCCATTATTCTATATAATACGCTGCTGACTGGAGATGGATTTCATCAAACCACCCATTCAGTGGCAGGCCCTATTAAACGCAAGCAAAATCAGGCAGCGTTACTGGCACTGGATTTATTACGACGCTATTTACAACATAAAGAACTTTAAAATGCCCTTATTAAGATTGACCAACGTTTCCATCGCTTTTGGAACTCACGCTTTATTGAAAAATGCCGACTTTCAGCTGGATGCCGGAGAACGAGTAGGCTTGTTAGGCCGTAACGGCGAGGGTAAATCAACCTTGATGAAGATCATTGCCGGGAATATTCAGCCCGATCACGGCGACATCTGGCGGCAGCCGGAATTAAAACTGGCATGGCTGGAGCAAACGCCCGATTTGCCTGATGACGCGACTATCTACGATGCGGTTGCCGGCGGCTTGGGCGAGCTGGGCGAGTGGATTACCCGTTATCACGCGCTGTCTTTAACCATGGATTACGATGACGACAAGGCTTTAAATGAATTGGGCGATTTGCAGCACAAACTGGAAGCGCATAACGGCTGGCATTTCCAGCAACGGGTCGAGACCACCTTAAGCAAGCTGGATTTGCCCGGCGATTTAAAGATAAACGGCTTGTCCGGCGGCTGGAAACGGCGCGTGGCCTTGGCCAGGGCTTTAGTCATAGAGCCTGAAGTGTTATTGCTCGATGAGCCGACCAACCATCTGGATTTTGAAAGCATTACCTGGCTGGAAGAACAGTTGCTGAACTTTCAGGGTGCGGTATTATTTGTGACTCATGACCGGTCGTTTCTGCAAAAACTGGCGACCCGGATTATCGATCTGGATCGCGGCAATTTGGTGTCCTGGCAGGGTAATTACGACGATTATTTGACCCGCAAAGCCGCAGCCCTTGAGGACGAAGCCAATCAAAATGCCGAGTTCGACAAGAAGCTGGCCGATGAGGAAGTCTGGATCAGGCAGGGCGTAAAAGCCCGTCGTACCCGTAATGAAGGCCGGGTCAGGGCGCTGGAGAAGTTGCGCAACGAACGCTCCCAACGCCGCAACACTCAAGGCACCAGCAAAATATCCCTGGATAGAGGCGATGCTTCCGGTAAAAAAGTAATCGAAGTTAACGATATTAGCTTTGCCTATGAAGACAGACCGATTGTTAAGCATTTTTCCACGCTGATTCAACGCGGCGACAAGATCGGATTGATCGGCGCAAACGGAGCCGGTAAATCGACCTTGTTAAAATTGCTGTTAAAGCAGTTGGAGCCTAATAGCGGCACAGTAGAGCAGGGCACCCGGCTTGAAATCGCCTATTTCGATCAGTTGCGCGATCAACTCGATCCGAACATGACCGTTGCCGATACCGTCGCCGATGGTAATGATTTTGTCGAAATCGCCGGTAACCAGCGGCATGTGATGTCGTATTTGGGAGATTTCCTGTTTGCTCCGGCCAGAGCGCGTTCTCCGGTAAAGAGTTTGTCGGGCGGCGAGAAAAACCGCTTGTTGCTGGCGAGATTATTTACCAAGCCTTCCAATCTGATCGTCATGGACGAACCGACCAATGACCTGGATCTGGAAACCCTGGAGTTGCTGGAAGAAAAACTGGTCGATTTTGACGGCACCTTGCTGTTGGTGAGTCATGACCGGGCTTTTTTGGACAACGTAGTGACCAGCGTGTTCGTGCTTGACGGCTCAGGCGAAGTCGATGAGTTTGTCGGCGGCTATACCGATTGGATGAGCCATGTTAAGCAGGCGAAACAGGCCGAACCTGTCAAGGTAGCCAAGCAGGGAAAACCGGCGGCTCAGTCTCCCGCGCGCGCCGTAACGAAAAAAAAATTAAGTTTTAAAGAGCAGCAAGAGCTGGATAAGCTACCGGAACTGATCGGTGAGCTTGAAGCTACGCAAACGGAATTAAACCGGCAAATCAGTGCGCCCGAGTTCTATAAAAAAGATCAAACCGTCGTTGCCAAGACCTTGGATGAACTGAAGCGGATCGATGCAAAACTGGAGCAGGTTTATAAACGATGGGACGAGTTGGAAGCGTTGATCGAATAAAGTGAAAGTAGTGAGCTTCCGGCAACTGTTTTGTGTGTTGCCGCTCCGGCTCTTGCATTCATGGTTAAGCATGAGTTTTTAGTCATAACTGAGAATTGCGATTCAAAAAGGCGCAAATCATGGCCGTTCGCAGTCTGTGTTAATATGCTAAACAATCAGCGCAATTTTCGGAGATAAAGATGACTGATGATGAGCTAAAAGAATTGGTTGCAAGTCTTGCCGTTACTCAAAAGGAGCTTGCTGTTGCTCAAAAAGCCACCGATGAGCAAATGAAGCGCACCGATGAAAAGCTGGAGCGTATTGGCATTACGTTGGGCAATATCAGTCAAAACCAGGGCGATGTGGCCGAGGAATTTTTTTTCCAAAGTCTGATCAAAGACAATCATTTGGGAAAGATTTATTTTGACGATGTGGTAAAAAACATGGAGAAACATCGCGGCCAAATTCAAGAGGAATATGACCTGGTTATGACCAATGGCGATGCGATTGCGGTTGTCGAAGTAAAATACAAGGCGCATAAAAATGACTTGGATAAGTTAGACCGGAAAATGAAGCACTTTAAGCTGCTGTTTCCGATTTACCGGGCCTTTAAGCAATACGGCGCCATCGCTACGTTCCATATCAACGATGACGCCAAGGAAGACGCGTTAAGGCGCGGCTATTTTGTTTTGCAACGTAGCGGCGATCTGGTTCATACCGAAAGCAGCGATTATTTGACAGTGTTGTAATCATTTCCGGCTTTTATGCGAAACGGGGCCTGTTGCTCAGTTCCACCATTCAACATCAATTGGTCTATTAATCTAAAGACGGCAGATCAAGCTGCGTAGTCGTGCTAAACATCCCTATAATTTTCCAGTCCTAATTCCTAGTAAATCACTAAAACCTACTATGCGTATTTTTTTACTCTTATTAATCTGCTCCGTCTTTGCTACCGCCTATGCCGCTGAGTCGGCTGAAATTCGCGCTCAACTCAATGCTCGGCATGCTTCGATCCTGTCCAGTGAAATGGCGGCAAAAATCGTTCAGCTCAATGTTCAGGAAGGGGAGCGATTCAATCAAGGGGACTTGCTGGTTGCGTTCAATTGCGCGGAACAGCAGGCGCAATTGAAAAAGGCCCAGGCCGTGGTGCAAGCCGCCGAAAAGACCTATGAGGTTAATTCCCGTTTGACCAAGCTCAATTCGATGAGTCCGCTGGAGCTTGAAATGGCGGCTGCCGAGGTCGCCAAGGCCAAAGCCGATATTGCATTGATGGGAGCGGTGCTGCAAAAATGTACGATTACCGCGCCTTTTTCGGGGCGTGTGGCCGAGCGCCTGGTGCAGCGTTATCAATACGTTAAAGCCGGCGATCCGATTCTGGATATTCTCGATGACAGCCAGCTTGAGGTCACTGTGCTGGTGCCCTCCAGCTGGCTAAAGTGGTTGAAGCCGGGCTATGAGTTTAAGGTTTTTCTCGAGGAAACGCAGCGCGAGTATCCGGCCAAGGTCAAAATGTTGGGCGCGCGTATCGACGCGGTCAGCCAATCCATTAAAATTACCGGCATCATTACCGGGAAGGTCGATGATCTTCTCGCCGGCATGAGCGGTCGGGCTGTTTTCGCAGCTGCGGCGACTGCCAAGGATGGCGGAAGTGTCGCAAGCGGTTCGGAACCGATGAGACCGTCTGTTGCTGCACATGACTGATACGCAACGCCAACTGGCGGCGCTGGCGACGCTGCTGCAACTGGAAAAATCCTTCCGTAACGCCGATACCGCCGAAGCGTTGGCCTATACGCTGGTTAACGACAGCCGCAGTCTGATTGAGTTCCGCCAAGCGGCGCTGTGGCAGATAGACGGCTCGCAAGTGGTTGCAGTCTCCGGTTTGGCGGTGGTCGACGCTAATGCGCCGTATATAAGCTGGTTGAAACAACTGTTCAAACAGTTGTCTGCGGATACTTCCGGAGCCATTCGCCCCTTAACGGCGGAAGACCTGAAAGGCGATTGTGCCGAGCAGTGGCTGCAATGGTTGCCCGCCCATGCGGTATGGCTGCCGGTATCTGCCTATGGCGCCACGCCGCAGGCAGGGCTGTTGCTGGCGAGAGAGGCTGGCTGGATGGAAGGGGAGCTGTATTTGCTGGAGCATGTGGCGGACACTTTCGGGCATGCTTGGGCGGCATTGTCGCCCAAGCCGCCTTTCTGGAAGCAGGGCCTGCTGACTAAAAAACGCCTGATGACCGGCCTGGTCGTGCTGTTTTGCCTGTTATGGATTCCGGTGCGGCAGACGGCGCTGGCTCCGGCTAGCGTTATTCCGGGGCATCCGACCATAATCAGGGCCGCTATTGACGGTGTTGTCGATCGGTTTTATGTGCAGCCCAACGATCAGGTGATTAAAGACCAGCCGTTGTTAAGCCTTGAAGAAGAGACTATCAAAAATAAGTTGACCGTGACCCGCAAGGCTTTAGCGGTTGCCGAAGCCGAATACCGCAAAACCGCGCAGCAGGCGATGTTCGATATGGACAGCAAGGCGCAGGTCAATATTCTTAAAAGCCGAACCGAGCAGCAGGAAGCCGAGGTGCGCAGCATGGAGGATTGGCTGGCGCGTATCGATATTAATGCGCCTCATGCCGGGATAGTGGTATTCTCCGATGTCAACGACTGGATAGGCAAGCCGGTTACCGTCGGCGAACGCATCTTGATGGTTGCCGATCCCGCCGATGTCGAGCTGGAAGTGCAGTTGCCGATTGCCGATGCGATTAATCTGGAGCCGGACTCCAAGGTGCAGTTTTTTTTAAATGTCGATCCGACCACGCCGGTTTCGGCAGTCCTCTATTTTTCCGCCTATCAAGCCGAGGTTACGCCTGACGAGGCTTTGGCTTATCGTTTGAAAGCGCGGTTCCAGCAAGCGGACGTATTGCCCAGAATCGGGCTTAAAGGAACGGCCAAGGTCTTCGGCTCGCGGGTGCCGTTTGTTTATTATGTGTTAAGAAGACCTTTGGCGGCATTGAGACAATGGATGGGAATGTAATTAACCTGCCGCCGTTGCGCGAAGAGCTGGATTTGTTTCCAGGGCCTTGCGCATTCGACGGCTCTCCCACATGGACGCTTTATGACCCGGTCAATCAACACTTCTATCGTATCGGGCAACTTGAAAACGAGATCCTGGCGCATTGGGAGTTAAGTTCACCCGAGGCCATCAGCGAACAAGTATCGCAGTACGGTTTATTCGCCGTCAGCGTTGACGATATTATGCATTTTTTGCAGTTTTTAGTCGGCCATAACCTGCTTCAGGTCAGGGGCAAAGAGGCCGTGCAGCGTCTGGTTGGTCAAGCCAAGGCGGCGCATCATCACTGGTTTGCCTGGCTGATTCATCATTACCTGTTTTTTAAAATTCCGCTGATCCGCCCGGATCGCTTGCTGGCGCTTACCTATCCGGCGCTGCGCTGGATCTATCGGCCGATGGTGCTGTACGTGCTGATGGCGTTGGTGCTGGTTAATCTGTATTTGCTGATCGATCGCTGGGACATGTTCAGCCGAACTTTCCTGCATTTTTTTTCGACCGAAGGGTTTGTGTATTACGCCGTTGCGCTGACCTTGACCAAAACCCTGCACGAATTGGGGCACGCCTATACCGCGCATCGCTACGGTTGCCGGGTTTCCGCGATGGGCGTGGCTTTTCTGGTGATGATGCCGGTGTTGTATACCGATGCCAGCGAGGCGTGGAAATTGACCTCGCGGCGGCAACGGCTGGCGATTGGTTTCGGCGGCATTGCCGCCGAATTGGGGCTGGCCGTTTTGTGTACCTCGCTGTGGCATTTTTTGCCCGACGGCCCATTGCGCAGCAGCGTATTTCTGATGGCGACAACCACATGGATCATGACGCTGTTTATCAATCTAAACCCGCTAATGCGTTTTGACGGCTATTTTTTACTGTCGGATTATTGGGGCATTGAGAACCTGCAAAACAGGGCATTTGCGCTGGGACGCTGGCAACTGCGGCGGATCTTGTTCGGTTTTTTCGATGAAGCGCCGGAGCGGTTTCCTCCGCATACGCAACGACTGCTGTTGATTTATGCCTGGAGTATCTGGATTTATCGCTTTTTTCTGTTTATGGGGATCGCCTTGCTGGTGTATCACTTTTTCTTTAAATTACTCGGCCTGTTTTTAATGATGGTTGAAATAGGCTGGTTTATCATGCTCCCTATCGTCAAAGAAATTAAGCACTGGATTGAGCATCGTCAGCATATGGAATGGAACCGCAATACCTTGACGACCTTGTTGGCAGTCTTGATCGCAATCGGCATTTTGTTTGTGCCCTGGAAGAGTCGCATTGAAGCGCCCGGCCTGTTGAAAATAGCCGCCCATACCGAGCTTTTTATGCCGCTGCCCGCTAAGCTGGAGCGGATTTTGGTCGTTAAAGGCGAAACCGTTAAAGCGGGGCAGGCATTGGTTCAATTTAGTTCGTCCGATCTTGATTCGCGTCTGGAGCAAAGCAAAATAAAGATTGAATCGTTGCGCTGGGAGCTGTCTTTTCATGGTCAGGAAAAAAATCTGATTAATCGGCGATTGGTGGCATTGACCGAGCTGGAAAGTGCGGACAGTGAATATGACGCGCTTATGGATGAGCGTAAGCGCCTGACCGTTCAGGCGCCTTTTGACGGTGAAATTATTGAAGTCAACGATCTGTTGAATGCCGGGGAATGGATAGCCAAGGACGAGCCGCTGTTAACTGTAGGTAAGTTTGATGCTTACCAGATAGAAGCTTTTTTGGCTGAAGATCATCTGGGCCGGATTCAGCCCGGCGCTAAAGCGGATTTTTATCCCGAGCAACTGGATTGGCCGGACATGCCGTGTCGGATTGTGCGTATCGACAATGCCGCAGCGATGCAGTTGCCGCCGGTTTTTACTTCCCGTTACAACGGAAGCATTGCCATCCGGGGTAACGATAAGGAGGTATTGGTTCCCGAAACATCGGTTTATCGGATTTGGCTTCAGCCCATGGAAACCGGCGAACCGATCCATCGAGCCATCAAGGGTAATGTGCTGATCGATGGGAAACCCGAAAGCGTCGCCTTATTTTTATGGCGGCAAGTTGCAGCCGTATTAATCAGGGAATCCGGGTTTTAAATGTGTATGGCATAGCGGGACGCCGTCGTTGGCGTTGTCTGGCAATGCCTGTTGTCGAGGGGATAAAGCGAGTTTTTAACTGTCACTAAAATAGTAGACGGTATATAATCCTACGGTTTTATTCAATCATTTACTAAATTCATACCGGAAAAAAACATGCTGGGTAAGTTGGTTAGATTTGTTATAGGGAGCCGTAATGACAGGCTGATAAAGAAGAAAAGGTCGCTGGTCAAAAAGATCAATGCTTTGGCTTCTGACTACGAAAAGTTATCTGATGATGCGTTAAAAGCAAAAACGCAGGCATTTCGTGATCGCCTGGCGCAAGGTGAAAAACTGGACAATCTGCTTCCGGAAGCGTTTGCAACAGTCAGGGAAGCGTCGACCAGAGTCTTCGGCATGCGCCATTTCGATGTGCAATTGATCGGCGGCATGATCCTTCATGACGGCAAAATCGCCGAAATGAAAACCGGTGAGGGCAAAACCCTGATGGCGACCTTGGCGGCCTATTTGAACGCCTTGCCGGGACGCGGCGTACACGTTGTCACGGTTAACGACTATCTGGCCAAGCGCGACTCCGAATGGATGGGCAGGCTTTACGGTTTTCTGGGTTTGACCACCGGCGTGATTATTAGCCAGATGGACAGCGAAGAGCGCCGCAAAGCTTATGCGTCGGACATCACTTACGGCACCAACAACGAATTCGGTTTCGATTATCTGCGCGACAACATGGCGTTCAGCCTGGAGCAGAAAGTCCAGCGTGATTTAAGTTTTGCTATTGTCGATGAGGTCGATTCGATCCTTATCGATGAGGCGAGAACGCCGCTGATTATTTCCGGGCCTACCGAAGAAAGCACCGAAATCTATATTAAGGTCAACAAGATCATCCCTTTCCTGACCAAACAGGAAAAAGAAGGCGAGCCGGGCGATTATTCGGTCGATGAAAAAGTTCGCCAGTTGTATCTGACCGAAGCGGGTCATGAGCGGGTCGAAAACTTGATGGTCGAACATGGCTTGATGGCGGAAGGCAGCAGCTTGTACGATGCGACCAATATTCGCCTGATGCACTATCTGACGGCTTCATTGCGTGGTCATGTATTGTTCAAAAAAGACGTTGATTATATCGTCGCCAATAATGAAGTGATTATCGTCGATGAGTTTACCGGCCGGATCATGCCGGGACGGCGTTGGTCGGAGGGCTTGCATCAGGCGATTGAAGCCAAAGAGCATGTCGCTATTCAAAATGAAAACCAGACGCTGGCCTCGATCACTTTCCAGAATTATTTCCGCTTGTACGAAAAACTGTCCGGTATGACCGGTACTGCGGATACCGAAGCGTTCGAGTTAAACAAGATTTACGGCCTTGAAGTGGTGGTCATTCCTACGCATCGCAATATGATTCGTAGGGATTTGGGAGACGTCGTCTTCCTGACCGCCGACGAGAAATATGTCGCTGTTGCCGAAGATATTAAAGAATGCGCCAGTCGTGGGCAGCCGGTGTTAGTCGGGACTACCTCGATTGAAAACTCCGAACGGTTGTCGGCATTATTGCAAAAGCAGGGCATTAAACACGAAGTGCTTAATGCCAAGCAACACGAACGCGAAGCCCATATCATTGAACAGGCCGGTATGCCAGGGGCGGTGACTATCGCGACCAACATGGCCGGACGGGGTACCGATATTGTACTCGGCGGTAATCTGGAAGCGGAACTGGCGGCGCTGGGCGAAGATGCCGGCGAGGCCGATAAGGAACGAGTCCGTGGCGCTTGGTTGGATAGGCACGAGCAAGTTATCGCCACCGGCGGTTTGCATGTTATCGGTTCGGAACGGCATGAATCGCGTCGTATCGACAACCAGTTGAGGGGCCGCTCGGGTCGCCAGGGCGATCCCGGTTCAACGCGTTTCTATCTGTCGCTGCAAGATGATTTGATGCGGATATTTGCATCGGATCGCGTAGCGGGATTAATGCAGAAATTAGGCATGGGTAATGGCGAAGCCATTGAGCATCCTTGGGTGACTCGCTCGATTGAAAGCGCCCAGCGCAAAGTTGAAGGCCGCAATTTCGATGTGCGCAAAGAAATTCTTGCTTATGACGATGTTGCCAACGATCAACGTAAGGTTGTTTATGCGCAGCGTAATGAGTTGATGGCGGCAGAGGAAATATCCGACATCATTACCGCGATACGTGAAGATGTAGTTAATAATGTGATTACCCAGTATATTCCGCCAAAAACCATGGTTGAGCAGTGGGACACCAAAGGCCTGGAAGAGCATCTGCATCAGGAATTCAACGTTGAAATTCCGGTACGTAAAATGCTGGCTGAAGACCATTCTTTGCAGGAAGAGTCTTTGCGTAAGCGTATTATTGAAATTCTGGAACAAAACCATAAAGACAAAGAACAGCAAATGTCCAAGGAAGTGCTGCAACATTTTGAGAAATCAGTGATGCTGCAAGTACTTGATAATAGTTGGAAAGAGCATTTGGCGGCGATGGATTACTTGCGTCAGGGCATCCATTTTAGAGGTTATGCGCAAAAAGATCCCAAGCAGGAATACAAGCGCGAAGCATTTGAAATGTTCACTAACCTGCTTGAACATATCAAGTATGAAGTGATAGGCATTCTGTTTAAAGTTCAGGTCAGGCAGGAAGAGGACGTGCATGCGCTTGATGAGCAAATGCAGGCGCCCAGGGAAATGCATTTTGAGCATGCGCAGGCTCCTGCTTTGGAGGCTTACGAAGAGTCGTTACTCGCAGCTGAACAGGACGATGTTGCTACGGCCGAGCAGCCATTTATCAGAGAGGGGCATAAGGTGGGTCGCAATGATCCGTGCCCTTGCGGTTCAGGTAAGAAGTTTAAGCAGTGCCACGGTCAGTTAAGTTGATTTAGTGCCCCCATAAGCACGTTGGGAATGCACCACGAAGGCGCTAAGGGCACGGAGATATAAACATAACTTCGCGATCTTAGCGCCTTCGTTACTAATATTTTAAATTTAAAATAGATTTTCAGTAGGTTTCTCATCAGATTGTTCTGAATCTGAATCTGAATCTGAATCTGAATCTGAATCGGGTATCGAGTCGCGGGATGCGAATCCGGTTGGAACATGTTCCGCTTGAAAGAACTCCCATATCCCGCGTTTGTCTGTGGCCGTTGTTAACAGGCCGGTCTCAGGGTTTATATACGCTTTGACTATGCCTTCGGGTATTTCAAGAGGGATTTCCGGGGTGTTTTGCAGAGCTGTCTGCATAAACTCTATCCACATTGGTAACGCGGCTACGCCGCCGGTTTCAGCGCTGCCCAGCGGAGAAAAGTCATCAAACCCGATCCATGCGCTAGCCGCATTCGACTGCGTATAGCCGATAAACCAAGCATCCCTTTGTTCATTCGTGGTGCCGGTTTTTCCGGCAAGATCTTGTCTGCCCAGTGCTTGTGCCCTTGTTGCCGTGCCGTGTTGAACGACATCTCTCAATAACGAGTTCATCAGAAAACAGATTTGCGGGGTGATAATCCTGGGGGCGTAGTTGCGTTTTAATTCCTCAGTGCTGGCGCAGGCGGGGCAGGCAGTTTTAGGCTTGGCCTTATAAATAATTTCGCCCTCGTTGGATTCAATGCGTTCAATAAAATAGGGTTTGATCAGGAAACCGCCGTTGGCAAATGTGGCATAAACCTGCGCCATTTGCAGGGGGGAAGCATAGCCGCTGCCTAGAGCCAAAGACAGGGTCTTGGGTAGTTGATCTTCGGTAAAACCAAAGCGTAGTGCCGTTGCGACGGCTTTCTCAATGCCCATTTCCTTCAATAAACGAATGGAGATAATATTCCTTGAGTGGGTTATGGCTGACCTGATGCTGGTTGGGCCGTTGAATTTCTTGTTGTAATTTTCCGGCCGCCACTCGTTTTCCTGGCCTGGATTGTCGATGACGATGGGGGCGTCGTTAATAAGGCTGGCGGCGGTGTAACCTTGTTCCAGAGCGGTGGTGTAAATGATGGGTTTAAAGCCCGAGCCCGGTTGTCTTTTTGATTGGGTCGCGCGATTGTATTTGTTGCGGAAAAAATCGAAACCGCCGGTTAACGCTAAAATGGCACCATCGGCAGGATTTAATGAAACAAATGCCCCTTCGGTCTCGGGTACTTGCGTTAAAGCCCAGGTATTATCCGGCAGTTTGCGAACACGGATAATATCGCCTGTTTTTAATAGATTTCCGATAGAACTGCCGGTCCATTTGATATTTTCCGATGGTATTTCAATGATAGAACGGGTTTGAAGGGCGGCAGTTGCGAGATTATCTTGTACGCGCAGAACGGTGGCCGGCAATGTATCGCCGATGACAGGAAGGTCGTTGAAATTACTGGTTCTTATGCGTAAGTGGCGATAGCCGTGGCGCTCGTCGTAGGCGTGCAAGGTATCGTTAAGCGCCTTATTTGCGGTGGATTGCAGCGTACCGTTTATTGTTGTATAGACTTTGAACCCGGAAGTATAGGCTTGCTCGCCATAGAGCTCGAAAAGTTTTTGTCGCACCATTTCGGCTAAATAAAGCGCTGAAATCTCGGGTGTGACCGATTGCAGTTTTGCGGTAGAGGGTTGCCGGGATGCGCGCTCATAGTCCTGCCGAGTAATGTAATTAAGCTCAAGCATGCGCTGCAAGACATAATTGCGTCTTTCAATCGCGCGTGCCTCATTAGTAATGGGGTTGTATATAGAGGGCGCTTTAGGCAGTCCGGCAATCATGGCGTGTTCGGCTAGGCTTAGCTCGGTTAAGGATTTACCGTAATAGACTTGAGCGGCTGCGGCAACGCCATAGGCTCTGTGGCCCATGAAAATCTGGTTTAAATAAAGTTCCAGGATTTTATTTTTCGAGTATTCGTGCTCTATTTTTAACGCCAGCATGATTTCTTTTAACTTGCGGGTGTAAGTTTTTTCGCTGCTAAGCAGGAAGTTACGGGTAACCTGCATGGTGATGGTACTGCCGCCCTGCTTTTTCTTCCCGGTTAAGGCGAGCTGCAAGCCTGCCCGGATCAGGCCTTTAAAGTCGACGCCGGCGTGCTGATAAAAGTTGTCATCCTCAGCGGCAAGGAATGCATTAATGAGCGGTCTGGGAACTTCCTCTATATCAACCGGCGTACGTTTTTTCTCGCCGAATTGAGCGATCAGCCGGTTATCTTTACTGTAAATACTTAAAGGAGTCTGGTATTGAACATTATGCAGGGTCTTGACATCGGGCAGGTCGGCTGAAAGCTTG
>Ga0208756_100608_pt1 | contig 13988 bp, 13 predicted proteins | sample LakWasMe73_LOW10_2_FD_183901 | JGI IMG/M metagenome (GOLD analysis project Ga0208756, IMG submission 183901) | Freshwater sediment methanotrophic microbial communities from Lake Washington under simulated oxygen tension - Sediment Metagenome... | ecosystem: Environmental > Aquatic > Freshwater >... | reverse complement strand
GTAAAACTTGGGAAATCGAGTGTGACGCGGCCAGTGGCGAGATTGTCGAAGACGGGCTGGATCGTTAATCAGCCATTGTATTGCAAATAAAAAAGCCCATTCAGAGATGGGCTTTTTGCTATTCAGTCGCCATTTGGTATCAGTTGCCCTTGATTGAAAACTAAGAAAAAGGTGAAATGATGGTATGTCTACCAGAGTTCCACCTTCTTTAAAATGGCTAATAGATAAACGCGCGCGTTTACATGGCGAGATAATCAAAACTCAAAATTCAATTGCTAAAGCTCATCAACTAATTGATGAGCTTAAAAAGCTTAATGAAACTTTAGCTGCTATTGATAAAACACTAGAGTTACATGAGATCAAAATTGATGTAATAAATATTCAACCAATACATACTAAGTATGTACGACTAGATCTCCCTCATGGCTCAATAACAAATGCAATACTTACGTGTTTACGTTTATATACAGATTCAAATACACCAATATATAAAACGCAAATTGTTGAGTTTTTAATTGCACGTCACAGTGAATTAGATGCTCCAGAAACCTCAAAAGCCCAAGTTTCTATGTCTGTTAAAAGTGCGTTAAAACGACTATACAGAAATGGTGTTATTAAAAGGCATCACCACCCCGATGATACCAGTGGGGGAAGCTGGAGCGTGCTTTAAAGTGTTTAGTGCAAGCTATACCCCTATATATTCAAAAACTAGACGCCCACCTCTACAATAATTAGCGAATCCCCTTGAAACGCCAGAATTCATAACTGAACTCATCAGATTTGATAGCTTTTCTTTTAGAGTTAATGTTTTAACATCTTCCCTCCAAGCACATTCACTTACATAAAATGCGAAGTATTGTGGTCGCATGCCGTGATATATGCCATATTCGCTGCGCCTCAAACGTCCAATAAAAGATTCTGCCTGATTATTATTCACACCATTATCGGTTTGATACTCAACAGAGTGATTAACAAACTGATGGTTGTAGTAAAGGGGCAATTGCTTGTAAGCGCTCCCGCCATCCGTTTGAATAGTACTCCCTTTAACGACATGCTTTAGCACAAAGTCCATTACTGATTGGGTGTTTTCCGACATCACTACAGTTGTAATTGTTCGTAGGGAACCTCTTACTGTTGGACTTTTAGGTAGTTCTTTTAAAACCAGTACAATTCTTCTTTTTTTAAGTTTTTCAATATTCCAAGGCTCAGGATGTGTCTTTAAATCTGGGACGATTGAATCTTTACGATTTCTTAGCTTGTTGTTAATCACATAAGAGTCACTTTTCTGCCTTAATCTTCCTCGCCTTGGCTTCCCGCAGAAGTGGCCTCCATCTATCTGCGCAATGCCATTAATTGGAGTTTTATCCTGAACGTGAAATTGCACTTCCCTTAACTTCATTAAATTCAAGTACGCAGTTCTAAGGGTTACACCGACTTCTGCGAGCAGCTTGTTGGCAGCACACCCTTTGGGTGAAGAGATAAATGTGAATATAATGAAAAATAGTTTTTTAAAAGGCAGTTTTCTATTTGCAAATGGTGTGCCCGATGTAACACTAAAATCACGCAAACATTTTTTACACCTTAGCTGCCTCCTAGCTAGTCTACGGTACATACTGCCTACGTACTCACATTCTGGGCACTGAATTTTGCTCTCATCTGGCCACCGAAATTGCATAAATTTTAAAAATGCTTCTTCTTCAGAAAGGTTTGCCACATCGTAAAGAGTTAAATCTCTATATGCTTTTGCTTGGCTAAAATGCTGCGCCATTATTACTACTCCTAAAATTTAGGAGCTAATTTGCGGACGATACTAGGCCATCAGCACCCAGCAAAAACTCTGGATTCTGGTGTTAAAAGCGGCACAAGACCACGCCCTTCTTGACAAACAAAAGAAGGAGGTTTATTGTGGTAGCTGTTCAGGGTTCAAACGAACAGCATATAAGAAGAGTCAACAGGTTCCAGCCTGCTGGCTCTTTTGCTTTCTATCTTGCATATTCCATTAAATTAGTTCTCCGTTGATAACATTAAAAAATATTAAATTTCCATTAATTACTTTTAAAGCATTAAACAATAAATAACCTCACTCACCCCCTTCGACATTTTTTTTAAACTGTTTTGGTATTTCTCTGTTTTTTAAATCAGCGTTAGCTTTGCACTCCATCAACCACCGGGCAACATCAATTGTTAATGCAAATCGTCCACGACGTCCTTTAATAAAAAACGTTGGGAGATTAAGGCTTCCTCGCTCAATAGATCGTTTCATTGCATCTAGCGAGGTAAATCCAAGTATTTTGCTTAACAAAACGCCACCTACCAACTCCCCATAGCGCTCTGTTAAATCTATTAATATTTGATTGTTTTCCATTTTTTATGACTCATTATGCATTCTGTCATTTTCAATTGTTCCTGTTTGTTGTTCTTGTCACAACTGGTGCGCTAATTAAATATTTCGCTACCCCCAACACTTATTTATAATAAAAATTATGAATATAGAAGACGTTAAGAAGCAGCGTGAAAAATCCACCAAGTCAGAAGTGGCTAAATTTCAAGCTATAAGTTGGTTTAATACTGTTGCGAAGTCACTAGCTTGTTCTTCGCCAAATCAGCTAGAAAAACTTATTCAACCAGAGAGCATTAAAAAAGATTTAGATGGAAATAATGTTTCAACCAAGGCATGGCATAGATATCGTAACGGAACTAGGCTCCCAAGCGATGGATTTAGACCTAATGGGATTGCTGGCCCAGTTGTCGCTGCAGGAAAATGGTCGTTGAATTCGCTCACTATCTATCGGCATCCCATATGGAACATAATGCGTAATGAGAAGTTTGAATTCAGAGACACCGTTAAATTATTGGATTATTTTGACCCGTTTGTTCGTCGATATTACATTGATCTTGAGTCAAAAGACCAAAATGACATATTTGAGTCTTTTGTACAAAACGTTGGTTTGCCAATATGGATTGACAGGGATGATGACATGATTCGGTCGCTTGATCATTTATGTATTAATCTTATGATCTTAAGAATGGATATGTTTGCTTATGATAAAAATGTATTAAAAGGGGTTGTTGAGAATATTGCTAAAACATTAGGTCCTTTATCAGTTTCACCTTGGATAGAACCAATCTATGAAGAGATGTATGATTGGCTAGAAAATAATGTCTGGAAGGATATTTTTGATAAATATTACTTCGAAAACAGTCAATCAATTAAAGGGTGGAGAAAGTCTCGGTGGCAGTGGATATACCCAAATTATCGGCTTTAGATACCTAATTACCAATACAATAAAAAGAAAAATGGATATCAAAACAAATACTAGCAGAGCTGTCTTGATTTATTTCTCATTCAAAATAACACCCCTATCTACAGACGGGAACATATTTGTTTAAGTCTATTGAATATCGACACCCCTCCTGGACTTCCCACACTTTGTGTAGACACCGTTAACAGTACCAAAATGCGCAAGTGCATAGGCTGTAGCGCCAAGGAATACGGCTAGCTTACGAACTAATGTCTATTGATTACTCTGAGTCTAACATCAGTGGGAATAATACCGCCGGCAATTCAGAACAACCCTTTGGGGCAATATTTCAATCCATCAAAAAGAAATGTACTAATGCTTTTTTTACTTCAATGGTGATATGTCCATTATGCAGACCAAAGTCAAATTCAATAGCCTCTATCGTATCTGACGATTGATTTGGATTGACAACAATCTTTAGCTGTACAGTTTTATTCCAATTTTCATCGGCACTCTTCTGTTCATTGCCCAAAGGTGCGTCATTTTTTGCTAACGACTTGACGACTCTATTTAGCTTAAAGCTACGAAACTCCTTCGACTTATAGTCAAAGCTATTAACCTTACACGTTTTATTGCGCTTATTAAAAACTTAAAACTTGAACGTGAAATACAAAATACTGATATTGAGGCACGTAAGCATAAAAGTGAGTTTTATGTAGAAGAGCACATAAATAATGATCTTATGTGTTCACTTACTACCTTAATAGATACTGGCATCAGTCGAGTAGATTAATGTATCCGCTGGTCACGTGCTACATATTCATAAATTAGATTCTGCTGCATCCATATATTTAGCTGGATTTCGGCAGAAACACATTATGCCTTCTAGCTGCTGTACTTCTCGAAATCCCAAATTACTAAGAGTACATAAATGAGAACTTAAATTTATATGTATATACATATAACATACTTATACAATATTTTGTATTGTAAAATACAATACATACATGTACAATGTATACCTATGCCAAAAAGAAAACCGAAATTAAAGACTGCTGTAATGTCCTTACGTATGGAGCCATACGTTAAGGAGGTTGCTGAACTTGCAGCACGCAAGGATCGGAGAAGTGTTGCCAGTCTGATTGAGGTGTTAGTGCTGGATCACGGAAAGCGGCTTGGAATAGAGCCGAGCAACCAAGTTAGCAGGAGTGAGAATGAAACGGAAAAACATTAAAGAAACTGTCTCTGATAATTTTGTAGAGGAGTCTATAGGGCAAACAAGGTCTGATGAGATTCGCTTTTATCGTTCAAATGAGAAACCTTACGGGCCACTTAGTAATTTGTATAAGTGCTCAGTGGCATTTGAGAGCAGAATTTTCCCAACATCTGAGCACGCATACCAAGCTGGTAAGGCAAGGAAAGACTCAGTCCGTGAATGGGTATTAAGTGCCCCCAGCCCTTCATTGGTAGCAATGGCAGCGCATGGCTTGTACACGTGGGACATTGCGCCTAACTGGTCAAAGACCAAATTTGACCGCATGAGAGGTGTTTTGTATGCAAAATTTACTCAGCACCCAGAGCTCCGAGAGTTACTGCTTTCCACTGGCAACGCACGATTGGTTGAAGTTGCTACGGTCGATAACGATGTGAATAGGTTATGGGGCGAAGTAAACGGAAAAGGTAAGAATATGCTTGGTGTATTGCTGATGGAGCTTAGAGACAAGCTGCGTAAGGAAGACGCGGTAGGTATACAAGCCAAAAACCAACATAAAAATGACGATGTGAACCAGTCAGAAAAGTTATTAGCAGCCATCTAAGAAGTAATAAGGGAAAGTAATTATGCCTAGTTACTACGAAGAAGAGCTTGAAAAGCTCTCAGACACATATACAAAAGCGCTTTCATCAAACATTGATGAACTTAAAGCCGCAATTGCTGGAGTAAGTGAATCCAGTATCATCGGTGTGGGTTCAGGTGGATCTTACACCGTTGCTTCGCTACTCTGCAGCCTGCATGAAGCATATACAGGAAGAGTGTCTAGGCCGTCTACACCGCTTGAACTCATTTGCAATCCTAACCTAGCATCAGCAAGTCCTGTTTTTTTAATATCGGCGGAAGGTAAGAATCCGGATATTTGTGAGGCTTTAGATAGAGCGCGCCGGCAAAGTGCAAGAACTGTGCATGTCCTCGTCAATAGAACTGAATGCCCATTAGTAACCAAAGCTAAAGAGCTATTTGAAGTAAAAAGACATGCTTTTGAATTGCCTTATAAGGACGGTTATCTTGCAACGAATAGTCTTTTGTATGACGCGATATTAATAGCGCGTGCCTATAGCGAGCTGGACGAAGTTAAAGAGGCATTTCCAGAATCATTTGATGACCTCAAAATTGGTGAGAAATCCATTAAAGAGTGGGCTAATGGAATAGAGAATTTTTCTAGGAATGCAATTAAAGCTGGCGCGATGTTTATTACATATTCGCCAATATTGAAAGCTGTCGCAGCCGATCTTGAGTCAAAACTCGCTGAGTCAGCTTTAATGCATTGCCAGCTGGCAGATCTCAGGTCTTTTGCACATGGTCGTCATTTGTGGTTGGCTGAACGGCCTGAAGATTGTGTAATTCTTGCACTCATTGATCCTTCGCTGGAACAGTTATGGACACATACTACATCCCTCATACCTAAACCAGAAAGTTGCCTAGCAGTAAATGTTGGCGGATCTGCACCAGTTGATTTGGTAAAGGGAATTGTGACGGGTATGTATTTAATTTCAGTTATTGCAAAGCTGCTTGATAAAGACCCCGCGAAGCCGACAGTCCAGCAATTTGGACGAGACTTGTACTATGCAGAGGTTAATAGCTTGGTTAAGAAGCCAGATGACGAAAATAGCTACGGCATACAGTCTAAAGCTGAAGTTCTTGGGGCGCATTGGCCTGCAAAGTCCCACAGGGTTGTGATTTCACGAGCGATGGAAGCTGCAAAGGAGGACTTATTACAGCAACAGTTTCGTGCCATTATTTTTGATTACGATGGAACGCTGTGTCCATCTCAAAGAAAAGACACGCCTCCATCAGATGATATAGTGAAACATATTTGTAAGCTGGCTGATGCAGGTATAGTGGTAGGGATCGCCTCCGGTAGAGGTGGGTCAATGCAGGACAAGTTAAGGGAAGTAATTCCCCAAAATATTTGGCCTAAAATACATCTAGGACTTTACAATGGTGGGTGGTGTACGACATTAGATGGTGAGTTGCCAACGGAAAGTAAATCCAGTGAATTTATAAGTCACGTCACTAGAATCGTTCGGCGCTTGGAAGCGCTTGGTGCCCCCATAGTCGATATCCGCCCCACTCCTCCCTTTCAAGTTAGTATTCGGTTCAGAGAAGGTATTGCAACCGAACCAATGTGGTTCGTGCTCGCAGATGCCTTAAGGGAAGCTGGTTTAGACTTATCCAGAATGGTTAGGAGTAAACACTCAATTGATGTACTCGAAGAGCGAATTAATAAATCGCTACTTGTGGCAAAGATTATTCGACAAAATAAAATTGAACCATATAAAATCTTAACCATGGGAGATCAGGGTGCTTGGCCCGGAAATGATGCATCGTTACTGGAGCACCGATATTCATTAAGTGTTGACATTCCGTCTCGGAGGATGGACCGTGGTTGGAAGTTTGCACCAGATCATAAGCGATACGTTGATGCTACTATATGGTATTTAGACAATTTTCAGATCACTAATAACTCTTTCAAAATTGCTTTATAAGAACAATATAGAATGAATAAATATGAAAGACATTAACGCCCGTTCATTATTAGTTAAAGTGATGGGTTGGAATAGCCAAGACGAATATTTGGATCATGTTCCTGGTTTATTGCTTTTAGCAAATCAAAAATATGACTATTACCAACGATTCGGTCCAGGTCAGAGGTTCATTGAAAGCCTTGCTCTATGGCTACAACAATTTGATCAGCAGGATAGAGAAAAGGCGCTAGCCTTAGTCAGGCAAAAACTTGTTTTTGTATCAGAAGAAGAGTTCTCACATTTAGTACAAACATCATATCCAGACTGGATTGTTCCGGAAAGAGTCCGATTGGTTGCTGAAGAAGCTGGCACACCCAATTACCAAATTAAAAAGATCACAAGCACTCCACGCTTTAAGGAACTTGGCTTAAAAAGCTTGTATTTGGGTTTGAGCGACGGCGCGCGAACCAACGAGGTGCGGCGTTCAAGTGAAGGGGAAATAGGCAATGAACAAATTTGGCAGGCCTATGAGCTGAGCGATGAAAAAGCAAAAGATATGGTCGATGAATTGGCCGATGCACTCAAAAATAAGGGATTCGCAAATAGTAATCCTAAGTTTAATTTGATTTGGCTACTTGATGATTTCTCCGGCAGCGGAAATACATACATTCGATTTGATGATAATCGATTCAAAGGCAAAATAAAGAAAATCTATGAACGCCTGTCCCGAGGCGATTTGATTGATACAAATCATTACGAAATCTTCTTACTATTGTATATAGCTACTAGACAGGCATTAAATCATATTGAATACTGGGCAGATAGATTTACTTCTGAAAATGGTTTTAAGCCTCTACAAATTAAAGTGTTGCATATAATTGAAGAAAACACATCATTGCTTTCAGAAGCAAATGCTGAGTTTCATGCGTTGTTGGATGATGATAAGTATTACGATCACGCGTTTTTTGATAAAAATATTAAAGTGGGCGGTACAGAAAATGCCAAATATGGGTTTGCCAATTGCGCATTGCCGATAGTTTTGTCTCACAACACACCAAACAATTCAGTTTATATGCTTTGGGGTCCAGAAACCTCAAGAATATTCCAAGGATTATTCCCTAGAGCAAGTCGTCACAGAGAGTTTTAATGGCAGTATTTGGTAATCCATTCAAAGAAAGGGCAACCGACCGAACTGCTTCGGACGATGCCTTTGTACGTATTTTTTCCCCCAAGATTCTGGAAAATCTAACTGAAGACGAATTTAAGGGAGGGGTACATTTGTTCGTCAGTCCTCCAGGAGGTGGAAAGACAACTCTTTGCCGTGCATTTACCCCATCAGTACTGAATTCATTCTGGAAAGCCAGAGACATTCCAGATATGAAAGAGTCTGCAAAAGTATTAATTGATTTGGGTGTACTTGATATTGCTGAAGGGCCTAAAGTGCTTGGTGTCCAGCTAACCTGCCTTAGTGGATATGCAGATTTACCATCGGATGTCGCTATGCAGCATGATGGATTGTTTAAGGCATTAATGAACTGCCGTATTGTTTTGCGGGCTTTAAGAAGCCTCATGACTGTGCTGAAGGTGAATTCCATAGAGCAACTTAATGACATTACTTTAGAATACCCAGGTGAGTTACAGGAGCTAACGGCCATCCCTAAAGAAAGCTCACCTGTTGCCTTAGCAGAATGGGCAGAAAGATGTGAAAGAGAAGTTTATTCCCATCTAGATGCTTTAAACGATATCGATAGTAGCGGTACCATGCCAGCGCATGTGAGATTTGAAGGGGTGCTATGGCTACAAGGGGTGAAATTTAAGCTAGACGGTAAAGAGTTAATCCCACGTCGCTTGTTAATGGTGGATGATCTTCAAGCACTTCGTCGTAAACAGCGTGATTTACTTATACGTGAATTAATGGACATGCGTCCCAAAGAGCCTATATGGCTCGCTCAAAGAACTTCGGCATTAAATGATACTGATGTTTTATCTGGGGGTGCAAGAGAAGGGCGAGACATTCATGTACACTCAATTGAAACTCTACTAAAGGGACGAAATGGATTTTCGTCATTTGCCCAAAGTGTACTTGAACGGAGATTTGAAACTCAGACATTATTCCCTAGGGCAAAATTTGAACAATTTATTGGTAACGATATTTCTCAAAAAGATTTAAAACAATCTTTTAATAACGCCACCGAGTGCTTCAAAAAAAGCATCACTCGTATTAGAAACGTTAACCAATATCAGGAATGGATTGCTAGTGCAGAAACCATTTATGACAAAGCTGTGCCCGCATTGGAAGATATACGCGCTCTTTATTCCACACGAATTCTAATTTCCAGAAACGAAAACAGTCGTCAGTTATCCTTTATTCCTCTGCCAGCGGAGGAAATTGAAGAAAGAGATAGTTCTGGACTTCAAGGGGCTTCAGATGTGTTTGCACATTACGAAACGGGTCTTCCCTACTATTATGGCTTAGATACATTGTGTGCTATGGCAACCAATAATATTGAAGAGTTACTGGGACTTGCTGCTCGGTTGTATGAAGGTATGGAAGCGAACCATATGCTGAGGAGGGCAGAGGTTGCGCTTACAGTAAATGAACAGGAAAAATTGTTTGTTGAAGCCGCTAGGAAAAAGAGAGACTTTATCCCTCGTTCACATGCTGAAGGTACTCGTGCCCAACTACTAATTGATTCAATAGGTAGTTTCTGTAGAGAAAAAACATTAATGCCTAATGCACCCTATGCACCGGGCGTAACGGGCGTTCGAATCTCACAATCTGAGCTTGATAGTTTAATGAACCCAAAAGGTGGCGCAGTTGAGCAGATGAAAATGTTTAGAAAGGTTTTAACAGAGTGTGTGGCAGATAACCTTTTATTTATTAAATCTAGCTCAGCAACAACTGGTAGAGAAGGCGGGCAGGTTTTTTACTTAAACAGAACTCTGTGTGTGCATTATGGGTTGCCTTTAAACCTCGGCGGTTGGCAAGACATAAAAGTAACTGAGTTAATAGAGTGGGCACAAATAGGTAGAAGACCAACTAATAAAAGCCTTGAATTATGACCAATATGATATGGCAGCAATATGTTTATAGACGAGGGAACGAGGTTCCTGCTTTATGGGACTCATTGTTTCGAAAACGAAAGCCCAAACTTTTATATATTGCAGGGCAAGGCTTTGATATACGCGTAATCAAAGTAATGGAAAAATTCCTATCAACTTTAAAAGATATCGGTGGTGAAGTTGGCGATGCCAAATTACTCTTAATAGAGGTTAGTGGATATGAACTTAGTGATGAGTTAATTGAGCAAACCAAACAAAACGGTGAAGCATTAGAGAATTTGTTCACTTCAATAGGCAGTGTTTCTAGGCTATCAATAGGTGTTCCAGAAGATGAAGAAGACGATTTGACTGCAACCCAACTTCTTCAGTTTGGCATTAAAAATATAATCTCAAATATAGATCAATACACTGACATAATATTAGATGTCAGTTCATTACCAAGAGTCATATATCTAAGCCTTTTGGTAGGAATATTGGGTAAATTAATCCCAGATAAAAACGATCCTAATGCCCTTTATGCTAAAGGCATCAACTTCCAAGTTTTAGTAGGAGAGGATCCAAATCTTGATGGGTTAATCAAATCGGAAGATCCAAGCAACGAGTTTATTACCATTCCTGGATTCTCTAGTGCGCTTAATTTAGAGAGTACAAGAGACTGGCCATTTGTGTGGTTCCCAATCCTTGGTGAAAACCGAACAGGTCAGCTAGAAAGAATTATTACTAACAAAGTTCCAGAAGACGCTGAAGTCTGTCCAGTCTTACCACACCCATCCAAAAACCCCCGTAGAGCAGATAGTCTGATGTTGGAATATCGTGATTCTCTTTTTGAAAGAATGGGAGTTGCGACTACAAATGTTATGTATACACATGAAGCGCATCCATTCGAAACTTACCGACAGTTATTTAAAGCAATGGAGCGTTATCGCAAGAGCTTTGAGTTGCTAGGTGGATGCCGGTTAGTCGTAACACCACTTTCAAGTAAGTTAATGACTTTGGGGGTTGGGCTTGCTTGCTTTAACATGAAACCGCAAGGTAGAAATGAGAAGCACGTATTAGCAATTCCCTATTCAGAACCCCATAGATATAGTGTCACAGGCGCAGAATTAAAAGCCTCTAACCCGGAGATATTTGCTTTGTTGCTTACTGGTACTGCTTACGAAGCTTGAATCACCCCTGTCGCAGTAGATATGGCAGGCATTTAGTCACTTACAAGAATGTCGAAAACAAATTTGTATTTTGATAGTGGAAAGACTCTAATTTCGTCAGTGTCATTAACTCCACTACAAACTAGCCCCACTATTGCCAATTCTCGCATCACTGTTCCAATCAAACTTCGATCACTAATTCAGGATTAAATCTTAAATTTTCCTGTTTTCCTTGATGAACATAGCCTCTGGGATTACAAATCACACGCGTTCCATTTGCCATGTAATCAAAACTGTCATGGGTATGGCCATGAATCCATAAATCACTATATCCCAGTAGTTCATCCAAATTACTTGCAAAGCAGGCACTCAAAATATCATTTTTATATCTGTCTGCGACGGACTGCATCGAAGGAAGATGATGGGTAACCACGACAGTTTTAACTAAGTTACTTTCTTGGATAAGTTTAGTTTTGAGCCAATCTATACTTTGATTACATAACGCTACTGCATCAGATGGTGTAAATTGGACTCCGCCTTCATTGATCAGACGAAAATCATTGAGCCCATCTATACCAGCTTCCATTGATGCGGCCTGTTGCTCTACTCCAAATAGATTAAAGTCGGTCCATAGCGTAGCGCCTAAGAACCTCACATCACCAATCACAATTTCATCGTTATCCAGAAAATGCACGCCCGTTTCTTCTGCAGCGTCTCTGAGTAAACGCAACACAGCATTGCGCTCTCCTCGATAAAATTCGTGATTGCCGGCAACATAAACAATTTCAGTATCTGGCCATGTGGAACGAGCCCAATAGATGCCGTGATCTTTCTTCCAGATGTCGCCAGCGAGAATGACGAGATCCACGTCGGAAGTTGGTGGTGGTAAGTTTGCAAATTCCAGATGCAAATCACTTAATACTAATATTTTCATGGTGGAGTAAAGCACCTTTTATTTTGGAATTATGCTGAATTATGTCGAAAGACATAAATTATACTTTTTGACATAATTCAGCATAATCATAGAGTTAATAAACTTTACATTAATCGTATAATCCTGCATCAAGTTAGGTTACCTGCCGTGACAATGTATGCGGATATTTACAGAGCATCAACGTTACCCCACTGAGAATTTTGCCCTACACAGTCTAACCATGGGTGTTATTTAGGTTTTTCTTGCGAAGATACTCAATATCGTCAAAGAACATTTTTGGCGTCCAGCCCTTTGTGAGCCCTGATATCACAAATTCATCAATTAGATCGAGACCAAGATCGGCAATGGGCTCCAAGATTCTGGCGACACTTGCACCACCAGCGGCTCCAATAGGTCCTGCTAGTAATGCTCCAATGCCTCCTCCAATTGTAGTCATCGCGATAGACTTACTAAATTTACCAGTTCGTGTTTGAAAAAACCCTTTTGCATTGGCAATTGCCTCAATGTATTCACGGGAAATGTCTACAACTCCTTCTCTTCCCGCCTGCTCCATTAACCATCGTCTGAATTTCTTAGATCTTTCTTTAGCCCTAATTTTTACTAGTTTTTCATTGGGATTCTCTAACTCTATATACAATTTCCTCAGGTCTGGAACGCCTTGTAGCTCAGTCAGCTCTTGGTAATTTTCGGCGAGATTTAGTCCAACACTTATTTTCTTACCAGAATTAACAAACATCTGATAATAGAAAAATTTATCATATGTTGTCATCTGCTCATTCAAGAGATGAGCATACTGAAGAAGCTCATCTGCATAACTACATAACAATTTACGATCAGAGAGATTGAGCTTTGCGTAGTCTGTTTTGTCTGGGCTAATTCCATAGATTTCTAATTTTCTAGAATCATATGCGGATCTGACTAAATTCACAGCCTGCTCGGATATATCAGGTTTTGGAATAGAGTAGTGATCTCTAACTTTTCTAACTAAGTTTCTTTTTGTCGAGCGCTTCATTGGTTCCTTCATCCATGCAAATGACAGATGAATAGACTCTTCAGGATCGGTATGGGCCTTTGAGGAATAAGTTCCATATTGAAGTGGATCTATGCCAGGAATGTCATCAGCTATGTATGTGATCATCTGGTTCCAAAGTACGAACTTTATAGCTCCTTGTTCCAGTAAGGACTCAAACCCATAAACCCCGAATTTGTTCAGAAGAACTATAAACGGTATGTTTTCTCCATGAACCTTGAAGCAGACCGATTCAAATAGAAGCATCTGCTCAAATATAGAAGATGAAATTCTCTTTTCATCCTCAACAAAACTTGTAAGATTCACATCTTTATTGTTGTTAACAACAAAATGTTTTTGACAAAAGGAATTCAAATCAGAATTAAGTAATACTCCGCTCACGGTGATCCTATATTTTTAGATGATAGCTTACGAAAATGTCAGTTTGCTAAATCTTCATATATTAACAAGCAATTCTGAACATATTTAAATATGGGATATATTGCATCAATCCTAAAGAAATTGTAGATGATTTATCTTAGAACCAATTCAATTTTCTTATAAGTTGAGTGGCTACATTTATTAGGTGTAGTTTTTTATTTTAAAAAATGCACAATTTTAAAATTGTGCATTTACTTCCTAATATCGGCTTAAAAAACAAAAGCCCCAAGTTTTAGATTGGGGCTTTTTTGTAAAATGAAATTTGGGCAACTGATACCAAATGGCGTATTCAGTGATTATTTTAATGACATACGTTTCATGGTGTCATCTTTATCAATAAATTTGTGTTTTATCGCACCTAGAATATGCACTATAACGACAATCAACAATACGGCACCAACAACTTCGTGAAC
>Ga0208756_100600_pt1 | contig 14112 bp, 9 predicted proteins | sample LakWasMe73_LOW10_2_FD_183901 | JGI IMG/M metagenome (GOLD analysis project Ga0208756, IMG submission 183901) | Freshwater sediment methanotrophic microbial communities from Lake Washington under simulated oxygen tension - Sediment Metagenome... | ecosystem: Environmental > Aquatic > Freshwater >... | reverse complement strand
TTAAAAGACACCTTGGAAAAACTCCCTATCTGGCCCAACAGCCGCATCGACGAATTGCTGCCTTTCGGTGGTCTGGATTAAATCATAATCTGCAACGCCTAACGATGTGGAACGGCTGGGCGCTTACGATACTTATGCATATATGACGGGCTCACGCATGATCTGACAAAATAAAACTAAATCATTAGCCATAAAAAAAGGCAGCTTAAGCTGCCTTTTTTTATTTCACGTAAATCAGCTTGATTAAAGTTTTTCTTTAATACGAGCCGCTTTACCAGTCAGGTCACGCAAGTAATACAACTTGGCACGACGCACATCGCCGCGACGCTTAACGTTGATCTCGCTAATAATAGGACTGTGAGTTTGAAAAACACGCTCAACGCCGGTACCGTGAGAAATTTTTCTTACTGTGAAAGCTGAGTTTAATCCGCGATTACGTTTTGCAATTACGATACCTTCAAAAGCCTGAATTCTTTCACGCTCGCCTTCTTTTACCTTAACTTGTACAACAACTGTGTCACCTGGACCAAAGTCAGGAATCTGTCTCAGTTGTTCCGCTTCCAATTCATCAATAATATTGCTCATTACCACACCTTAATTTAAACCAACTCCACAATAAATTCTCTAAGCAAATTTTCCTGCTCTGTACTCAAATTCTTTTTTTCCAACAAATCCGGTCGTCTCTGCCAGGTTCTTCCCAAAGCCTGCTTCATTCGCCAGCGGTCTATATCCGCATGATTGCCACCTAATAAAACCTCCGGCACCGAACGTCCTTCAATCTGTTCAGGCCTGGTAAAGTGCGGACAATCCAGTAAACCATCGCTGTGAGAGTCCTGCTGGGCTGAATCCTCATCACCAAGTACGCCCGGCAACAACCGGGTCACCGCATCAATGACGACCAATGCTGCAAGCTCGCCGCCACTGATAACATAGTCACCGATAGACCATTCATCATCGCAATCCAACTCGACAAAGCGCTCATCAATGCCCTCGTAACGCCCCGCAACTAAAATCAATTGCGATACTTTACAAGCTTCGGCTAACAAAGCCTGTGTAATCGGTTTGCCTTGCGGACTCAAATAAACCACTTTGCTGGTCTCACCGCCCGCCTTCTTGGCGTCACTGACCGCATCATGCAACGGCTGATACTTCATGACCATGCCTGGGCCGCCGCCATAAGGACGATCGTCAACAGTTCTATGTCTGTCGTGGGTATAATCCCGAGGGTTCCATACCGACAAACTGACTATCTTGCGTTCGATTGCTCTTCCCGTTACACCGTAACTCGCAGCCGTTGCCACCATTTCCGGGAATAATGTTACAACGTCAAAACGCATGCTGTTAATTAAAACTCAGGATCCCAATCGACAACAATTTTACCGGCATCCAGATCAACATTAATTATCGTTTGTCCCTGTAAAAACGGAATGACCCGCTCTCGCTCGCCCTGAACAATGATCACATCATTAGCGCCTGTTTCCAGAAGGCTATCAACCACACCTAACTGAACGCCATCAATGGTTTCAACATTCAAACCGATCAAATCGGACCAGTAATACTCACCTTTAGCCGCTTTCGGCAACTGATCCTGGGTTATAAAAATATCCCAGCCCATCAGGCTTGCTGCTTGATCCCTATCATTAACGTCGGTCAGCTGAGCGACTATCGTCTTACCCTGTAGCTGCCCATCAACAACATTAACTGTTTTTGTCTCGTCGCCTTTTTTCAACAACCAAGGAGAATAGGTTAAAATATTTTCCCTCGGATCAGTGAAGGAAAATACCTTAACCCATCCTTTTATGCCAAAAACGCCGGAAATCTTTCCAACGCTTATATGCTGTTGCTCTGACAACTCAGTTTATGCCGCCGCTTTACGTGCGTCTTTAATCAATTTTGCAACGCGATCAGAAGGTTGTGCGCCATTGGCTTTCCAATGATCAACACGGTCACAATCTAAACGCAATTTTTCTTCATTGCCGCGCGCCAAGGGGTTAAAAAAACCAAGACGTTCAATATAACGACCGTCACGGCCGCTTCTGCTATCGGTTACAACAACGTGATAGAAAGGACGATTTTTCGCGCCACCTCTAGAAAGACGAATGGTTACCATCTAAGTTCCTCAAAAACATTTAGTCAAAATTTAATCGACTTATTCTACTCGATTTTATCTATAAGTAAAGAACAACACACACCCTATCAAATTCATTCACTTTAGCCATCAAATAAGCCATTATTAACGCAACAATAATTACCTTCTCATGCCGCCCATGCCGCGCACATTATTTTTTATGCCGCGCATCATATTCGTCATATTGCCCGCTTTGAAGCGTTTCATCATCTTCTGCATCATCATAAATTGCTTCAAGATGCGATTAACATCCGATAACTGCTGCCCGCAACCGTCAGCAATACGCTTCTTCCGGTTACCTTTAATCAAATCAGGATAACGCCTTTCTTTCATAGTCATGGAATTAATCACCGCAATCTGACGCGATAATTCTTTGTCATTAACTTTATCTTTCATTTCCTGCGGGATACTGCTCATACCGGGCAATTTATCCAGCATAGAGCCGACTCCGCCCATATTTTGCATTTGCTGCAATTGCTCACGAAAATCTTCCAGATCAAAAGCTTTGCCTTTTTGCAGTTTTTTGACAAGTTTCTCGGCCTTTTCCTTGTCAACTTTTTGCTCGATCTCTTCAATCAAGCCCAGCACATCGCCCATACCCAAAATACGGGATGCGATACGGTCGGGATAGAAGGGCTCCAAAGCATCGGTTTTCTCACCCATCCCGATAAACTTAATCGGCTTGCCGGTAATGTGACGTATAGACAACGCCGCACCGCCTCGCGCATCGCCATCCGCCTTGGTCAGGATAATCCCGGTCAACGGCAAGGCATCATTAAAAGCTTTAGCAGTAATCGCGGCATCCTGCCCGGTCATGCTGTCAACAACAAACAAGGTCTCGACAGGATTGATTGCCGCATGCAATTCTTTAATCTCGCCCATCATTTCATCATCAACATGAAGACGACCGGCGGTATCGATAATAATTACATCAAGAAATTTTTTCTTCGCCGCTTCAATAGCATTTTTAGCAATATCAACCGGTTTTTGTGAAATATCACTTTCAAAAAACTCTAAAGAAAGCTCATCTGCAAGCATCTGCAACTGCTTAATAGCCGCAGGGCGATAAACGTCGGCACTGACTACGCCGACTTTTTTCTTTTGATTTTCTTTTAGCCAGCGACCTAATTTAGCCACCGTTGTGGTTTTACCCGCCCCCTGCAAACCGGCCATTAAAATGATCGCCGGAGGCACGGCATTAAGATTCAGCTTTTCGTTTGCCTCGCCCATCACGGCAACCAGCTCAGCCTGAACCAGTTTAATCAGTGACTGACCCGGCGAAAGACTGGCCTGAACCTCCTGTCCTAATGCGCCTATTTTGATACGCTCAATAAAATCGGTAACCACCGGCAAAGCGACATCAGCCTCAAGTAAAGCCATGCGCACTTCGCGCAGAGTGTCCTTGATATTGTCTTCAGTCAAGCGCCCCTGACCTTTAATTTTTTTAAGCGTGCTACTTAATCGATCGGTTAAATTATCAAACATATCAGTGTCTTTATTAAATCTGAAGGAAACCATTCACTAACACAAATGCGTTAGGACTATTTAACGGGATATATTAACATAGCCATCAAGGCCTTTGCATTAAACTCAAGGGAATTTGTGGCGCGCCGAGCAAGCGACTTATCACCCTCATGCGAAAGCTGACGCTACCTACCCTCATCCATGCAGGCAATAAGTCCGCACGTTATCTACTGATCACAAACCGATAAAACGCCCTAATGAACACCACCCTCGCTACCTTTTCAATTTGTACTTATCTTGCAAGCACACTACTTATTGCTCGAGACACTCATCAGAACAAGAGACAGCACACACCGCTTTATTTGGCATGGACAGCGGCATGCATACACCTTTTATATACCGCTATCGCTTTCCAACAAAACAACAGCTTCAACTTTAGCTTTATCAGCACCGCATCCCTGGTTTCGCTGATTGTCGCCCTGCTACTGCTCATGGCGACACTAACTAAACCTGTCGCAAAACTAGGCATCGTCATTTTTCCCATTTCCGCCATAATGCTGACGCTGGAACTGAATCTACCCGAGAAACCGCATCTACTACATACCCACAATTGGCAAATGAGCGTCCATATATTAACCTCGATAATCGCCTTCAGTCTGCTGAACATTGCCGCTCTGCAAGCCGTGTTGCTCGCCATTCAAGACCAGCAACTTAAAAGCCATCCGCCCAAACGCTTGATCCAGTCATTGCCTTCCTTGCAAACCATGGAATCTTTGTTATTTCAAATGCTTGGCACAGGGCTTTTCTTCCTGACCATTTCATTAGTCAGCGGCTTTATTTTTATTGAAGATTTATTTGCGCAGCATTTAGTACACAAGACTGTGTTGTCGATTATCGCCTGGATTATTTTTTCCGGTTTATTGATAGGTCGATTACGTTACGGATGGCGAGGAAAAACCGCAGTCCGCTGGACCTTGACGGGATTTATTTTATTGCTGCTGGCTTATTTTGGCAGCAAGCTGGTACTTGAATTAATCTTAAAGAAGACCTGACAAAAAGCGCGACTCCGGCCTATTTCTTAATTTTACCAACTTAATCATTCCACAAACTTTCTAATTCAAATTTATCATTATTATGCTTACAAACAAATTCGCTCCGAGCGTGCCACGCTAACCCCCTTTACTTTACGTACTTGATAATTACAACAACCTCGTTTACGCACGCACATCAATTCGCCCCAAACCAACCCGCAGCACCGGAAGCCGAAGCAATTAGCGTTAAGGCCGACTCCCCTGAGTCTTTTCAATATCCTGAGCCACCTTAATGACAGCCACATCCACATTTTGCTTTACTGACACTTCTTTCACAAAGGCCACAGCCAATCCAGGCTTGCCTGTAGCAACGACTGAACCCACCATAAAAACCTCCAAAAACTAGACTACAAAAAACTATCGGCCTTTAGTCAAAAAAACCTCACCCAGCAGGAAAAAAACTGCCGCTTATTAAAACACCTCCCGTCAAAAAACCGACTACCCCATACAATATAAAATTAATCCCTTAATTTTCAATAAACTACAAGAATCATTACTCTTGGCACAAAAATAGCTTATTAATTTTCGACAACTATTTTATTTTTAACCAGGAGATAACCATGTCCAGCATAATTAACACAAATATTGCCGCACTCACCGCACAGCGCAACTTAAACAAAACCAGTGTAGATCTATCAACTTCAATGGAGCGTTTATCATCAGGTTTGAGAGTCAACTCAGCAAAAGACGATGCGGCAGGACTGGCAATTAGCAATAAAATGACCTCACAGATACGCGGTATGACTGTTGCTACCAGAAATGCAAATGATGGTATTTCCTTGGCGCAAACGGCTGAATCCGCAATGGGCACCATGACCGACACCATGCAACGGATGCGTGATTTAGCCGTACAATCGGCTAACGATGCCGGCGTAACATCAAAGGATAGGGAAAAAATCCAAACCGAATTCAAGCAGCTTAACGATGAGTTAGCTAGAATTATTTCCAACACCGAATTTAACGGCAAAAAAATCATCAACGGCTCTTTGTCAGGAGGCCTAGTTATCCAAGTCGGCGCTAACACCACTGCGGACAACCATATATCCATCGATATTCCCAATTTATCAATCACCATCTCTAACGTTACTGTTGCCAGCATAGGCAGTAATGCCGGGGTAGGCGGCGCTTCGGCAGCGATTGATGCCTTGGATGCGGCAATTGCCTCTATTGATACATCAAGGGCCGGATTGGGTGCGGTGCAAAATCGATTCACAACCACCATCGGTAACTTGCAGTCTTCTATCGAAAACCAGTCTGCCGCCCGCTCCCGAATCACCGATACTGATTTTGCGATGGAAACCGCCGCGTTAAGCCGCAGCCAGATTTTACAGCAAGCGGGAACCGCAATGTTAGCGCAGGCTAACCAATCCACCCAGTCTGTTTTGAAATTACTACAATAACGCCTATACTATAAAGCTTACGCACAATTAGATATAACCTATTGAAATAAATAATTTTTTGTTATATACCAAATATGCACCCAGTGGAGCCTGAAACAATCCTTGATGTAAGTTTCGAGGCAGCCCACATATTTCATGAGCCGCATAGGGATTACGTGCTACAACACACTCAGTGCTTATTGAGCATAAACTCTTATGAATAACACAGACACTGCTTAGCGCATCAATGCATAGGCAGTGTGTATTTGGCAACTTTATACTGATTATCATGACCACAGCCATTTTTACGCAAACATCTGTCGCAGGCTCACTGAAAACCAATGCCTTCGGCGACCGATATTTGTACAACCTCTGTCGTAGTAACTTTGACCAGGTTGGCGCACAAGCTATATTCGATTCTGAGTTTGGTAAATCACTACTGCTGGAGGACACACTCAACATCGTCATCGGTAGCGATTCCGGTTTGTTAGCAAAATATGTCCAACAACAAGGCATACCGATTGGCTCGCGGTTTATTTTTATTGAGCCTGACTCTGTTCTGGAGGAATTGCAACAACACCAATTGCTAGACGACCTCCAACCGGAAATTGTTTTTACCACTGCCGAATTTTGGGAAAAACATGCAAATACATTCAAAATAAAAGAATACTCATACATTAACGGCATTAAATCATTTAACGCCATCTGTGCTCAACAAGGAGTCATTGATGATTATGCCGAGCTAAGCTGGACTATCAACGAAACCCTGAACATACTACATAATCGCCACAACGTGGTGATTGGCTGCCAGTTATTCATCGTCCGCCAACTCGAAAATATTGCCGAAAACATCTTGCCCGTGACTTTACTGGCCAATGCTTATCAAGGCAAGACCGTCATCATTCTGGCCGGAGGGCCATCATTAACCACGGTATTTCCCTGGCTACAGGACAATCGTCACAAATTAGTAGTTTTTGCTATTTCACGTATTTCCAGACAACTTATTACCGCCGGCATTAAGCCGGATTTTGTGTTTTCTGTAGACCCGCAAGACGGAAACATAGATGTCAGCAGAGAAATGTTTTTATTCAGTGATGAGACGATTTTTATACATTCTTACCACGTACAACCCGCGTTACTCAATCAATGGCAAGGACAAAGCCTTTACATGGGATCCAGAATACCGTGGAAATCCGATCTCAATATTGACAACGTGATTGGCGCAGGCCCGACGGTTACCAACTCGGCGTTATCAATGGCGCATTATTTTGGCTTTAATAAAATATTATTAGCTGGTTTTGATGTTTGTTATACGAAAGAAGGAATTACCCATGCAATCGGCAGTGATGAACAACTGACCGGGCCAAAGTACGACTTTATCCCCTTACAGGTTGAAACCTATTGCGGTGAATTCAGGCCTACCAGCCATGCCTACTCATTAATATTATCAATACTAGAGCAACAGGCCAGGATCATTACCGCTGATAACCGAACAATCATCAACCTCGCACCCACCGCGGCAAAAATTGAAAATATCACCCATACTCCGCCTTCAGAAATGCTGCTGCCTGAATCACAAGCCAATGATATAAGCAGTATAAAACAGCTCATTCCCCCGCTAAGCCATGAGGTGCTGGATAAGCATTACCAAGCGGTGATTAACGAATTAGAGAAAGCCGCTTTTCAAATGCAAGCCATTGCCAAATTAGCTAAAAAGGCATTAGAGATCAATAATCGCATGTATAGCTCGGAGGGTAGAATTGAAAATTACAAGGACAAACGCGAGCTAGACGGCATTGAAAAACAGCTCAAGAGAAAATACCGGCACCACAGTCAACTGGTAAAAAAGTTTGCAGTACGACATTTTATAAAAATAACCTCACCGCATGACACCGATGAGTGCAACGCGGAAAAAGCCCAAAAACTAGGCAGCATCTATTATAAAGCCTACCTATCCGGTGCCAACAACTTATCAACCCTGATTAATGCCGCCATAGTCCGCACTAAAACCAGGCAAGAAGAACTAAAAGAAGCACCGGATTTTGCTTTGTTACTTGAGCAATGGGAGAAAGACAAAAGCTATCGCAGAGCAAAATCATGGCTAAAAGAACACCCCTCTACGCACTACCCGGAACAAACCACCATGGCGTTACAAACCATGCAAGACCAGTTCGATCAAGTGCTGACCAACCAAAATACCGTGTTCAAGGCCAATATTGCCAAACATTCCACCTTGTCACTATTAAAAAGCAAAATAAAACTATTATTTAAACACAAAAAAACCGACGAATTAATAAACCTGAAAACCGGCTTTATCAACGACCCTAGCCACGACAACAAAGAACCTTTTCTGTTATTGATTGATGCTTATCTTGCTGAACTAGAAGATAATGTAGAAACAGCCCTAATCAATTACGACAACATCATCAACTTAGGGCAATCACCGGTACTTGAAGAAACATTACTTCGGATAACCTCGATCAGCCTTGAGCAACAAGATCAACAAAATGCCTTCCTGGCACTGGATTGCCTTGCCAATCTATCTCCTACTTACCTACCTTACAAGGCAGAACTAGCCCGAATTATCGGCAACTATATGTTGGCTATTGATAGCTACAATGCCTACATCGCTTTGTTTCCTGAAGATACATTAAGCAAACTAAAATTAACCGCTCTCTACATCGATATCAAGGCTTATGAGGCGGCGGAATTAATGCTGGAGCATATTTTACAATCAATTCCTGACCTGGAATCGGCAATCACTTTGAAAAATCAACTTGCCAATATAAAAAACCGGCTCTCGAGCAACGCGAAAAACAGCACTCCCCAAAACATAATTTAATGACGCCCTACCTCGCAGCAGGGGCAAATAAACACAGCTCATCCGCCCAATCTCCGTAACCCCTCATCCCCCCGCCCGAATCAAATCGTATAACGGTGAAACATTACTTTCCCTCGATTCCCCATACCTTCAATCACTTCTGGCATATCTACATAATATACGCACTCACCCACCAATTTCAGACAAGCGAAATAATATTCACTCAAGTCCAATATGAGTACCTGCATTTGGTTAATAGCAAGCACATGAAGCCACAAGGAACGTGCTTAAAATAACTTAGCAACGCCTGAAATTGCAGCTTCAGGAATGTCCTCATACTTCCATTACCCAGATGATTATTAAATACAACTCACCTGACACCTTTAAATCACTCTACAGCTTTTCTGCCTGATTCATAATCCCTGTTAAAAAGACCTCATCACTTACCACATTACTTTTATTAGGGTAGGCATATTTAAATTTCACCTTAAATATTGATGCGTACAGTAAAAAACATTCATACCCATAACAGAAAACAGCATTAAATGTGTAGCACTACCGTTTTCAAGGTATTGCCTACGACTAATGAAAAGCCACTTTAAATCACACTAATATACTGAATTAAAAGTAAAATAGTAAAAATTTATATACAAGCGAGCGCCCTAAAAGCATTCCCCAAAAAAATTGCAATAATAATGACTTTTCGAATTAAAGTTTTCTAAATTCGTGCCGCTATCATGTCAAGATTTATAAACACTGCAAGCCCTGCTGTGTTTGTTTGGAGCTGAGCGGTACGACAGCTTATATATCATCGTGTGTTGAACAATATTCTTTGATGCCACTCTCAGAATATTGTTCAACACATAAATATTACAAAATACTTAAAGGACACTCACATGACTATTATAAGTTCTATGGCGGCATCAGGCATTTCTCTTGCCACGTTATCCACTAGCCAGGTGAGCAAACTTACCTCTGATCAACTAGATGAAATGACATCGACTCAAGTTGCTCAGTTGACTAGCGCCCAGGTCAATGTTATTTCACCTGCGGCCATTGTCACTCTGAGTTCAGAGCAGCTTAGCTCCTTTACTTATAGCTTTTCACCAAATCAAGAAAAACTGTTTACTCCAGCTCAAATTGCCTCACTGACCACCTATCAGATCACTCTGTTTGAACCCGAGGACATTGCCGTATTGACCAGCGCCCAAGTTGCCCAACTAGCATCAGACGGGGTAAGCGCATGGAATACCACTCAAGTGTCTACCCTCAAGGCATCTCAGATACAAGGACTGGCGACAGAAGCCTTAGCGGCGCTTGGCAGTACCGGCTTTAATGCCTTGAGCGCTACCGTTGTCGCCGCCCTAAGCACAACTCAACTTGGCGCACTGACCAGCACTCAGGTCGCAGCTCTGGAAACCGCCGACATCGCCGCCTTGACCAGCGCTCAAATCAGCAAACTGGCCACCGACGGGATCAGCGCTTGGTCCGCCGGTCAAGTGGGCAGCCTGAAGGCCACTCAGGTACAAGGACTGGCCACCGACGCCTTAGCGGGGCTAAGCAGCACCAGCCTGAACGCCTTGAGCGCTACCGCGGTCGCCGCGCTGAGCACGACCCAGTTTGGCGCATTGACCAGCGACCAAGTCTCAGCCCTGGAAACCGCCGACATCGCCGCCTTGAGCAGCGCTCAAATCAGCAAACTGGCCACCGACGGGGTCAGCGCCTGGTCCGCCGGTCAAGTGGGCGGCCTGAAGGCCAACCAGGTACAAGGGCTGGCCACCGACGCCTTAGCGGCGCTGAGCAGCACCAGCCTGAACGCCCTGAGCGCTACCGCGGTCGCCGGACTGAGCACGACCCAGTTTGGCGCACTGACCAGCACCCAGGTCTCAGCCCTGGAAACCGCCGATATCGCCGCCTTGAGCAGCGATCAAATCAGCAAACTGGTCACCGACGGAATCAGTGGATGGTCCGCCAGCCAAGTGGGCAGCCTGAAGGCCACCCAGGTACAAGGACTGGCCTCCGACGCCTTAGCGGCGCTGAGCAGCACCAGCCTGAACGCCCTGAGCGTTACCGCGGTCGCCGGACTGAGCACGACTCAGCTTGGCGCACTGACCAGCACCCAGGTCTCAGCCCTGGAAACCGCCGATATCGCCGCCTTGAGCAGCGCTCAAATCAGCAAACTGGCCACCGACGGGGTCAGCGCTTGGTCCGCCAGCCAAGTGGGCAGCCTGAAGGCTACCCAGGTACAAGGACTGGCCACCGACGCCTTAGCGGCGCTGAGCAGCACTAGCCTGAACGCCCTGAGCGCTACCGCGGTCGCCGCGCTGACCAGCACCCAGCTTGGCGCACTGACCAGCACCCAGGTCTCAGCCCTGGAAACCGCCGACATCGCCGCCTTGAGCAGCGCTCAAATCAGCAAACTGGCCACCGACGGGATCAGCGCCTGGTCCGCCAGCCAAGTGGGCAGCCTGAAGGCCACCCAGATAGAAGGACTGGCCACCGACGCCTTAGCGGCGCTGAGCAGCACCAGCCTGAACGCCTTGAGCGCTACCGCGGTCGCCGCGCTGAGCACGACTCAGCTTGGCGCGCTGACCAGCGACCAGGTCTCAGCCCTGGAAACCGCCGATATCGCCGCCTTGAGCAGCGCTCAAATCAGCAAACTGGCCACCGACGGAATCAGCGCCTGGTCCGCCGGTCAAGTGGGCAGCCTGAAGGCCACCCAGGTACAAGGACTGACCACCGACGCCTTAGCGGGGCTGAGCAGCACCAGCCTGAACGCCCTGAGCGCTACCGCGGTCGCCGCCCTGAGCACGACCCAGCTTGGCGCGCTGACCAGCGACCAGGTCTCAGCCCTGGAAACCGCCGACATCGCCGCCTTGAGCAGCGCTCAAATCAGCAAACTGGCCACCGACGGAATCAGCGCCTGGTCCGCCGGTCAAGTGGGCAGCCTGAAGGCCAACCAGGTACAAGGACTGGCCACCGACGCCTTAGCGGCGCTGAGCAGCACCAGCCTGAACGCCCTGAGCGCTACCGCGGTCGCCGCCCTGAGCACGACTCAGCTTGGCGCACTGACCAGCACCCAGGTCTCAGCCCTGGAAACCGCCGACATCGCCGCCTTGAGCAGCGCTCAAATCAGCAAACTGGCTACCGACGGAGTCAGCGCCTGGTCCGCCGGCCAAGTGGGCAGCCTGAAGGCCAACCAGGTACAAGGACTGGCCACCGACGCCTTAGCGGCGCTGAGCAGCACCAGCCTGAACGCCCTGAGCGCTACCGCGGTCGCCGCCCTGAGCAGCACCCAGCTTGGCGCATTGACCAGCGACCAAGCCTCAGCCCTGGAAACCGCCGACATCGCCGCCTTGAGCAGCGCTCAAATCAGCAAACTGGCCACCGACGGAATCAGCGCCTGGTCCTCTAGTCAAGTGGGCAGCCTGAAGGCCAACCAGGTACAAGGACTGACCACCGACGCCTTAGCGGCGCTGAGCAGCACCAGCCTGAACGCCCTGAGCGCTACCGCGGTCGCCGCGCTGAGCACGACCCAGCTTGGCGCGCTGACCAGCACCCAGGTCTCAGCCCTGGAAACCGCCGACATCGCCGCCTTGAGCAGTGCTCAAATCAGCAAACTGGCCACCGACGGAATCAGCGCCTGGTCCGCCGGTCAAGTGGGCAGCCTGAAGGCCACCCAGGTACAAGGACTGGCCACCGACGCCTTAGCAGCACTGAGCAGCACCAGCCTGAACGCCCTGAGCGCTACCGCGGTCGCCGCGCTGAGCACGACTCAGCTTGGCGCACTGACCAGCACCCAGGTCTCAGCCCTGGAAACCGCCGACATCGCCGCCTTGACCAGCGCTCAAATCAGCAAACTGGCTACCGACGGAGTCAGCGCATGGTCCGCCGGCCAAGTGGGCAGCCTGAAGGCCAACCAGGTACAAGGACTGGCCACCGACGCCTTAGCGGCGCTGAGCAGCACCAGCCTGAACGCCCTGAGCGCTACCGCGGTCGCCGCCCTAAGCAGCACCCAGCTTGGCGCATTGACCAGCGACCAAGCCTCAGCCCTGGAAACCGCCGACATCGCCGCCTTGAGCAGCGCTCAAATCAGCAAACTGGCCACCGACGGAATCAGCGCCTGGTCCTCTAGTCAAGTGGGCAGCTTGAAGGCCAACCAGGTACAAGGACTGGCCACCGACGCCTTAGCGGCGCTGAGCAGCACCAGCCTGAACGCCCTGAGCGCTACCGCGGTCGCCGCCCTGAGCAGCACCCAGCTTGGCGCATTGACCAGCACCCAGGTCTCAGCCCTGGAAACCGCCGATATCGCCGCCTTGAGCAGCGCTCAAATCAGCAAACTGGCCACCGACGGAGTCAGCGCCTGGTCCGCCAGTCAAGTGGGTAGCCTGAAGGCCACCCAGGTACAAGGACTGGCCACCGACGCCTTAGCGGGGCTAAGCAGCACCAGCCTGAACGCCCTGAGCGCTACCGCGGTCGCCGCGCTGAGCACGACCCAGCTTGGCGCTCTGACCAGCACCCAGGTCTCAGCCCTGGAAACCGCCGATATCGCCGCCTTGAGCAGCGCTCAAATCAGCAAACTGGCTACCGACGGAATCAGCGCCTGGTCCGCCGGCCAAGTGGGCAGCCTGAAGGCCAACCAGGTACAAGGACTGGCCACCGACGCCTTAGCGGCGCTGAGCAGCACCAGCCTGAACGCCTTGAGCGCTACCGCGGTCGCCGCGCTGAGCACGACTCAGCTTGGCGCGCTGACCAGCGACCAAGCCTCAGCCCTGGAAACCGCCGACATCGCCGCCTTGAGCAGCGCTCAAATCAGCAAACTGGCCACCGACGGAGTCAGCGCTTGGTCCTCTAGTCAAGTGGGCAGCCTGAAGGCCAACCAGGTACAAGGACTGGCCACCGACGCCTTAGCGGCGCTGAGCAGCACCAGCCTGAACGCCTTGAGCGCTACCGCGGTCGCCGCGCTGAGCACGACTCAGCTTGGCGCACTGACCAGCACCCAGGTCTCAGCCCTGGAAACCGCCGACATCGCCGCCTTGAGCAGCGCTCAAATCAGCAAACTGGCCACCGACGGAATCAGCGCCTGGTCCGCCGGCCAAGTAGGCAGCCTGAAGGCCAACCAGGTACAAGGACTGGCCACCGACGCCTTAGCGGCGCTGAGCAGCACCAGCCTGAACGCCTTGAGCGCTACCGCGGTCGCCGCGCTGAGCACGACTCAGCTTGGCGCAC
>Ga0208756_100582_pt1 | contig 14460 bp, 9 predicted proteins | sample LakWasMe73_LOW10_2_FD_183901 | JGI IMG/M metagenome (GOLD analysis project Ga0208756, IMG submission 183901) | Freshwater sediment methanotrophic microbial communities from Lake Washington under simulated oxygen tension - Sediment Metagenome... | ecosystem: Environmental > Aquatic > Freshwater >... | reverse complement strand
AACGGCACAACCCTGTTGTGCCGTTTCTGTTTTAACATTTCATGGATTGAACCAATTTTTAAACAACCTCTACACAAAGGAACCTTATAGTGAATCCTATCAGGAAAGAATTTCAGTACGGCGATCGGCTCGTTAAATTAGAAACTGGTGAAATAGCACGTCAAGCAGACGGCGCTGTCATGATCGATGTAGATGGTACGACACTGTTGGTCACCGTCGTCGGTAAAAAACAAGCAAGCGGCGGCGACTTTTTTCCGTTGACTGTTAACTATCAAGAAAAAGCTTACGCGGCGGGTAAAATACCCGGCGGCTTTTTTAAGAGAGAAGGTCGTCCCAGTGAAAAAGAGACTTTAACATCTCGTTTGATTGACCGTCCTATTCGTCCTCTTTTCCCTGAGGGCTATACCAACGAAGTTCAGATCATTGCTACAGTCGTATCGCTCAATCCTGAAGTTGATCCCGAAATTCCTGCTTTACTGGGTGCCTCTGCTGCCTTGGCGGTTTCAGGTTTGCCTTTTAACGGCCCGGTAGGCGCTGCTACTGTCGGCTATAAAGACGGCGACTATTTATTAAATCCTACGCCTGCGGCATTAAAGGAATCACAGCTGGAATTGGTGGTTGCGGGAACAGCACATGCCGTCTTAATGGTTGAGTCTGAAGCCGATAACCTGTCTGAAGAAGTGATGTTGGGCGCGGTTTTATTCGGTCATCAGCAAATGCAGGTTGCCATTAACGCCATTAACGAATTTGCAGCCGCTGCCGGTGCAGGCGTTGTTGAGTGGGTAGCCCCCGAAGTTAATGCCGAACTTAAAAAACTGGTCGCTGCGGAAGTTGAAGCCGGCATTAAAGCCGCTTATCAAGTCGCGGAAAAACTGGTCAGACAAGAACAACTGAAAGAAATCAGAAATGCCGTGGTTGAAAAACTGGTGGCTAATGGCGAGTATGCTGAAAGCGACATCCGCGGCATTATCGAGCACCTGGAATACCGCATCGTTCGTAACGCCATCCTTAACGAAAGCAAACGCATCGATGGCCGCGCTTTGGATAAAATCAGGCCGATTACGATCAGAACCGGCGTATTGCCAAGAACCCACGGATCGGCATTGTTTACCCGTGGCGAGACCCAGGCTATCGTAGTTGCGACATTGGGTACGCAACGCGATGCGCAAATCATCGATGCGTTGGCCGGCGAGTACAAAGAACCGTTCATGCTGCATTACAACTTCCCTCCGTACAGCGTTGGCGAAACCGGTTTTGTCGGCTCGCCAAAACGCCGCGAGATCGGTCATGGCCGTTTGGCGAAACGCGGCGTTGCCGCCGTATTGCCTAATATGGACGAATTCCCGTACACCATCCGCGTGGTTTCCGAGATTACCGAATCCAACGGCTCAAGCTCGATGGCTTCGGTTTGCGGCAGCAGCTTGGCGTTAATGGATGCCGGCGTGCCGATCAAATCGCCGGTTGCCGGTATCGCGATGGGCCTGATTAAAGAAGGCGACAGCTTTGCTGTATTGTCCGACATCATGGGTGATGAAGATCATCTGGGCGACATGGACTTTAAAGTTGCCGGTTCCGTAGACGGCATTACCGCGCTGCAAATGGACATCAAAATAGACGGCATTACCGCGGAAATCATGAAGACAGCCTTGGCTCAAGCAAAACAAGGTCGTTTGCATATCTTGGGCGAAATGAACAAAGCATTGTCAGCCACCCGTGAAGAAATGTCCGATTTCGCACCGCGTATCATCACTTTTAAAATCGACCCGGCTAAAATCCGCGAAGTGATCGGTAAAGGCGGCGCAACCATCCGCAGCATCACCGAGCAAACCGGCGCCAGCGTTGATTTGACCGATGACGGTATCGTTAAAGTGGCGTCGGTTGATAAAGCCGCCGGTGAAGAAGCGCGTCGCCTGATCGAGGAAATCACCGCTGAAGTTGAAGTGGGTAAAACCTACGAAGGCAAAGTGGTCAGATTGATGGATTTCGGCGCTTTCGTGACTATCCTGCCCGGCAAGGACGGCTTGGTTCATATCTCGCAAATTTCAGAGGAACGCGTTGATAAAGTCAGCGACAGATTGAATGAAGGCGATGTAGTCAAAGTCAAAGTGCTTGAAATAGACCGTCAAGGCCGAGTCAGATTGAGTATGAAAGAAGTTGACGCGGAATAACATCTAGCGGTGTTGCTGCTCTTGACTGAAGGGCGGTTTAACGATGTAGAAAAGGGGTTGTGATTCGTCACAATCCCTTTTTTCGTTTAACTGTATAGTCGTCTCGCAGCTTGAGCTAGCGGAGCGTAAACCTTCTATGTAACAGATTGGTTAATTCACTACGAAGACACGAAGTTTTTTACCTGAGTTATTCTTTATGTTGTTATCGTTTAAATTGATTCCAGTCCATCCACCAATAACCCACCCCATATAAAAATGATCAGCAACAGTCAAAAAATACAAATAGCTAAAAATTTCGAGAAGTTGCACCCGACGCCATTTGCGGCATGGACGTCCGATGAGGATTATCAGTCAGATGATGATCGTTATTTGGCTGTTTACGATAACCTTATTCATGGCGTTTACGGCGATTGCTATGGGCTTAACGCCGAATACGATGAGGACGATAATTTAATTCAAGAAGCTACGGAATTTGAAGTTGCTGTGGAAGGATTCGGTTCGGCGGCGGGACAGACTGAAGTTTTCTTTTTTGATGTAGGCGGTGAATCGACAGGAATAAGTAAATTCATTGAAGAGCATGGCAGGCATGGGGATTGGTAGTTTGTATGGGACTGACGGAATCAGGCTAATGCGACAGTCATGTTGAAGCAAGGAGGGGCTAATGAGTGGCTTTAACGTAGCAAGGTTCACCCCGGTAGCACGCGTTTATACACAGCCGTTAGGCGAAAAACATTCCGGTTGCAGGCCTTCCAGGTTTTTAAAACCTGGAAGGCCTAGCTGGCAACAATGCCGTACTCGCCCGAAAAACGCCTTTATTCTCCGCTTTGTGCCGGCAAGAGATAGACCAAATTACCGTTACCGTTTAGCAAGGTATGGCTAATCGGCAAGCCGTTGCCGAACTTCACCAACCCCAAGTTGCATTCGGCGTACACGCGCAACTTACTGTTTTCCGCCGTTAATAGCTGCACTTTGGCGGTCCAGCGTTGATTGGGCATTAGCGCCCGGTTACAGTGGGTTTTTATACCGGTATCGTGCCCGGCTGCGTGCTCCAGAAACTTGTATTGCTTGGCATTGGGTTGGTTGCTAAGGGCGGTACTGGTCAACTGGTAGCATTGCAAGGTGCGGCCCCGGTATTTGAACTGGGCGTTGGCGGTAAAGGCGTAATGCACGTCGCCGGATAAAAACACGCAACGCTTGATATTCATGCGCCGCAGTAGAGTATCCATAAAGCCGACGAAGCCCTCTTTGTTGGAACTCCATGATTCCGCATCCAGTTTGTTTACCATCCAACCGGTAATAAAGCCTTCCTTATCGGCCAGTTTTTCCAACATCTGCATCGGTTTCCAGCTTTCCAACCAACCCGCCAACCACAAGGCTATTTGCTGAATATGCTCGATAGCCGAAAAACCCATGACCGGCGTAGCGGCGATAATGATCGGGCCGGTGTTATCGTCGATGTCTTGTCCGGTTTTTAACTTGGCCCATTCCGTTTGTAACCAATCCAAGGCATAACGATCCATTAGCACCGCCGGATAATACTTATTTTCGTACTGGCGTTGGGTGCGGGAATCCATTGCGATAATGGGCGGTTCGGTAGGAATGGAAAATCCCCAACCCCGGCTTTTCCACATATGCAGATCATAGCGATCGCCGATACCGCAATCGTTGACATCGTCATTAAGATGTAGGCTAATGCTGAAAGCCAGGTCTTTGTGAAAATTATCGGGATCGTTGCCCCAGGCCTGGAAAGCCCAATAAGCCGCCAAGGCGTTGGAAACGATACGCCGTCCCATTGCCGAGCTTCGCACGCCATCGTACCAATTGCCGGTAATATTCCAATCGTCGGTAACGTCATGATCATCGAAGATCATGTAAGTGGGGATATTAGCCAATAATTTACGTACTTGAGGCAAGGTCTCGTGATAAGAGCGCAACGGTTTGGCTTGCTTGAGCCAGGCTGCTTTGGCCTTGTTATGCTTGTCTCCTTCTTCTTGCGCCGTTTCGGATTCGGCTACGCCAATAGCTGCCAAGTCCTGCCAGTTCCACACCGGCTCCCATTTGGAGACATTCCCGAAAGCATAGAGGTACATAGCGGCGTATTCGCCGAAGGTGAACAAATGGTTTTCCGATTCGCCGGAACTGAAATGAGACCGCCGATGTTTTTCCATCAGCACTTGCTTTCTACCGTGCAGGGGGATGCTCGATGGATCCAGACGGGTAGGCAACGACGGCTCAAGCATGAGAGGGTTATCGACTAAGGGCAAGCTTTCCTGTTTACCGACGACAGCTAGCGATTGTTGCCTCAACATAGCCAGTAAGGAAATAGCGACATCGTCAGCGTAAATCTGATCGCCGGTCAGCAATAACAGGGAGGGACGCAACTCCAGGTTGTCGTAGGTTTTTTCCAGTAAAGTATGCCCATGGCTGAGCGCATCCGGCATCGGCTGTTGCTTTTTCGGATCAAAACCGCCACCGTGCGGTTTACGGCAACTGCCGTGCAATAGATGTTTGAGTTTGGAGGGGATAAAAAAACTGGGATATTTGAGAGAACCATAAGCCAGATCGCTAAGATCCAAAGGCCGCGCATTGCCTTCGGCGTCTACTTCGTCCAGCCGATAGCACATTAACGTATCGGCGAGAAAGACCGGATTTTTACCATCTAATTCTCCTGTGTCTTCATTGGGCCGCGCTTGCAATAAGTAAACCCAAAGGTTTTTACCCAACTGCACACGTTGTTCAGTTAAATCGTCCAGCCTACTTTGTCCTAACGCGTTTCCTTGGCTGTCCTTTATGGTTAATTGCAATGTCAGAGGGTTAGCAACGGCTAGCCATACACATACCCGGTTCTTTGTGGTCCGGCGCAGAATAGGTCCGGCTAATAGATTTACAGTCATGATGTATCCGTAAGAGTGTTTATCTCTACTGCGCAAAAAAATAATAATGAAGCTGGGTTTGCATGATCAGTTTTACCCAGCGTAGCGCTCCAATTACGGCAAGCTATTTCCTGATTATAAGGATGCTTCAGCTAACGCAAAAAACGCCGTCATTCCGCATGGATGCCGGAATCCAGAGCCAGGGAGGGTGACTATCCCTGGCACCCGTATCCGATTTAGGCATTATGCCAAGTCATCCATTCACATCCATGTCAGTATGACGGCGCTAGCTGAAGCATTTTACTAATCAGGAACTTTTTTGCTGGTTAAATAGCGGGACGGAAGTACAGACTCCATCCCGCCACTCGCTTAATTACAGTTTTTTTAGATACTCGAGAAGAGCCGTTTTCTCTTTATCGGTAAAGGTCGTGCCGTAATCATGGCCGCAACGGCTGTTGCCGGAGTTTCTATCGCTGCAATCCGTTGTTTTTAGGGTGAAGTTGAATTTGGTCTGCTCAGCCGCCAGTCCGACTGTATTAGGGTCATATTCAGGACCGATCTTGAACTCAGCCAACCGGTTTGCCGACGGCGTCAATAACTCGGTCAACGTTGCCACCGAGCCGTTATGCAGGTAAGGCGCGGCGGCCCAAATTCCTTGAAGTACGCGAGATTCGTAGGGATAAGTCGCAGCGGCGGCGGGTAGCTGAGCTTGAGCAATTTCCTTGAGTTCATCAACGGTGCCCACAGCGCCGATGTCTTCGACCTTTTCAATTTCCTGTTTCAGCTTTAATGCCAACTTATCCAGCAAGTTCAGCGCCTTTTGCTGTTCCTCGTCTAAATCGACAGGGAAGTAATGTTGAAGGATAGCGCCGACTGTCGTCACGCCCAAAAGCGAAAAGGCTTTGTCGCGTGGTTTAATCGGGGTTTGTCCGGGGAAGAGCATTGCGCCTGTAAGGATGCCGGAGTCGACCTCTGAGCCGAGCAAGTTCACTTCCCTGGAGTCCGTACCTACGTCCAGGATCGGAGTGGCCCAAGTTTCGTGAGTAAGAGAGCGCAATTTGCCTTTCGTGATGCCGTGGCAATCGGCGCAGCTTTTATTTTCTTCGGCCGGATCTTTTTTGTTGAACACTTTCTCGCCTTCTGAAGCCAGGTGATGATTCAGTTTCCAAGGCCATTTTGGCGGACCCAGCTTCATAATCATGTCTTCCTGCTTATTCAAGCCGGGGAAGTTGGCCGAGTTATCGGATACATAATTGATCTTGTAGATTTTTGAGTCGTCTTTTTGCGGATGGAAATTGGCAAAAACGCCGAAAACCTCGCCAATATTCCGGTTAAGTCCCAATAGACGGTCACCATTCGGTGCGAAGCCGGGCCACTGGGTTATATCTTGAATCGGTGCATTCCAGACAAACGGATAGCGTACCGGTACATCGGCTAATTTGATGTTTTCCGGAATCATATAAGTCGGAGCAGGGCCGATGTCGAGACCGCTTAGGCGGTTGAAGATCATCGATACGGCATCGAGTCGAGACGGTCCCCAAGGCGATTCTGTCGGCAGCGAACGGCTCATGATCGTATGATAAGGCAGGAACCAAGCTGAAACGTCGGTGCGCAATTGGTCCTGATCGGATTGTTTAGCTGATGGGCCCAGTACGGCGCGGGCGAATTCGGCAAAGGCGGCCTGATCGGTAAGCACCTTGTTGACGGCGGCGTCCAGATCGGCAAAAAAACTCTGGATGTCAGTAATTGCAGGGCCGCCGTCGATCCGGTAGGAGGTGCCTGAAACATCGATTTGACGCGTATGACAAGCAGAGCAGGTCAAGCCCATGGTTTTCTCGCCCTTTTCCTTGGCAACGGTAAAACCGACCGGTAAACCGGGCTCCGGGCTATTGGGGTTGGCTAGATAGCCATAGCGCGTGAGGCTGTTCGCCATGAATGGCGCCCCATTGTCTTGTTTTAGGGCGTTGATCCATTTCAACGGTATGACGCGCGAACCCTGATCCTCCGTATAATACTTTTCCCGGTTGGCGGCAGTCCACTGCGACCCTTGATCGGTCATGACCAGCGAATTGGAAGCCATCGATGGCAGCGGAGCCAGCATGACCATCGTGAGAATCGCGCCGGTAAGGCGACCGATCCTCAAGGTAGATTTAGTTTTTTTCATTATCTCTTCCTCATTACAAGTATTGTTAATTACCTACCGCCCTTGTCTGTTGTAACGCGCAACAAAAGGTCAGCGTTTCAAAATAAGCGCCGACTAAGATTGGAGCATGCTCAAGGAAGGTAAGTTTTGTTTTTTAAAGCCGTTTTGATCAGCGCCACAAAACCATGTAGAAGATGAATACCATGCTATCTGCATAATGGACTAAGCCGTTAGTCAAAAACAGCAAGGCAATGTAACTCAAACCAAAACCGATGTATGTCAGTTATGGATTATTAAAATGTAAGTTTTTTGCTATTTGTGAAGTTAACTGCCTGGGGTTTCGTGGCCGATGTCAGTGGGGGCGGACTCCCAAGCCGGTTAGAGCAGAAGGCGGAAATCGTCGGTCAGACAAAAAAGTTCGGTTAAACTGTCCATGAGCGCTTTTCGGTCGCATTGAAAGGCGGATTTAACTCCGAAATGCAATCTTACCGGCGTCTGACTTACTCGCTTCGGAAGCTGTTCCATCTCAGGTTATGTTCAGCAACTAATTCGATTATATCGTCACAGCCGAATTTTTTAGCTAACGACAAGGCGTCGTCGCCTTTTGGGGTTTCTAACGTGGGGTTGGCTCCATTTTTCAATAACAAGGCAACCATATACTGATCAGCTGTTGATATCGCCCGCATTAAAGGCGTCCAGCCCTTTTGATCGCGCACATTGACCTCAGCGCCAACCATTATCAGTTGCTCGGCTAATTCTTTATAACCCGATGTCTTTTTTTCGCACACAACCTGTAGCGTAGTTAAACCGGTTGCATTCTTTACATCCGCATCCGCTCCGGCCCCTAACAAAATGTTGGCAATAATCGTAAAGCCGTTTTTTAGTGCGATTTGAAGGGCGCTCTCGCCATTATTATTACAGGCATTAACATTAATCCCGCCCAGTACAAACAAATCCACTAATTTTTTGCTGCCTCGATTGACGGCATCTAAAAACTCAGGCGCAGCAAAACGGATACCTAGCCGATCGAGTTCGCTTTTTGCTCCAGCTCGGATTTCTACTATGCGCAGTTTTTCAATATCGTGAAATTTAAAAAGCCGATGAATATCTTGAAAAGCATCATCATCAAAGCCTTTACGCTTCCCTCGGGTATCAATCAGAAGACTTGTGAAATAGGCGTCGATTTTAGGATTAGTCCAGAGAACGAGAAGTTTTTTAATAACGTGGGGGTATTTTTGTTGCAATGCGAACGGGTAGCCATCTCCCAGTGCTTCAAACAAAGCGTGTTTCATATTGAACCTTAATTTTTTTTGTAGCAGTTCAAACCTAATCTATGCCATCGCGTAATGTCACCACGCCTGATTTTAGCGGCTTAAGTAATATCCAAAACAGGTGTCCTGATTATTAAGCGCCCGTCAGCAATAATAGCACATTGCCCAGTCATATTCAGCGCCAAAAACGGCCGGTCGAGACCGACAGAAACAGGCCGTTAGCGGCAACTCGCGCAGACTCTCTATGGTAATTAATCGAGCTAAAGTTTTCGGGTATTTTGGAGTGCAAGCTCTGCTTGCAAAGCAGGCAAAGCCTGCACTCCGGCTTTAAACAAGAGCTAGAAACTTATATTCAGGCACTTATGGTTTGCCGAAAAACCCACAGGTGAGGTGCGCGCTAAACGTTCCCGATTAACGCACACCCACGTCCTATAAACTAATGGCTATGAACTTTATGCGGTTTGTCATGCTTGCCGTGTTTAGGCGGTAATATCTCCACCAGTTCCATCATGCCGTTATCCTCGTGGCCTACATTATGGCAATGCTCAACCAGAGCGCCGGTGTAGTCCAAGGGTTGTTGCAGGAACTGCACCACTTCGCCGTAATTGTTTAATGGGCTGGGGGGCGGGGCGTTGGGGACTATTAGGTCAGCGGGGATGGTTAGTCCGCCGGGGAATGAGCAGTTAGCGTATGTACCGGCTGCCGCATCAAATCCAGCGGCGACGCCTGCGCAATTGACCAGCAGGGTATCGCGCCACATCGGGAACGGATATTTCAACTGGCCTCGCGATACCAATTGAAACGAGTTGATGTGAATGTGGAACATGTGGCTGTCAGCGGCGCTTTGCGCTGCCCACTTATCAACTTGATTCAATACAAGGTCGCGTTGGCTACGGAGAGGATTGAATACTCTGCCGTTGACGACCGAACCGCCGCCGTCCTTACTGGCATAGGTTTTGGTGGTAAATCCGTATGTTACGCCTTGGGTCGGCAGCTGCGGACTTTGTTCTTCGGTGATAGTTTTCGGCGCAGTCAGCTTGTTAAGCTCCATCTGGCTGGGAATTGCCATGTTATAGGCTATTTGGTTCGCGGGATCGGTTACCGATACGGTAAGAATCGGCGTTGCATTGGCGTATGTCGATGCTTGGCATAATTGCCCGATCGGGAGGCCGTTGCCTGCAATGCTGGAATCGTACAAAGCGTAAGTGCCCGGTTTGTCCGGCGCTTTGACCATCAGGTCCAGACGCTGTCCCGGAGCCAGATACAGCAGTTCGTTGTTCAGTATGTCATTGCCGCTAGCTGTAATAATCACAGGCGTGTTGCCGATGCGTACCGGCAAATCGGCGGCTTTTGCGCTTGGGTTTTGCAAGGGTACGCCATCGGTCGCCAATACATAGGCGGCGGGCGAAGGCGCGGTTGTGCCGTTCAGCGGCAGCAAGCACATGGGAACTACGTTGCCGATAGTGCCGTTGACGACCCGCCAAAGCTGAGCCTCATTGGTTCGCATTGAAATGGACGGCTGAAATTGTCCGTTGACCGATATGGCGCTATTGGTGGTTTTGGGGGTGGGCGGTGTCGGGCCGCCGAAACCGCAATTGGCAAAACTGTAAACGCTTTTACAAGTAATTTTATAGGGATCGGCATTGTCGCCTTTGGAATCCGCATCGTATTGGACTTCCTGGAGCATCACGATTTGCTCTTGAGCCGCCTTTACCGGCGCCAGGCTTTCCAAGCCGTGTTTGGGGTCTTCGACAATCAATGCGCCGGCAAAACCGTCGGCCAGATGCATGGATACCGCGCCGTGTTTGTGGGCGTGATACCAGTAGGTGCCGGATGGATGATTGTCGGGGATGGCGTATGAATACTTGAAATGGCCGGTTACGCAGTCTTTTTTATCGGTTTCCTGACGGCATTGCTCAAGGGGGGCGAACGGCGTGTCTTGCGGGTAAATGCTGAGCAAGACATTGTCGCTCGGACTCTTGGGGGATACATGCAGGCCGTGGGTGTGCAGGTTGATTACATCGAAGCCGTGCGGATCGGTCATGCTATGGCTGCCGTCTCCTTCAGATTCGCTGTAACTGAGGCTGTTGATCAGTTTAGCGTCGAATTTGTCGCCGGGGCGGATGCGCAATGTAGGGCCGATCAGCAATCCGTTGGCTTGAGACGCTTTGGGCTTGCTGTCGGTCAGCTTAATGCCGCGCGCCTTGACTACCGGGTTGTTTTTGGTCGAGTCGTTCGGTGTCGGCGAGGGGCCGAACAGGGTATAGGACTCGGATTTAACTTCCAGCTCGACCTTCAAGGATTGGCTATTTTGGTCGGAGCTAACCGACTGCGGCTGCTGCAATGGCGCGCCATCGGCTAATACAGCGGCCGGCGCGGCCATTGCTCCGATAATCGCCAAGCTCGCCAGTTTTCCAGGGAGCAATTTTGTTGCGGTTTTCTTTGGCATTCTTATCTCCTCATCAGTTGTTTTGTCATTGAGCCAGCCGCTCATTATTTATGTTGTTGTAGCTGGATAGCGCAGATCAGCCAAGGCTTTTAATAGCGTTAAGCCAACGGCCTAGGTAAGTTAACATATTTGATTGGGAATCCCAAGCGCATGAAATTACTGCTATTCTGGTGTTTGACATTGTTCGTACGGATGAGTAGGGTAGCTAGGGCGTGGCTTGTGCGCCATGTTTTATAAGGCGCGTAGGTGCGCCCGGCGGCGGATATGCTTATGTGGGAAGAAGATATTTTCGGATAATGATTTGTTAATCTGCGGGTGAGCGGCATTATTGCTGCGGAGTTTTGCTTTACGAATAAAGCGCTTCCACCATCAACGTCAAATCGATCGATTCCAAGGTAACGCTCTGCTTTTCGCTGAAACTCTCGCGCTGCCAAGCGCTTCGACGGCGGTAAATTTCCAGGTAAGGCGAGTCCTGAGACAGTAGAACGTACTCTTGTAAACGATCAATCGTTTGATAAGCCAGAAGCTTTTCGGTGCGATCGGTTCGCTGAGTGGAATCGGACAGCACTTCCACAATCAAGCAGGGTTGCTCGTTGTAATAACGGTCAGTTTCTTCCTCGCAGACGACTTGCACATCCGGGTAGTAAAAACGCACGTCGTCGCCGCGTTTGATTTTTACTTTCATGTCCGATTGAAACGGCTCGCAACGGGTGCCTTGCAAATGCAATGACAGACGTACATACAATCGTCCACTAATGCGATTATGAACTCGACTAGCCCCGGTCATTGCATAAACAAGCCCATTAACATACTCATGCCGAGTCTCGGTATTATTATCGTTTTCCATCAACAGATAAGCTTCGGGCGTGAGTATTGGGTCGGGTAGAATAAATGCCGGGTTAGTCATGTTAACTCCTTATCGGGACGATAATTTAACGTAGCCTCATTGACGGCAACTACGGCGCGTAATGCGTTTCGATGTAACGTTGCACGATTTCCTGAAACTCTTCGGCAATCCGGTCACCTTTCAAGGTAACCGTTTTTTCGCCGTCTTCATAAACCGGCGCTACCGGGGTTTCGCCGGTGCCGGGCAGGCTGATGCCGATATTGGCGCTTTTGCTTTCGCCCGGTCCGTTGACCACGCAACCCATAACCGCCACTTCCATGGTTTCAACGCCCGGATATTGGGTGCGCCAGACCGGCATTTGATCGCGCAAATAGCTTTGGATGTCCATCGCCAGTTTCTGGAAATAATCGCTGGTGGTGCGGCCGCAACCGGGGCAGGAGATAACCATCGGGGTGAATGAACGAAAACCCATGGTTTGCAAAATTTCCTGGCCGACAATCACTTCCTGGGTCCTGGAGGCGCCGGGTTCGGGCGTCAGGGAAATACGGATGGTGTCGCCGATGCCTTGCTGCATCAATACCGATAAAGCCGCAGACGAGGAGACGATGCCTTTGGAGCCCATGCCGGCTTCGGTCAGGCCCAGATGCAGCGCGTAATTGCAACGGCTGGACAGGTCTTGATAGATATTGATCAATTCCTGTACGTTGCTGATTTTGCAGGACAGGATGATTTTGTCTTTGCCAAGCCCCAGTTCTTCTGCTTTAGCGGCGCTTTCAAGCGCGGACAGCACAATCGCTTTGCGGGTGACAGCGGCTAAAGGTTCGGGGGTTGCAAGGCTTCTGTTTTCATCCAGCAAGCGAGTCAATACCGCTTGATCCAAGCTGCCGCCGTTGACGCCGATGCGTACCGGTTTGTTGTATTGGCAGGCAAACTCGATCATTTGCTGGAACTGCGGGTCACGGCTTTTGCCGCGGCCTACGTTGCCCGGATTGATGCGGTATTTGTCCAAAGCCTGGGCGCAGTCGGGGTATTTTTCCAGCAGCTTATGGCCGTTAAAATGAAAGTCGCCGACGATTGGCGTCGAGTTGCCTTTTTTATCCAACTGGTTGCGGATTTCGGCAACGGCCGCTGCCGCTTCTTCGGAATTGACCGTGATGCGCACCAGTTCGGAACCGGCGGCGGCCAGTTCGATGATTTGGTTGACGGTCGCCGTGATGTTGGCGGTATCGGTATTAGTCATCGATTGAACGACGATTGGCGCGCCGCCGCCGACTTTAACATCGCCGATTAAAACTTGATGGGTGATTTTTCTAAGGCTAATAGACATATACAAAATCTTTTGGAAAAGGTTACAGTTATCTGGAAGAATGTTGTTAAATTATACGCCGATACAGGTCATTGAGTAGAGTTTAGTGTGAGGATAAATTATTTCTCCGACATACATTTGGAGTTCGGATGGCTGAAAGCGCCGGATACTGATGCCGACATTATTGTCGCGGCCGGTGATATAGGCGTCGGGACGCAAGGCCTGGACTGGCTTAAAACGTTGAATAAACCGGTTATTTATGTTGCCGGCAATCACGAGTTTTATTCGCATGAATATCAACACACCTTGCAATTGATCCGTAGCCAATGCGCCGACAGCAACGTGCATTTTCTTGAGAACGATTGTTTTATATTTCAAGGCGTACGTTTTTTAGGCTGTACGCTGTGGACCGATCTGTTTGTTGGGGGTGACAAAACAGCAGCGGCGTTAGGCAAGACGCTAAATGATTTCAAGCGAATTCAGTTTGTCGAAAAGCCTTTCGATACGATGCAGTTTAGCCATTGTCATCAACGCTCAAAAATGTGGCTTGAACGTGAGTTAGCCCAGCCGTTTTCGGGGCGAACGGTGGTGATAACGCATCACGCGCCTTCCTTGTGGAGCTGGAATGACTCGGCTCATGCGCTGAAGAAACTGGCCTATTGCAATGACATGAAACCCCTGCTGCATGAATACGAAATTGCTGCCTGGATTCACGGTCATGTTCATAGCCAGATGGATTATCGTATAGCGGGCGCCAGAATATTATGCAACCCCAGAGGTTATGCAGGCGCAAAAATCGCCCCCCGTTTTGACCAGAACAGGGTGGTGGAGATTTAAAGTGACGCGGGCACAAGGCGAAAGGCGGAAAAACTGCGCCTCACACGGTCAGTCTTAACCTTAACTGATGTTATGCATTGTCCACGAAAGGCACGAAAGGCACGAAAAAAACATCCGCTGTAGGTTTTTCGCTGACGGCGTCATACCCGGCATTCATTCACAGACTCCCAAGATAAGCGCCTTACGTCATACACCCTGGTCTGTGGGATGCCTGGGTTCTGGCAGGGACAGATATTTGCTCCTGCAATATCTGCATTCCCCACATCCCTGTGGGTTATGCCGGAACCCAGGCACAGGGAGGTAAAACTTCGTGTTACACAAGTATTTACGGGATGTGTCGTCATTCCGATAGTCCCTAGGAGCCTGTCGGACTTATCAGCTATAAAGTCCGATCTCTAGTAAAATAGCCCGGCCTTCAAAATTTACCGCAACCTGATGTTATGAGCCGCTTTATCCAATTTGATCGAAACCAACAGTATTTACTACCGCCCTCTGTAGATGAATGGTTGCCGGAAGGCCACTTGGCGCGTTTTGTCGTAGAGGTGATCGACCAGCTCGATTTATCC
>Ga0208756_100540_pt1 | contig 15292 bp, 14 predicted proteins | sample LakWasMe73_LOW10_2_FD_183901 | JGI IMG/M metagenome (GOLD analysis project Ga0208756, IMG submission 183901) | Freshwater sediment methanotrophic microbial communities from Lake Washington under simulated oxygen tension - Sediment Metagenome... | ecosystem: Environmental > Aquatic > Freshwater >... | reverse complement strand
TTCCACCAACGCCCCATATCTCGCCTACCGGAATTTCAGATAACAGTTGATCCAGCTCATCAGACTGCATCACGTTTAGATTGCATACGCCGTTGAATACCGGTCTTTTCTTGGCACAGTGATTGGCAAGCTTGGCTAGAGTCTTGGTAGCACCGATGCCGACACATACCGGTAGTCCAGTCCATTGTAGGATCCGCTGTCGCATTTGTTGCCCATATTTAACCAGGTCACGTTTGGAAAAGCCTGTCAGGTCAAGAAAGGATTCATCAATTGAATATACTTCCTGGTCCGGGCTGAATTGCCGCAATACACTCATGACACGGTTGCTCATATCCGCATACAGCGCGTAATTACTGGATAACGCAATAATTCGATGCTGTCTTGCAAGGTCTTTCATCTTGAACCAGGGCGCTCCCATCTGAACACCCAAAGCTTTGACTTCATTGCTACGCGCGACAGCGCAGCCATCATTATTGCTAAGAACTACCACAGGCCTGCCATTAAGCTTTGGGTTGAACACGCGCTCGCAGCTAACATAGAAGTTATTCACATCGACGTGTGCAATATGACGGATAGTTTTATTTGTGGATGATGCATTCATTTTGAATATTGGTGCGATAAATACCAACTCTAGAAAATTCAAGATTACTAACAATCATCAACACTCCACCTACGTTCTTTTTATTGTAGGCAGACACTTATCATTTAAATTTGTCTGTATTTATGCTAATTGCGTAAGTCGTTAGTCTCATAGGCTGGTAGGGCATTTAGGCTAATACTTTCTTCCTATCAATACCCAAAAAGTCTGCAATCACTCCTAGAATACTCTGAGCGCTAGTGGATAGATTCGAAGGAGCGGGAACGTCGGGCGCAAATGCAGCTGATTCAAATTCTATTGCATTAGAGAACAGTGCGCCTTGAACTGAGCCTTTTGAAAAGAACTCTGCTAAAGCCTCTGCAGGTATTTCATCTGCCTGTCTCTTCAACTCATCTACTACTGCTCTACCTGTACCAGGAGCAATCCCCGCTATTTCTGTTAGTCCAGCCGCGAGATGTGTAAGTCGAGTTGCGTAGTTCTTACCTGAGTCACCATATCTGAAACCCTCGCAAAGCAACTGGAATCGATGCTGATTGTCTAGTGCAGAATGGTCTTTCAACACGAAATCGACTGCTACCAAGAACATCGATGTTACTGAGTAAACGAGACGAAGTGGCATTGATTCGGCTTCGCCCAATGCGATGCGTTGTTCGAGAAAGTAATGAATGTCATTAATATAAGCGTTACACCCATCGAATCGCAGGTCGGTGAGCACTCTCGATTTTGCTTCCTCGTAGCGCCCCTTCCAGTCACCACCCATCTTTCCAAGCGACCCATAGTTGGCCTTTGCAATGAAATCCTCTTCTGATAATCTGTCTATATGAGTCTTCGTGCTACTTTGTAGTCGAGCAAGAAATGGGCCGTCAAGCACAACAACTTGATGTGACAATCCAAATTCTCTAACATCCGGACGTGAATCAGTTGTAGCTACCATGCAATCGTCTAAAGCCAAGGTTTCCTTGAGACCTTTTGCCCAAAAGATTCTCTCTAGTGCTTGAGGAGTTTTCTTGTTCTTGATGTCAACGCTAGTACGCTGCCTTGCAAGTGCGGATGTTTTTGCATATAGCCATAGATCCACGTCGGTCACATCAAAGGAGCGATAACGGAACTTCACGCCACGAAGTACGTAATACCCTAAGTTTAGAAAATAGCGCCGAAGGTTTTCCTCCATTGCCGCACCCTTATTCGTTGGTTTTGTCACTTTTTAAGTCCTCCGGTCCGAAGTTCCGTCAGCAAATTACCAACTCCTCTCTTTAGCGGCTCGGTAATATTTTTTCTAATCAAAGTTCTATTCAATTCAGGCTCACTGTATTGGTTTACCGCCGCACTCGGGAGTTGACTAAGCGCTTCTGACGCAGCTTCACCTTCTTGGATTACGGCCAACGCAAGACGACCCACTTCGGGCTTCAAGAGGCGCATTGAATACATTGATCCTGTACTCTGTTTTACTTCTACAACTCCTCGCATTTCGAGTGCTTGATAGTCATGACCAATAGCAGTTGCCGGACCAATCCACGCGCCTGATATTAGCTTATTCATCAGAACGGAAACCATTTGAATACGCCCCCGTCCAAAAGAGCTTGTGGTCATTCCATAAGTGAGAGCGCTAACAAATGCCTTTGCTAGATCAAAGGCATCATCGGCAATTGTGGACGTGAATTTAGAAAAAGCGGCAGGACGTGTTACGAAATAGTGACTTCCGAATTCATTTCCAATCTTATTAACGTCATATAGACCGATTGACTGCAATTTTGAAAATAGCGGCATAGTCGCAACATTATGAGCTTGGGTTAAAGTAACACATCCTTGCTTTGCAAGGATGTCATTAAGTTCACGAAACCGCTGAGCTTCACTTTCATTAAGAGTTTTCATAACTGCGTCAATTTTTTGAATATCTTCGGATCTAAATAAATTTCCGTTGAAAACCAAACGTTCTCCGTAGCTATTATTCTCAGCATCGAAAAAACCTATTCCTCCGCCTTTTGCAACAAGCTCCCTTGCCTCTGTGTCTTTTAATTTAAAAATATCGCCAGTAAACTTTACCAAATCCTTTTCCAGTACAGGACTTTCTGATACTGTCTCGGAAATTCTGATTACTGCTTGCTCTTCTGGTGATGGCAAGCTTTCGGTAAAAATGGTCGCAGTGTGATTAAGAACAGAGTGAGTACTAAGGCCAAGCACCTCTACCGCATCACTGCCTTGTTGAATCAGCTTCTGTCTTTCTAGCTCTTCGAGGATTGTCGGCAACTCGGTTCTGGGGCTAATGCCGTTGGCTTTAGCAAGCGCAACTACTCGCGTCTTCGGTATTGTATTTTGAAAGGATGCCGCGATACCCGAAAGAACCAGCCCACATTTACCAGAGAACGCAATCTGGTCAAAATCCTGCGATGTGACTGCCTGAAGCTTACGAGTGTGATGAATGATCCATGCGCCTTGTGTTTTATTTTCCATTGGCAACTAACTCCGCACAGTTTTTTAGCTCATCCAAATGACATAAACTACCTAGATAGAGTCTGATACTCTCCGCCCTCCAATGTTTAACTAAATATGCTCGCCTTAGCGCGTCTCGCATGAGGTTTGATTTAGAATCAGGAATTTTGCACGCAACTGTTGCTTTCTCCTCTGGCGGCATGATTTTGTCTTTAGATGTTGTAATTATTGAACTATAACGGAGATTTATGACTCACGTAAGCTTCACTTAATTTCTAAATCTCCGAAACGATCCAATCACCACACCCCATATCTCGAACTGCATTTCCTCGGTAATCTCAATCGGCTTGAAGTCCTTGTTGGCAGGCAATAACCTAGGAGCGCCAGATTTATGTTTGCCCAGCGTTTTAATGGTGAACTCGCCATTGATAACGGCCAGCACGATGTCACCAATATTGGGCGTCTTGGAACGATCCACAACGGCCTTGTCACCCGGCAACAGCCCAACATCCATCATGGAGTAGCCTTGAATGGTCACAAAGAATGTCGCATCTTCCTGGTCGATTAAAAAATCGTTGGGATCAAGCCGTTTCTCGACATGTTCTTCGGCAGGACTGGGGAAACCAGCAGAAACCTTAGACGAATACAAAGGTAGCGATACCGGCACAGGATGCAGCGTCGGCAACTCAAATTCAGTTACCGCATCTAAGTCGGCATTCATGCGTTTCTTCTGGTAGGCGGCGAGGAAGTCTTTAATGACTGGCTCCTGACTGGCAGGAATCCGCACGACTGAGGTTGGCTCACGGAATTTACCCGTGCCGATTTTGCGCCCGGCTCCTTCACGCAGTCCGCCACGTGTTGATTGTGATTTATCTTTTTCCATTTGATTATTGTAACAATAAATTTGTTTGTGATACCAATCAATTTCAATTGCACTGTATCTGCTGATAAACTTCAGCTATGTGCGGCGGCGTCAAATATACAGACAAACAGAACAAGACCTGGGTGGTGTATTTTCCGAGTCCGAAGGCTGCTTTGCCTGTGCTGAAGATAGATGGCGAAGTAGAGTGGGTCACTTGGGGCAAACGTAAGGAAGAAGATGCGCCATCGTTTCCTAACGGCGGCTGGGCAAGACTGGACTCTATCAAGGAAGGCAAATGGCAGCGCCATCAACCACGTCCGGTATTGCTGCCTATACAGTCATTCATGGAAAAGGATCACGACAAGAACTCGCACTGGTTTGATTTGAAACCGGACGAGTTATTGCAGGGACTGCTGACTATCCAAGATGACGTCCCGCGCGTTTACGTCGTCACCACTGATACGCCTGAAGAATACAGTTACATTCATGACCGATGGCCTAGAGTCATTCAAAAAACTCATCAAACAGAGAACATTATCCATGACTGACATAAATCGATTTAATCAATATCTCACCTTGGCAGACCAACTCGCTAAAATCGCTTCAAAGGAAGATTTGGTCGAGTGTGCAAGATTGTTAGCCATTAATGTTGCTCATTATCAATCTGTCTATGGAGCACTTCCTTTAGATGAGACACTTGAAATGGCATACGCAGAGGCTCCCAATCAGGCGCAGATTGATTTGATGACGAGTGGCATGGAGACTATGGTAGGTGTGCTGGGCGGTATTGTGCAGGGATTTGAAGCGAACTCATCCCACTAATTTAATCATCCATAACGATAATCATGACTACCCAAATTCTTCAAAAATTACTGTTCAGTTTGACCTTAAGCTTCTCTTTGTTCGCTCACGGCGAAACCATCAATGGCCGCGTCATCGGAATATCGGATGGAGATACGCTCACGATCCTTGATGCACGCAATGTGCAATTTAAAATAAGGCTGGCTGCAATCGATGCCCCTGAAAAATCTCAACCATTTGGTCAGCGCGGCAAACAACAGTTATCTAGCCTTTGTTATGGCAAAAGCGCCAGCGTTAAAGTCGTCAGCGTGGATCGCTATGGTCGTACTGTTGGTGATATTGATTGCGCGGGCGTCAATGCCAATATAGCAATGATTCAATCCGGACTAGCCTGGGTTTATCGCAAATACGACAAAGGATACGGGCATTTGTATGCACTTGAAGAAGAAGCTAGGAATTCCAGACGCGGCCTATGGGCGGACTCCAATCCTATGCCACCCTGGGAATGGCGCAAAGCAAAGCGTGATGCCAACAACTGAACCTAGTGGATTACCAAACGCTGTTCAGGCTGTATAAGGATGAATTTTGCGGGAGCGGAATGATTAAAGCATAGCATTGCCGCATTGACGTTTTTTTCTAGGACTTCCATTTTAGCGTCACACGCAGCAGCCATAAGAAGCATCTGATGGCGCCAAATTAGTTTGATAACAGCTCAAAGACAATACAACGAAACTCGCCATAACTCAGTCATATATACGTCCTGAGTCTATATACAAATAGTGCGCCATACATTTAATTTCCGACGCCCGACTTGGGTCGGTCAAACACCCAAAAAGAATAAGTCACTCAATAGCTAAACTATTTACATACCGTGACGCACTACGCGTAACGCTTTATAAATACAAACTACGAGGACTATGATGAACAAACCATTACAACAAACCGTTGCACAATATTTGACCTACCACATCAACAACAGCGAGAAGACGCAACGTCAAATTGCACAAGAGATTGGCTATGCAAAACCGAACATCATTACGATGTTCAAGCAGGGTCTAACCAAGTTACCGCTCGACAAAATTGGCCCCCTTGCCAAAGCCCTAGAAATCGCGCCAGACGAGTTATTTTTTAAGGTGATGACTGAGTATATGCCGGAAACATTCGAGGCGCTATCGCCGTTTATATGCGGTTTAATGCTATCCAAAGATGAGCTGGAGATGATAGACAATTACCGGACGTTTAAAGTGCTGGAAGCAAAGCGATTAGCAAGAAACAAACGCGCGAAACCGGTCAAGTTGCTATTCATGAGCGAATAGCGGCAACATATTCGCGTGCGGTGAATTAAAGGATACTGACTCAATAAGACAAAACAATCATACCGACAGCGATCACTAGCAACTCAAGTCACTAGTGATTTACTAGTTTGGTTGTTATTAGTTTAGGTCCATCAGGCCGGGAGAAGCCATAACAATCCCAAACCCAAACAAAAGAATGGGTTTAGTTGTTTGAGTTCTCCAGCCTGATATTATCAGTCCGGGATAAGAACTTCCTTAATTGCTGCATTTTGTATTGAAAGGTGTTTGCTTAAGGATTCGCCATCAAACACTTCCTCACTAGCCTGGCTGCCGCTACTCTTTCGAGCCAACTCCGCCTGTAGATACTGCGCTAGATTACTTCATATATCTCGCTATTTGTCATAGCTTTACAATCATGCCCGAACGTTCATCGTTACCGGTAGTACGCATGAAGGACTACATTGGTATATATTATAGCGTCACGATTGCTTAATCGCCATATAAGGCCGTTTCCAACCCAAGTTGTGCAAATAACGGTAGGCAAGTAATCTACACATCGAAGTTGATGTGCTTATGCATTTCCTCATGTAGCAAATCGGTTAAATATGCTTTGCCGTATCGAGAAAAGGTTATGCCGCCGTGCGCGTGCCCAAGTATTGCAGCAGCGATAGACTCATCGACCAAAGCTCGTTTCATCATAGTTGCAAACGTATGACGGAAACTATGCAAGGTTTTACCTTTGATACCAACGATGTGATTAATCAGATAATTTGCTTTCTTACCTATGTTCTTGCCCGTTCTACCATCGCGAATCTTGCTTCCCGGAAACAACCTATCAGACTTTGATTTTATGCTATCAACGTAACTCATAAGACCTAGTTCGATTAACTTAGAATGAACCGGCACCTTTCTTATAGACGGAGCATTTTTAACAGACTTCCCATCATTCTCGTTTACATCAAAAATAAGCAATCCGGATTCGTCGATATATATATCAGTGTTTGGATTTAACTGCGTAATCTCTTCAAGACGCATTCCTGTGAACAAAGCTATACAAATTAACCAATACTTTTCAGGATCACCTGTTTTTGCTTTCCTGAATTTATCATGTTCAAAAATTTGACGAATTTCCGACAGCTCGAACATATCACGCTCTTTGTGAACAGACTTTTCTCGACTGTAGCGCAACCCACTGAAATCCAACTTCACATGACCGAATTCAGAATGATGTGCAGTAATCCATAAACTGAACTTAGAAACTGAATTCATATAGTTGTTTACTGTATTAACGGCCCTATGAGTGCCATCGCGTTTGTAAGTCAATATTGATTCAGAAAATAATTTTGCATCAGATTGCTTTATTAGATGTATTTGTTTATCACCCACAATTTCAATAAACAAGGTGATGGCATCTTTGTCTTTCCTAATCGTTGATTCCTTATCGGCGCGTCGTTTAATTTCACTTGGTGATAAAAAATTTAACAGTAATTCAGATAAAAGAGGGGTGACAAACGCGGGAGACTTGTAAGAATGTAATGCCGCTGGCATGAAGGTTTTAATGTTTTCAATATCACGCTCATGTTGTTTTGCCTGCTGCGCACGCGCGTACGCGCTCACTACGAGCATATTCTCAAGCCGCTCATTTTTCTCTTGAAGGTAGAGTTCCTTACGCTTACTTTCAATTAATTGCTTGAAGGGAGTTTTATCGTCAATCGGCATATTGTGTTCAAGTGAATAAAAGAGAATGTCTGAATCTCGGGCGAGGATTTTAGCACGCGCGGTTGCGTCCTTTATGCACTTAGTTGCAAGAGACAGTCGAAGCTCGTTGGTGTTAAAGTAATGCAGAAGGTAGGATGGAATGCGTCGGCGGAAGACATAAATATTATGTCTCGACAAATGAACATAGGCTGGTAATTTCATTTTGTGCGTCCCTCGTGTGCGCCACTTCCGACACGAATTCAACACAAAGCCTATAAGTTACTTACTTCACAACAACTTAGAAATTTTTGGAGCGGGTGACGGGAATCGAACCCGCGTATCGAGCTTGGGAAGCTAGCGTTCTACCATTGAACTACACCCGCGTAATGCTGCATTTTACTGCATTTTGGGTGAGGCTGGATGACTATGCTGGAAGTATGGTGGAAATGCTAAAAAGTATCTAGTTCAAGTGTGACGAATCAAACAGTTAATCTGGTAGGACGCACTCATTTACAGTTAAAATTAAGCGTACCATAAGTTGGGATGCCCTACACGGGTCATTTCGTTATCTTAAAAAGTAAATGGGGTGAATAATTGAGCCAAACAAAACGACTAATACTGAGTGCATTTTTGTTAATAATGGTTATTATTGGCATCCTTTATGTTGCTGGTCGCTCAAATGTCACTCATCAAAAACCACAGCAGTCATTAAGTGTTGACGCTGGCTTATGGCAAACAACAGAAGATCAAGACGCAATATCCGATCAAAAGTCGCTCAGGTTATCTTTGGAAGGTTGGTCTGTATTGTCTGGCAGTTCCAATACATATAGGCCGAGCCTGAACATATCTTGCTCCAATTCATTGGATGTATACGTTTACTCGCACGATGATTTTTTTACCAAGCCTCTTGAGTATGCTGTTTCTTACCGCATTGATAAACAAGATGCGGTCTTGATGGAAAGCTGGCCATCACAGAATAAAGCAAGCTTTCCACCAGATTCTCAAAAATTTCTTTCTGAGATATCAGGTGGAGAAAAACTTATAATGGATTTCACAACTCCCGTAGATGGGATTACTCACCAATACGAGTTTGAGTTGCATGGACTTAGGCATGAATTTGAGAAATTCAATAAAAAATGTAGTGCTCTTCAAGGTGATTGAAAATGTCTGATGTATGGATTGCTGCAGGGGCGGCGTTAGCAGGTACTCTTATTGGGGCATCAATATCGATTGTGCAGCTAATCATCAATTATCGTCGCGAACGGGACGTAAGATATGAGGATCTGCTGGTCATGGCGCTTCAACATCTTGATGATAGCGAATTTCGAAGAAGTGTAGGTATCTCAATATTGGAGGGGTTACATGCACGTGGTCAACGATTTTCTGATATTACGTTACCAACTCTAGTCAATCAGGCTGTGTACCTGCTTCTGCATACAGACAATAAGAATTCACGGTGCGAGTTCCATAATTGGCTACGAATAATGGAGCTACTAGGCGATCCAATTACATTGAAAGATAAACACTTTGATGCGTATGGCGAGATTACTAACGCATTCATGATTAAAGATGATGCGAGTCATGTTGGCGGCTTAGATATGCCCAAGGAAACACTCCATATCTGGGCCAAGAAATTCGGCTTTGACTTATCGATACCTTAAAACCATCAGATTTCCAAATAATCCAAAAATAAATACCACCTCTGCCTAGCCAATTTCAAACCTATTGGTTTATTAAATCCACCCCACCTGTTATGAGCTTTTGTGATTAGTTTTCAAAATAACAATCAAAATTCCAATGGATTCACATCTACCGCCCACCTGACTTTCGCGGCCAGTTTATGTCCTCGCATCAGGCCAACCAGTTGCTTGAGCAATTGATGCAAGGCCGGGCGCTGTTTTGCCTGCATTAACAGATAACCTCGCTCCATGCCTTTCAGGCGCTCCATCTGCGGGCGTACCGGGTCATACACCAACACCTGATCGCTCAAGCCGCGCGCCTGCGCAAATGCAAGCTGCAAAAACTGCTGCACCAGACTGTAATCATTGGCCTCGGCACGCAGCAGCGCAGTAAACACATAGGGCGGGAACTGCATCTGCTCTCGCTCCTGCAGCAACACATTGGCATAACTTTCATAATTCTGGGCGCGCAGGGCATTAAACAGGGCATGATCCGGAAACTGGGTCTGGATAATCACCTGGCCGGCCTTGTCGGCACGCCCGGCGCGGCCGGCCACCTGCATCAACTGTGCAAATAGCCGTTCACTGGCACGAAAATCCGGACTGTGCAGAGCGCTGTCGGTATCGATCACGCCCACCAAAGTCAGGTTGGGAAAGTCATGCCCTTTGGCCAGCATTTGTGTACCAACCAGAATATCAATCTCCTGGTTATGCACACGGTCCAGAATCTCCACCAAAGCATTTTTTCGGCTGATACTGTCACGATCCACTCTTGCAATACGTGCTGTCGGCAGCAGTTGCGCTAGCGTTTGCTCCAGGCGTTGCGTACCGTGTCCGGTTGGATGCAAATCAGCATCACCGCAGCTTGGGCATTGCAGCGGTATGCGCTGCTCATGGCCGCAATGGTGGCAGCGTAATTTTCTTTGCGCCAGATGCACCACCAAGCGACTGCTGCAGCGGCTGCAAGGTGCAATCCAGTGGCACGCTGAACACAGCAGCACCGGGGAATAGCCGCGCCGGTTGATAAATAGCAAGGATTGCTCCTTACGCTCCAGCCTTAAGCGCATGGCACTAATCAACTGCGGCGTGAGCCCATGCTGCAAATTGACCTTGGTGGTATCGATGCAGTCTATCTGCGGCAATTGCGCTGCGGTTACGGCACGCTCTTTCAGGCGCAGCAAGCCATACTGGCTAGCCTTGTTCGGGTTTGCAGTAGCGTTATACCAGGTCTCCAACGCAGGCGTGGCCGACCCCAGCACCACCGGAATCTTCAAGCGCTTGGCGCGCACCATCGCCACATCGCGTGCGTGGTAACGCATGCTATCCTGCTGCTTGTAGGAGCTATCGTGCTCTTCATCAATGATAATAAGTTTTAAATGCGGCAGTGGCGTAAAGATGGAGAGCCGGGTACCGATAATGATTTTTGCCGCACCCGACTGCGCCAGCTGCCAATGATGCAAGCGCTCACTCTCGCTCAAATTACTATGCAGACTCACTAGCGGAAAATTTGGCAAGCGGCTTCTGAATCGCGCTTCCAGCTGCGGCGTCAGGTTGATCTCCGGCACCAGCACCAAAACCTGTGCGCCTTCTTGCTGCAAAATCTGTTGCAACAAACGGATATACACTTCGGTTTTACCGCTGCCGGTAATACCGTATAACAGCCACGCCTTAAACGCATCCGGCTCGGCCATAATCTGCTGCACGGCACAATTTTGCTCCGCATTGAGTTCTGGCTCGGCAGATACCGGTATCGTCATTACCCGCTGCAATGCCAGCACCTGCTCACTGCAGGCATACCCCAAATCCACCAGCGCTTTTGCGGCCTTGCGTGCGCTTGCGGAAATATCATCCAGCTCAGTTTCTGTTAACTGGGTCGATTTCTGCAAAGCGGTTAAAACACCGCGCAGCACTTTCTGCTTCTTTGCAATCTGCTCGACATCAGCGGCACGGCCAGCGTCCGTGAGCCGATACAGATATTGCTTGCGCGAAACCGCCGGTGCTATCTGGCGCAGGCGTGCCGGCAATGCAGACAGCAGCGCCTGGCCAAACGGGTACTGATAATAATCGGCGCTGAATTTGATCAGGTTCAGCATTTCAGCATCCAGCGGCGTTTCTTCCGCGAAAGCCTGCACAACAGGCTTCAACTTTTCAATCGCGATATCGCTGCTATCGGCCACACCCATCACAATGCCAATCTGGTTGCGGTTACCAAACGGCACCAGAACGCGCTGGCCAATCTGCACGTGAAAGTCACCGCCTAAGTAATCAAACAGGCGGTCCAGCGGTACATCAAGTGCGATTTTCAGGATTGTTTGAGCCAAAATTATTTGAATAACGTATGTTTAAAGAAAAAATGACAGCAGTAGGTTCAACCCAGATTTTACATTAGGCGATTTACATCTACTTGAATATTAACTTGCCCATTTTGCGTCTTTTTTGTGCAAATTTTCTGTCAATAGAATAACTATTGCCCATAAAATTTGCACAAAAAATCCACCAAACTGTGCGGCGTTACCAATTCAAGTCCTAATGGAAAATCTGGGTTAAAATAACGCTTTTAGATTTTATGCAATTACTGTGAAAACACATCTTACCCAATTATTGGCAGCCGCCGCAAAAACTATCGTGCCGGAGATGGCCGATTTAAGCATAGTGCTGGAACGCCCCAAGTCAGCAGACCATGGTGATTTTGCCACAAATCTGGCACTGGTTCTGGCTAAGCCGCTAAAACAAAATCCTCGCGTCATTGCTACACAGATTATCGATGCACTGCCCGCCAGCGAATATATCGCCAAAACTGAAATTGCCGGCGCCGGCTTCATCAACTTCTTTTTAAATCCGCAATCCAAACAGGTTGTCATCAAAGAAGTACTTAAAGCTGGTGACCAATACGGCCGCAACAACAACGGCAACAAACAGAAAGTTCAGGTTGAGTTCGTTTCCGCCAACCCGACCGGCCCGCTGCATGTAGGCCACGGCCGCGGTGCGGCAGTAGGTGACTGCCTGGCGCGTCTGCTGGATGCAAATGGCTGGGATGTGACGCGTGAGTTCTATTACAACGATGCGGGCGCACAGATTGATAATCTGACCATTTCCGTGTTGGCGCGCTGCAAGGGTATCTCCACCGAGCACGAAAGCTTTCCGGAAAACGGCTATCGTGGCGAGTACATCAATGACATCGCTGCTGCATTTCTGGCAAAACATACCGTAGTTGCCGATGATATCGAAGTAACGGCTAGCGGCGACATCAACGACCTGGAATCCATGCGTGCGTTCAGTGTGGCCTATCTGCGCCATGAGCAGGATCTGGATTTAAAAGCTTTCCAGATCAAATTTGACGTATTTTCACTGGAAAGCGCGCTGTATAAAAACGGCAAAGTAGAAGAAACAGTACAAGCGCTGATCAAAAGCGGCCACACCTACGAAGAAAATGATGCGCTGTGGCTCAGAACCACAGATTTCGGCGATGACAAAGACCGCGTGATGCGCAAAACAGATGGCGGCTATACCTACTTTGTACCGGATGTCGCCTACCACGCACAAAAATGGGAGCGCGGCTTTGTGCGCGTCATCAATGAGCAGGGTGCCGACCATCACAGCACGATCACCCGCGTGCGTGCCGGTTTGCAGGCTTTGGATATCGGCATTCCGCAAGGCTGGCCAGACTACGTGCTGCACCAGATGGTCACCGTGATGCGCGGTGGCGAAGAGGTAAAGCTATCGAAGCGTGCCGGCAGTTATGTCACCTTACGTGACCTGATTGAAGAGGTTGGCTGCGACGCAACGCGTTATTTCCTCGCTGCACGCCGTGCGGATTCGCAACTGGTGTTTGATATTGACCTGGCTCGTAGCCAGAGCAACGACAACCCGGTTTACTACATTCAGTATGCCCACGCCCGCATTTGCAGTGTATTGGGTCAATGGGGCGGCGATTCTGCCAACCTGGTTCATACAGACCTTACACCGCTGGATAACACTCATGAAACCGCGTTAATGCAGCGTTTAAGCGAGTACCCTGAAATAGTTGCCAATGCAGCCAGTGACCTGGCGCCGCATGCCATTGCCAATTACCTGAAAGAACTGGCGAGCGACCTGCACAGTTATTACAATGAATACAAATTCCTGATCGACGATGAGCCCCTCAAACTGGCACGCCTGAGCCTGATTCGTGCAACGCAGCAGGTGCTTAAGAACGGCCTGGATTTACTGGGCGTTGAAGCAAGACAGAAAATGTAATTTCAATTTCATATGACCAATGCAAAAATTGAAAAAAGATAAGGATTAATAATGAGCAGAGATTACAAACCAAGTCCGGAGCGTACTAAAAAGCCAAGCAAAGGCAGTCCGTTCTTTTCCGGTTTATTAGTGGGATTTTTGCTGGGCGTAGCGGCATCGCTAGCCGTGGTAATGTACATTAAAGGTGGTGAAAGCCCTTTTGCAACACCGACTGACACGAAAAAACCGCTCTCGGAAAAAATTGCAGAAGACGCTAAAAAATCAACTGAAGCAGAAAACCAAAAATCGGCAGATGCGGCAACTGACGGTAGCGATAAAACACGCTTTGATTTCTACACTATTTTGCCAGGCAGCGAGAGCAAAGTAACAACAGAAGAGCTGAATCTTAAAGATCATCAACCGCAGCCGGTGGTGCAATATACTTATTACCTGCAAGTAGGTGCTTTTCAAACTGAAGAAGAAGCCGACAACATGAAAGCAAAACTAGCGTTGCAGGGCTTTGAGGCTTTGGTGCAAACAGCAACCATTCCGGATAAAGGCGTATGGCATCGTGTGCGCGTTGGCCCATTGAGCAGCCTGGATGAAATCAACAAAGCTAAAAATGATTTAGCTAACAATGGTTTCAAAACCGATTTAATTAAAGTGAATAATGAAAACCAATAATAGAAAACGTAGTCAGTGCTTTATATATTGATTTAAACAATTAAATTGATTTGTCAGCTAAACCGGAAATCAATACGTTCTTTCAGTTACCGCACTTTAAATAACAGTTCGTTTTAGAAATAACCGTTCGTTTTAGAAAAATAGATTGATACAAACAGTACAAAAGGAAAATTTAATGAAAAAATTATTCGCCGCTTTAATGTTGCTAGCCTCATTTAATGTATTAGCAGCTGACCCACAAATGGGTAAAGAGTTTGACAGAACCGTACAAACAATTGTTAACGACAATCCAAACAAAATTGAAGTAACCGAGCTGTTCTGGTATGGCTGTGGACATTGCCACGCCATGGAGGCACCTTTAAATGCCTGGGTTAAAAAACTGCCTGCCGACGTTACCTTCAAACGCGTTCCGGGCTTACCAAACGCATCATGGGCACCAATGGCAAAAACCTACTACGCTATGGAAACATTAGGTGTGCTGGAAAAACTGCATACCCCTTTATTTGATGCGATCCATAAACAAAAAGCATTGAACCCAACCGATGAAAAAGCAGCTATCGAATGGGTCACCAAACAAAGCGGCCTGGACAAAATTAAAGTAGAAGAAGCATTTAACTCATTCTCTACCAACGCCAATCTGAAACGCGCTGCCAACATATTCCGCGCCTCTGGTGCAACCGGTGTGCCAAGCTTGCTGATAAACGGCCAGTTCATCACCTCAAGCACTATGGCTGGTAACAATGATGCCGCTTTAAAAACTGCGGATTACATCATTACCAATATCCGTGCTGATAAAGCGAAAGCTGCCACACCAGCAAAGAAGTAAAAAGTTTGGCCAAGCCAGCAATCAAGCATTAAGCTAAATTCAAGCTCACTAAAAACAACCCGTTTTTACCTAACCGTAGAAACGGGTTTTTTACTATTAAGCAGGACATATATGTATGAAAGTTTTTATCACAGGTGCATCCAGCGGCATAGGCGAAGCCCTTGCGCATGAATATGCTAAAAGACATAAAAACAGCAATGCCAT
>Ga0208756_100531_pt1 | contig 15503 bp, 17 predicted proteins | sample LakWasMe73_LOW10_2_FD_183901 | JGI IMG/M metagenome (GOLD analysis project Ga0208756, IMG submission 183901) | Freshwater sediment methanotrophic microbial communities from Lake Washington under simulated oxygen tension - Sediment Metagenome... | ecosystem: Environmental > Aquatic > Freshwater >... | reverse complement strand
TAATGAAATCGAGTTGCAAACCGGGGCGCATATTGCAGCAGCAAAGGAGCTTGATAATCGCCTTTTAGAGATTAGGAAACTCGTTAGCGAACATGTCAAAAATGAAGTTGGAAAATCGAAGGAATTAGTTAAGGCCGATATGCAGGCGGCAGCGGTCGAGGCTCTAAAGGGCGGCGTCGATGCAACAAGCCTGTCTATCTCAAAAATGGAGCAAGCATATATAGCAGCACATAACAAACTGCTTCTATCGCTGGAAAAGGCCGAACAGCGGGTTGATGAAATACAACCAATGGCTAAATGGGAATGTTTGATATATGCCATGTTAGGCAGTGCCGTAGGCGCTTTAGCTATGGTTATCGCTCAGAAATTTTCACACTAATACGGAGAAATTATGGACGCGGAAAAACTTAAGAATCGCCTATTTGAAAAAACCGGCAAAAAAATCGACGTTGACGATCCGCTGTTTACGGCAATGTTGCTTAATCAGATAGTTTTAGAGGAATACGTTGATAATATCGCACAGGTTATCGAGAAAACCGGCACAAACATCGAATTAAATACCGGCGCATTGTTGGCCGGTAGCAAAGCGGTGATTGCCGAAACTAGCGACAGAGGCAGACCGTTTGCACGATGCAGCGGCAGCCAAAGCAGCGGAAAACACCAAGAATACGATCACGGAAGAGGCGGCGCGACTGGTCACAGAGGCGGCTCATTCGGCAATGCAGAACGTTTTGGATGACGCGGCGGCCAAACTGTCCAACGCCACAAACGCCTATACCCAAGCCTGCCTAGCTGTACGGGCCGAAGCCGATGCCGTTAAAAAAGCGGTCAAACTCGACATGGTGGCGCTGGCATGTGCCGGTGTAATGATTGGGGCGATCGGGGGCGCAATCGGCGGCTATGTAGGCCGGTGGTCGGTCGATCCAGAAATAGTGGTTGATCCTGAAACCGCACAGCTTGGCCGGGACTTCAAAAATCTGTATGAACACCTGGACAGGGACACCGCCGACAAGGTGCAGCGGGGCATAGATAGCCTACACGGGCGTTAACGATAGACGTTGATGACGGAAACCGTCATCAACGGAGCAGCCAAAAAACCGACAAAAATTTTTTAACCAGCCCACAACTATTGTGGGCTTTCCAAGAGGATTAAACAATGGGAAAAATGATATTGCTGTTTGTGCAATACAGTGTTCATTTCTTTAAGGCGCTGATGCTGACGCTATCCGCCCCGCTGATGATCTACCGGGGCTTTACAGGACATTCAAACCATCACTGGCTTGAGTGGTGCGCTTTGTTTTTCGCGTCTGAAACACTCTTTTCTTTAGCCATTGGCTACACTCGCAACGGCCTCGCCCTGGATCACTTCATAGCGCCGTTTTTTGTAACCGCTTCCTGGTTAATGGCAACAGCGGCAGCGGCTTTGTTGGAACGGTTCGCCGGTACGCAATTACATTTCTTAGCGTGGCGTCCCGCTGTGGTCGGCGGCGGCTTTAAACGTGCGCCCTCGATGGGGTCAGGAGCGGCCAAAGCGGGCGAAACCCTGTTAAGAGGGGCGGCGATTGTGGACGGTGCGGCCCTACAGGCCCACTTATACCATCGAGCCAAACCGGAAGAATTGGCCGAATTGATGAACCTGGGCGGCGTTCATGTGCCATTCAAGGGCGAATGCGAACATTTCCTGATTGAAGGCAAAACCGGCGCTGGTAAAACCCAAGCGATTAACGCCATGTTGCGGACAGTCAGAAGGCGCAAGCAACCGGCCATTATTGCCGATCCAGCGGGCGGCTATCTGGCCCGGTTCTTTGCTGCGGGCGATTTTGTTTTAAACCCGTTTGACGCCAGAGATGCAGGCTGGAACCCGTTTAAGGAAATCAGGGCGGATTATGATTTTCAGCGTTTGGCAAAAGCGGCCATTCCCGACACTTCGGGCGATAGCAACGAATGGCATTTTTACGCCCAAAACCTGCTGGCCGAAACCATGCGGGCCATGCACAAAAAGGGCAACCATAGCATTAAAAAATTGCTGTATTACGTGCAAGCGGCCAATCAAGGCGAATTAGCCGAACTGCTGGCCGGTACGCCTGCGGCGGTCATCACGCAAAAAGGCAATGAAAAGATGCTCAGCAATACCCGTGCGATTGCCGCGCTGTACCTGAATGTATGGACGTATTTACCCGAAGAAGGCACGTTTTCCGTTCGGGAATGGGTAGCCCAAGCCGGGGCCGGTGACAGCGCCGGATGGCTCTATTTGAGCTATCGGGATGACCAAATGGCCTTGCTGAAAAATCTGGTGGCAACATTCCTGGAACTGGCAATTGTGGAAGGCTTATCACTGTCAGAACAACCAAACCGCCGCTTGTGGTACATCATGGACGAGCTGGACAGCCTGGGCAAAGTAACCAGCCTGCGGGCCGGTTTAACCAAGTTGAGAAAGTACGGCGGGGCTTGCGTGTCCGGCCTGCAAACCATCGCACAGTTACGCGATACTTACGGCAAAGAGGAAGCGCAAACCCTGCTTTCGTGTATGTCTACCAAGCTGGTGTTAGCGGCGGGGGATGGTGAAACAGCGGAGTATTTCGAGAAGGAGCTAGGCGAGCAGGAAGTAGCCAGAATGGAGCAATCACACAGCACCAGTTCCAGCGCAAACGGCAACAGCACCAGCTCACAGCAAAACATCAGACGCGACAAACAAGCGGCGGTATTGGCTTCTGAAATCCAGAAATTGCCGAACCTACAAGGCTTTTTAAAACTGGTCGGTTTGCCGATTGCACGGGTAAGCCTCAATTACACCGCAATGGCTGACGTTGTAGCGCCATTCACTCACAAGGAGTAATCAGCCATGACGACAACAGCAATACACTTTAACCCTGCGGCATTAATCAAAACCGGCCTGTTTTTAGCGGTCGGGTTTGCGGCGGCACTCAACGCCCACAACACCACCCGCCAAAATATTATTGCCAAAGGCGGCCATGTAGTGAATGAGGCAGACGTACCGGCCTGCCAAGCGGCCAACCTGGGCGCACCGGATTACCAGTTTCAGCGGTCTAAATGTCGCTCGGAAATTGCACGGTTGAGCGGTCAACCGGCGCATAGCGGCGGGCTGGATTTCACAAAAAAACCTCGTTGGCGGGAACAATGCTTAGACAGTGTGCAAAATGAGGCCGATCAAATCCAAGCCCTGGGCCGCATACCGGAAACTGCATGGCTAGAGCAAAAACGGCAACAATGCTCGATCTGGCCTACCAGAGCCGAACTGGACGCCGATAATGCCAAATATGCAGAACAACAACGGGCCTATTTAGCCTCGCTGCGCTCAACGGGCCTGAGAGAGATTAACAACCGCCGCGAGTATTGTTTGAAAACTGTCATGGCGGCGGAACTCAACACTGAGCGGCTGCAAGTCCTCGAAAGCCTTTGCAACGAGCAACCGACAACCCCGGCCCCATCAGACGCCATACCGACTAAAAGCCCACGGGAAAACTGCTTATGGGGCGTGGAAGAAGATCATAAAATTCAGAACTTCACCGAACAAAGCCTAAAGGAACGGCGGGCGATATGCGAAAAGCTCCCCGGCCCGGCTACTACAGAAGCGACACCGGCCCCGGCTGTTGTCGAACCTGCGGCTGTCAGCGCACCGGCAGCGGTAGCGCCTGCCGATGCACAACAAGCGGCGGCAACTCCTGCGGCGGAACCGACCCAACCCAAAAAACAGTTTGAGTTTCATATTAGAAAGCCCGGAACCAGCGGCTTCAAGAAGTTCAACGCAGACAACATGTTTTAACTTATCCGGCCCGTTCTATGGCGGGCCTTTTTTAACTGTCCCATTAGGGGGATTTATGAGCTTAAGTAGTGCATTCAATGGTGCTGTAGAGTCAGAAATGAAGGATTTAAGTAGCGGTATAGCCGCTTTTTGGTCGGGCGAACATGCCACCACGCACGGTGTCCATGAACACCATGAACACGAAGAACACAACCACGGCGGCGATAGTTTTGCCAACGAAACATCGAGCGTTGTAGGGCAGGTGATTTCCGAAGAAGTCCTGGTCGATGGCGAACGCCACTATGAAGTGGCTTTTAACGACGATCAGGGCCACACCCACACAGAAATGGTTCCAGCGGGGGATATGTACCCACGCCGGGGCGACGATGTAGAAGTGAGCTGGAATGACGGCCAAGCCAGCATGAGCGAACCAGATCGCGATTATGAGCGATAGGGGACGCTATGAGTCTAGCTGACGCATTCAATACAGCCCTGCAATCATCTGGCATTACAAACGCCACTCCATCAGCGCCGGTTCTGGACGCTCAAGGCGTCCCGACATTGGGAAACGTGGTAAGCGGAAACCAAGTCACTCTGGAAGAGGCCATGAAGGAATACAAAGAAGCCGAAGGCAATGCGCCGGGGGCATCCGTGCAAATCGACATGGACGCACCCGACTATTAACGGCACACAAGCCCCGGATAGCCGGGGCTTTTTAGTTTCAAAAAAAACCCCGGATTAACCGGGGTTTCTGTTTTCTTGCTTAGTGGCCTTTTGGCCTTATATTTAAGCAAAGAATTGTTTTTCAAGATTCTTTAACCTATCAAGCCACCCTCTGCGACTTGCATAGAACAGCCCGCCAACCGCTATAGCTATGGCCGGAATGAACACAGTACGGGGATCAAGGTTTGAGTTGAATATCCAAGAGAACGGCTTGTCCAGGTTCCATAAGTTGTCAGGGTCAGCGCCTAACATTTTCAGCACTAAATTGTTTGTGTAGCCAGAAACAAATATGCAGGCAAGAGCGTATGGCACGAGCATAAGCATCAAATATGGTTTCGTGGCTTCAGCGCGTTCCTCGCTGGTTGTTCTCATTGAGTATCCGTGATACGTCCGACGATAGAAACGTGGGCTTCTGAATGCGTGGCGTTTCGGCCAATTGCGATTAAAAGCCCATTTTGCGAGTATTCCGCCTAATATCAGGCAGGCCGCAATCGTTGCGGGCCATCCAAGCCGTTGCCCAATCTCAGGGAACCATAGAGGCATGGCGAACGGGAACGCGAAAAAGCAAGCGCATTGATCCATGACTGTGCGCGGTGTGTTTTGCGGGTAAGCGATCCTAGACAAGCAGTTCGGGCATTCGCCTACACCGAATTGCAATGTTGTATTGCAGCAATCGCACTGGATGATTGCGGGCGGCATTAAATCGCCTTGAATAGTTTTAGTCATTTCAAAATTCCTCATGTCCAAGTTGAATATTCACGGAAGCCCCGGATGATTTTTCGTGCTGTGCAAAATCTTGCAGCCCTTGCTGTATTCCATCCGCGACTTTAGAAGATGTTGATTGCGCTGGTTGGTTGCTATTCGCTCCACCAATGGAACCGCCGCTTGAAGCTTGATCGGCTAAGCTCGATGATGCAGCAATGGCCGGTTGCTCAACACCACTACTACCGCCTGATATTGAACCGCCCTGGCTGTTTTGTGTGGGCGTGTTGCTGCCCGTGTTGCCGGTTGTCGTTGTTGTGCTGCCGCTTGAAGCCCAATCGCCACCGCTAATGCTATTGGGGCTTACGGTGTTTGTTGATGCCGAACCCGAAGAAGCCGAACCTGCCGGATCACTAAACCATGAAGGGTTGAGATCGGAAACCGCCCCGCCTGGGCTTGAGTATGCGCCACCCGTACTCATTCCAGACAGGCCGGACATACTTGAAGGCCCGCCGCCTGAAAAAGCCGCAGACGCCGCTTCTCTTAGTGAAGTTAATCCTTGGGTTGCCGTTGATCCTGCCGCACTAGCACCAGACACAGCACCCCCGGCTATAGCCCCACCAGCCGCCCCCGCCGCAGCGGCAACGCCAGGGCCAATCGCATCACCAGCGGACATAGATGAAACGCCTTGCAAGACACCATCGGCGAATTTTGGTACTTGCATAGCAAGCCATGCCAGTACCGACGAGAACGCTACTACGCCAAGCAAAGGCTTGAAACCATAAGGATCAGATGTGTTATCCGGCATGTTGTTCGCTAGAGCAAGCATGTCGCCCATCATCGGCGTGGCTTTCTGCGCTACAAATACAACAAAATAAATCGCGAGAAATCTCAATCCGTATGAAACTACGCTCGATATTGCCTTGGTTGCAATATCCTTTGATGCTTTCAGCGCACCGAAGGCAATTAACAGCGGAGCTACCGCTAAATAGAAATACATTTGCGCGGACGTTATGGCAACCTGAGCGGTTAATACCAAAAAAGCGATCAGCACCATGATTGTACAAGCGGCCATTATTAAGGCGCTGAACGGGTTTGACAGTATGCTTAGCCAAGACCCTGCCGAGTATTTGGTGAACATCATTGAAACCAAATCAAGCCCTTGCCAAAGAATATCGCCCGGATTCAAGCCGCTCATCCCTGTTGAGTTTTTGCCGATTTGAATAAATCCATCAATACCAAGCTTTAGCCAGTCCGATGTCATGAGCTTGTATTGAAAGCCCCAAACTACGATAGAAGGTATCAAAAAGACCAATATTTGGGGTATGTCCGCCTGTTTTAGTGCCATTAATCCAAGGCTCCAAGCGATGGAAATTCCTAAAAGGCTGACAAAAAGATAAAAGGCCGCTGAATTGATGCTGTCCTGAAATTGCTTAGAGGCTTCCTGATAAATGCCTACAATGTCGCCAACGTCTGCACCGCCTGTATCGGCTTGTGTAGCTGTTGCAACAAGCAAGGCAGCAAGGAAAACTGAAATAAGTGTTGTTTTCATATCAGCCCCTAGAAGCTTTTAAAGCCGCTGGTTCCGGGCTTTCTGATAGTCCCATCACCTTGTTTCAGGAATTTTTGCAATGCTTCTGTTTTTTCCTTTTCGGCATTGTCTTTTTGAGCCGTGTTATATACGTAGTACGTGCCAGCTCCGCCGCCAATCAGTAATGCAAGAATGATAGTTATGATTTTTGTGTTCATTGTTTCACCTGAATTTGTTAAAAAGTTTTAAAGCCGCTGGTTCCGGGTTTTCTGACAGTCCCATCACCTTGTTTTAGGAATTTTTGCACCGCTTCTAAATCTGCATCTTGCTTGGCTTGTTGTCCGGCTGTGTAGCTTGCATAGGCGTTGAATTGCTCCATCTGCAATTGGCGTAACTTCTGCAACTGTACAACTTGTTGTGCAGCAATCGCATTGCCTGCCTGCACGGCGCTTACTGTGCCGTTCGCACTGGATGACATGCTGTTTAACTGATCCATCGTGGATTGTTCCGTGGCAAAGTCTGACGCTTGCAGCCCTTGGGCTTGCAATGCGCCTTTAATGCCATCCATGCTGGTTTGACTCCATCCCTGGTACTGAGTGGCATAGCTGCCGCCCGAACCATAGTTACCAAAGCCGGGATACATTCGACTGAACTGCTGATCCACGTTTTGCAACGTATAAGAAAGCGATTGGCCGCGACTTACCAAGCCCTGAAGTTTTCCAAGCGCCCCGGAAACTTGGTTATATGGAGCCATGACTTGATTACCAATGCTTGCCAAATCCTGTAGCTGGTTTTGCACCATGTTAATTTGCTGCATGGTTTGGGTAATCTCGTTATCTAACATGCTAGATAATTCGGCCAGTTGCGAAGTGCCATTTTGAAATATCGCCATTAACTGAGCGTTATTCAATATCTGAGTAACCTCAGTAGCGCCGCCATTGCCCAGCACGGTTCCAGCCTGCACCTGCGCCGACAAAACCAAAGCGACAAGAGATATTTTCGCGGGCGCGAAAATCCGTCTTAAAAGTCGATTCATTTATATATATCCTTTTGATTTTAAATGTTAAATTACAATTATAATGATTTTTAGCGTTAGGCAATAGAAATATCAAGCATGTGCAAATATAGCCGCGCTTTTTCAAAAAGCGTGTGCATAGTACGGCGGCTTTTCTCGCCGTTCAGAAGCCAGTCATCCACCCATTCGACAAGGTTTTTGGCCTGTTGCTCTCGCCCTTGTTCGGCCAAATACAGCTCGATGACGCCAGGATAATCGACAGGCAATTGGTGGATAGCCCAGTCCTCGACGGTTTGCAGTAACCACCAGTCAGGCGTGGGTAGGTGTTTTAGAATTGATGAATGGAGTATGTGCCGTGGATCGTCGTCAGTTTTGAGGGCGTGGCGGATACATTCGGCCCGATTGCCAATGAAAGGGCGTATTTCGTCCCCGCCGATTGCATGAATCGCGAACAGTCCCGCGCGTAGTGGTATAGTAGTTGTAGCCATGATTTCGACTCCATAGGTCGTGGTTGTGGTTAGGTCACGTCCGGGGGTGCAACCCCAGGCGTGGCCGGTTTTTACTAAATTACAAAATCACAATTAATTATTTCCGTATTTCTGTAAAAGAAGCTCGCGCACTTCATCCGCAATCTTTGCCCCTCGTTCGGCGCACTGCATTTTAATAGCACGATGCAGACTTTCAGGAATATCGATTGTTAGCCGCTTCATCTTCTCTTCTTTTTGGCCGACTTCGCGATTATCCACCCATGCATCAGCACCGGCTTCTGGTGAAGCTTGCCTATTGGTTGGCTTAGTACCAATCGATACTTTTTTTCCAGTCTTTTCACTCATTATATAAACTCCATTAGCTCGGTTTTGACGGCATCGATCTCGCGAGCCGCTGAGCCGTCTGCATCGATTTCAAAAATAGACTTACCTTGCGCGGCGGCCTCGGCAAAGACGACACGCTGCGTTACTGTTGCGGCCAACACCGGAACAGGATATGCAGATAAAGCCTCTCCAACGTCCCTACCTATTGCTGTATTTGTTATTTTACGATTAACCACAAAAACAGATTTAATGTTTTCTTTATAAATACGAGCTTCATCAATCAGCTTTACAACTTCGTCCGCCGCCCAAATATCGTAGGGGCTTGGTTGCACTGGAATCAGAACAAGATCAGCCGCCATGATGGCTGATCTTGCTAAATCAGTAACTCGCGGCGGGCCGTCTATTACAATATGGTCATAGCCTTGTCCGAGTTGCACGATTTCTTTGTGGATTGTTGGACGTGGAAAACCGACTACGGAAAAGAGCGGATCACCATCGCGAGCCGCCGCCCAATCCAACGAGCTGCCTTGCGGGTCTGCATCAATAAGCAGAACACGCGCACCACTTCGAGCCAAGCTAGCAGCAAGGTTCACTGATATTGTCGTTTTACCGACACCGCCTTTTTGATTTAGAACACCGATAATCATAATCTCGCCTTTTGCGTTATTGTGTATTTGTAATTTTACAGAAAACATTAATTAATATCAAGCGTAAAAACTTAAAAACTTATTTACGATTATTTACAATAACACACCAAACCTTAAATAGTTGGGCTTTGGGGATTTACTCACCTTTTGGTTTTTTAAGCTTCACTTCTTTCAGCTCTTTGTTTTCGGCTGTAACCACTTTCAGCTCCCCGGCCAGTGCGCCCGCTTCCCGCTCCCTGTCGCCAATGGTTTTTCTCAATTCGGTAACTTCGGCCTTTAACTCGGCGGCTTTGGTTTCCGAAGCATCCAAGGCAATTTGTAACTTTTGCGTCTGCAAGTTAAAGGTATTGTTTTCGGTTTGTAGCTTTGCCGTTTTAGCCTCGATCTCCTTAAGCTGTTCCGCTACCTTAACCAGTTCTTTTTCTACGCTGGAAAGCGTGTTTTCGGTGCGTAACAGCTTGCTTTCAGCATCTTTAACCAAACCCACTAACACGAACTTTTCATCAACCAGCACCTTATTTTCGGTGCGTAGCTCGGCCAATTCAGCCGTCAATCGTGTGTTATCGGCCTCGATGCGGGCTTTGTCGGCCAGTTGGATTTCTAGCGCTCGGTTTTCATCCAAAGCCCTGTTGAGCGCATTGGTGGACACTTCATTGGCCGCTAGGGCTTCGGCCAGCTCGCCGCCTTGCTGCTCGATCCCGGCTTCTAACCGCTCGATTTCCGCTAGAGCTTCATCACGATCCGCATGGGCGGCATTGATCGCCGCTTCGGCTTCGTCCTGGACTTTAGTGAGCTTTTCGGTGGCTAGGGTCGTGATGATCTTCCACAAATCCACACCGGCCCGTTCTAAGGCCGCTTTCGCTTCGCCGGGCATTTCAATCGCTACGGTGGCCCGCTGCCCACTGGCATTGAGCCACCGCCCAAGGCGTCCCGAATGGCCTGCATAGTGGGATTGACACCGGCAACCTGTAATTTTTCCGCTGCTTCGATAATGTCTTGTTTGGAAATAGCCATGTTTGTATCCTCGTCTGTATGTAATGTATGATGTATTATACATACATTACATACATAATACAATATTTATACATTTTTATACAAAAATATACATCATACAATCCGCTACCCTCCCGCCCTGGCTAACGAGCAATCCAACGCAACAGCCCTATTCGTGACCAATTTGTCACTAATGACTTATTTGTCACTAATGCGTAAGCACTCTACAGCCCTATCCAGCTCGCTCACTGCCGCCTAACGCACGAATGAGGGCGACCCAGGGCAAGCCTCTTCCGACACCTATTCAACCGCTTTTAGAGGCTGACAACGGCCAATATCGAGGTATCACACAAAAGACACCTTCCTTTCTGGCGTAACCCGCTTTACGGGTACAGCCGACATACATGTAAAAATAGGACTTAAGGCCTTCCCTGCTATTTTTGCTTTGTTTCCTCAGATTGGTAACGAAGGATCAATAGGCTCAGGCACCGTTTCACTATCAATAATGTAATCTCCGAAGCGCTTGATATGACTGGTGACGTACGGACTGAGCGTAGCGATGTCCTCACGATTAATCGGAAATCCTTCTTCCTTCAACTCGCGTAAGATTCGAGTCTGATCCACCACGTTATGGAAAATGACGGCATTCGCCACAAGGTCATTGTATTTGATAACCTTCTCCTGCTCATCGGGGTCGTTGTCGGCAATGACACCCTCTCCACCGAAAAATAACCATTTTGAAAAGCCATTGTAGGATTCAACTTTGTTGGTCGTCGCTGTAATCTGATCTCGCAATTCCAAATCAGAAATGTATCGCAACAGGAATAGCGTTCGCACGACCCGCCCTAATTCCCGGAAGGCTTGGTAGAGCCGATTTTTGCGACTGTAGTTACCCAGTTTTCGCAATAGCGTAGATGATGAGATTTTTCCGGCCTTGATCGACAGTACCACACGCAACAAGTCTTTCCAGTGGGTTTCAATTAAATCCCAATCGATAACGTCTTTGAACAGTGCATCGATATGCTTATAGGCCGTTTCCTTGGTTGGGCGGAAAAACACCAAGTCATGCCAATTCCGAATTCGAGGCATCAATTTGATACCCAACAAATAAGAGAGCGCGAAAACCGGAGCCGATTGGCCTTGCGTGTCAGCGTGCACGGTATCCGGTTGTATATCCGATTGGTTTTTCAACAGACCTTCGATGATATAGACAGCTTCCCAGACCCCGCAGGGAATGAAGTGGCTGAATAACGCCACATAATTGTCGGCGACATGGTGGTAGGCTATTCCGCCGTAGCTGCCGTAACGAATGTGATACTCCGCCAGTAAATTTTGATCGTACATGTCGAATTGGGTGCCATCGGCTGCCACCGACTTACCGTCTCCCCAAACCTTGGGTAAATCGAACGCATGGTAGCGATTGATAATATCCCTGAGCGCCGCGTTCAGCTTGTTGGCGTTAGCATGCCGCCGGTTGATGAATGACAGCATATGGGGCGTAACGGCTCCGCGCAGATGGCGTGAGGCCTGCGTGGGCCCAAGATTACAACCATAGGTAAAGGTTGTCAGGATGTAGCGTTCGCCGGGATTCTCGATCTTGGGGTCGGAACCGGATAGTGGCCCGAAGTGGCGGCTCCAGTTGGTCCAATGCGCCACATTGCAAAGTACGTCAATCACGTTGCGCTCAGGCAAGCGTTGCAGGATCGCCGTTTCCAGCGCGCGGGCGGAGGCTTTGGGTTCCCGAGGCAAACTACGCTTGAGTACAGGCTGTCCAGATTCGTCAACGCCCAGCGACTTGTTCTCTGGGAAACCTGCATCGACTTCATCGGCAATACGAGTTAGCTCTTCGCGCAAACTATGGACAAAGCGGCTGGGATCATCCGCAAAGCCAAGCTGCTGGCAATACTCGGTTACTTTGGGTTCGCATTCCTGCCAGGATAGGAGTTGCTCTCGGTAATCGGCATAGGCTTCCGAGCCCTGAATCGAAACGTCGCCCGACTTGAGCTCTGCGGCCAGCGCGGAAAACACGCAGACTTCGAAGTGCTGTCGGATAATCCGTTCACCGCTCTCCGTTTTTTCCAGCACGGCACGTTTCCAGCGTTCGTTGGTGAAAGAAAAATCCACCGGTTCTTCAATCCAGGTGCCTTTACGGTGCTCATGCTTTAATAGTATGGTCAGCGCCTGTATCAGCGACCGGTCTTCGCTGGTCGAGGTCATCGTCAGTAAATGTACCATCCGAAAAAGTGTCGACCGATGACTGCGATAAAAACGCCATAACAACGGGAAATAATTATCGCCTCTGAAGGCATTGATGGCGGCGCAGTCGTCTTGTAAGGCTTGCATGCCCCCTTGATCCGACAACAAGGCGCGTATGGTCTTCCCGGCGGCCTCGTCGGTCGGCTCGGTTTCCAAAACCCCGATGACATCGGCCAGCGTCGCCACCAAAGCGTCGGTCTTCTGGCGGTATTTGGCCCGCTGACGTTCGAGTTCATCCTTTCCACGCCGATGCAGGTGGTTCATTCGTTTGATAAACATGTCGGCCAGATCGTCGCGGGCTTGGACGCGCGCACGATGGATCATGCAGAGTATCAGCACATAGCGCTTGGCAGGCGTAAATTTCTTCAGTTCAGCGGCATCCAAGGCTTTCGCTTCGGCTGCGAAGTGTTTGATCTTGGCAACGGGAATCTCGGCCAGGTGGTGATTGGCGCCAACCGTATTGGAGAGTTTGACGAAGTGATCCAGCAAATCCTGCAAATGCGCCAAAGAGGAACGTTTGGGTAACTGCTTCAGGGCAAAGAACGACGTCTTTTTCTGCGGATTACCGGCGATTTCCAGCAACGCATCCAGCTGTTCCCGTTCGGCATGGGATAAGCGTTCATGCACCGCCGCAAAGAGGCGCCCGTTGATCAATGTGCGGACTCGCCGCGACAAGCGATCAAGGGTGCTGAACGCCGGCAATTCAACCCGCAACCGAACAAGCTCTTCAATAGCCACGTTGATCAAATCGGCCGGGTTGTCCATCACTTCGGCGGCAGTGGACATCGCTTCGGTGGCGATGCTTAAGCCGTCATCGCCCCACGGCGATACGCCCAACCGTTTGCGAATGGCCTGGTGATGGCGATACAGCGTGCGCAGCTCCCCATAGTGCGGCGATATATCCTCGTCTATCCCGCACACCGCTCGGATATGCTGCACGATGGCCGGCGGTATTTCTTCTATTGACGGAAAATACCCCAATCGCTGAAACGATTTCAACAGTAACAACAATCCGAATCGAGACTGTATTTTACGTGCCAAGCGATGGGCAAAGATCAGTTCATCACCGGTTGGCGTATAAAGCGACTCTAGTTCCTTGACGCTTGGAGTGCGTTTGAAGCGGGGATAGGCAGTACGCTCAATTGAAGCCATAGGGGCTTTGGGTGTTATTCATAAACAATCCGACATCCCAAAGCAACACAATCGGCATGCGCCCGTGACCTTCTATCAAGCCTGAGTCTTTCGAAAGCATCCCGCCGCCTGGCTAGCGCCTCAACGCAATAACAACAAAGGTATGCGGCTATGGGTCAGCATCTTCACGGTAAAACTGCCCAACAACCAGTCGCGGATGCGGCCATGGCCGAACGCGCCCATCACGGTCATGTCTATGCCTTTTTGTTCTTGATACTCGGATAAAACCAGTTCGGGTTTGCCAACCAGTTTTTTGGCGATGACCTCGATACCGCCCGCCAATTGCAGTTTGTTGGCGGCCACTTCCAGTAATTGCCCCTTGCCTTCATCCTGGCTGACGCAGACCAGATGACAAACCAAACCTTTATAAAGCGGACTGGTGGCGACCATGTCCAGGGCTTTTTCGGCGGCTTGGCTGCCGTCGTAGGCCAGCATGATGCGTTCCGGCGCCTTGAATTCGGCATTCACCACCAAAATCGGTTTGTGCAGCGAGCGGATAATGGATTCGAGTTTGGCGCCGATTTTATCCGGCTGGTTTTCGTGGACTTTGCCGCGCACACCGATTACCAGCACCCGCAAGTCGTTTTCCAGCTCGATCAGCGACTCGACCAGGCTACCATGGCGCTGGTTGGTGATGGGATCAAGTATGCCGGCTTGCATCACCCGTTCCCTGGCGGCTTGCAGTAATTGCTTGCCTTGTTGCAAGCGCAATTTGCTGCGCTGCTGTTCCAGTTGCGTCAATTCATCCATTAAATGATCACGGCTGTCGACGCCGATATTGCCGGTTATATCGGTGTGATCGGCATGTTCCGGATGGTGGTCGATGGTGTGCAGCAGTTTCAACGGCGCATCCACTTTTTGCGCGATCCAGGCGGCGTAGTCGCAAACCGCGCCGGTCAATGCGGAGCCGTCGATGCCGGCCAGGACTAAATTTTGTGTGGCGCTCATTAATGGCCTCCCATAATTTTTTCGATTTCTTCGGGGTTGTCGTGTATCGCAAAACGGTCGATGATCGTCGTCGTGGCTTCATTCATACCGATCAACTCAACGTCCGCGCCTTCGCGGCGTAGTTTGATGACGACTTTGTCCAGCGCGCTGACCGAGCTAATGTCCCAAAAATGCGCGCGTTTCAGGTCGATGACCACTTTGTCCACCGCTTCCTTGAAATCGAAGCTGTTAACAAACTTGTCGGCCGAGTTGAAAAACACCTGACCGACTACTTTATAAGTGCGCGTGTTGCCGTCTTCGTTCAGTTTGGAATCCACGTACATAAAATGGCTGATTTTGTTGGCGAAGAACAAGGACGCCAGCAATACGCCGACGAACACGCCCATTGCCAGATTGTGCGTCCAAACCACCACTACCACGGTAGCAATCATGACGATATTGGTCGACATCGGGTGTTGTTTCAGGTTGAGTATCGACCGCCAACTAAAAGTACCGATGGACACCATGATCATCACGGCCACCAACGCCGCCATCGGAATCATCGAGAGCCATTTGTCCAAGAATACCACCATGATCAACAAAAACACCCCCGCGCATAGGGTCGACAGACGACCGCGGCCGCCGGATTTGATGTTGATGATGGACTGGCCGATCATCGCGCAGCCGGCCATGCCGCCCAGCAGGCCCGCGCCGATGTTGGCTAGGCCTTGGCCCTTGCATTCGCGGTTTTTATCGCTAGCGGTGTCGGTTAAATCGTCAACAATGGTGGCCGTCATCATGGATTCCAGCAAGCCGACCACGGCCAGGGGCAGTGAATACGGCAGAATGATTTTCAGGGTTTCCAGGGTCAAAGGCACCTCGGGCCACAGGAACACCGGCAAGGTATCCGGCAGCTGGCCCATGTCGCCGACGGTACGGATAT
>Ga0208756_100520_pt1 | contig 15726 bp, 12 predicted proteins | sample LakWasMe73_LOW10_2_FD_183901 | JGI IMG/M metagenome (GOLD analysis project Ga0208756, IMG submission 183901) | Freshwater sediment methanotrophic microbial communities from Lake Washington under simulated oxygen tension - Sediment Metagenome... | ecosystem: Environmental > Aquatic > Freshwater >... | reverse complement strand
TTTGGTAAGCTGGGACACCATGCTGAACGGTGGCACTACATTGCAGGAAAGCGTTGCCTTGCAACGCGCGGCGCTGAAGAAGATCATCGAGGAACCGCTGCGCCTTGCGGCGCAGGCCAGCGCGGCGGCCTGGGGGAACCGCGCCGGCCTCAATGCCGAGCTGGCCCGATTGTTCCCGAGCGTGCCCCACTGCCGCTACCTGTATGCCATGAACCTCGCGGGCGTGCAGATCTCCGACAATGTCAGCGCCGCCGGCGTCAACGAGGCCGACTTCGGCCGCGACCGCTCGCATCGGCCCTATATGCGCGAGTCCCAGCCGAGCGCGGGATTCCTGCTTTCACACTCCTACATCACGCTGCGCGAGCGGCGCCCCGGGCTGACCGCGATCCAGCTGGTGCGCAACACGGCCGGTGCCGCGGTCGGCTTTCTCGGCGCCGATTTCTATCTGCACGACCTGCCGCTGACCCGGGAGCGCTTCGAGGAGAAGCGCCAGTGGCGCCAGCTTCGCGGCGATCCGTCGATCCGCAGCCAGGTCTTTCACCAGACCCGCAGCGAGAGCGAGATGGATCGCCAGTTGACGACGGTGCTCGGCGTCGTCGAACAACTGATGGTCGACCACGGCATGTACCACATCATGCTGCACTTCTCGAGCAGCCGCGCCGTGTATTGGACGCTCGATGATCCCTACCGCTACCGCCTGTTCGACATCCATGCCCTGGTCGATCCGGACACCTGCCTCGCCTACCGGAAGCATCCCTATCCGGCCGATGCGCTGGTGCCGAAGGAGCGCATCCGCGCCATTCTCGACACGCTGGGTTCGCTGCGTTTCATCGACGAGACCTTCTACCTGCGCACCGGCACGCTGAACCTCTTCAATGGCATGGTCGGCCTGACCTTCTCCTGCGACGGTTCCCACTACATGCCGTGGGACGAGTTCCTCAAGATGGACGTCGCGTTCTGGCTGGGGACGGTATAGTCCGCCGAACATGAACCCGTCCGCATGCACTTTCGCCAGAATGCTCCGCAGCGGCCTGCTGTGGCTGGCGGCCATCGTCAGCGCCGGCTGCGCCACCAATCCGGTGACGAAGAAGTCCGAGCTGAGCTTCGTCTCGGAGCAGCAGGAAATCAGCATGGGCGCCCGGCAATATGCGCCGAGCCAGCAATCGGCAGGCGGCAGGTTCATCCTCGATCCGGCGCTGACGGCGTATGTCAATGAAGTGGGGCAGAAGCTGGCCAGGGTCAGCGACCGGCCGAACCTGCCTTTCGAGTTCGTGGTCATCAACGATTCGGTGCCGAATGCCTGGGCCTTGCCGGGCGGCAAGCTGGCGGTCAATCGCGGGCTGCTGACGGAGCTGAAGAGCGAGGCCGAGCTGGCCGCGGTGCTGTCGCATGAAATCGTGCACGCCGCGGCGCGCCACGGCGCCCGTTCGGTGGAGCAGGGAACGCTGCTGGCCGCCGGGGCGACGATCATCTCGGTGCTGGGCGCGGACAAGGGCTATGCCGATCTGATCGACGTCGCCGCCCAGGGCGGCGCGACGCTGCTGACGCTGCGTTTCAGCCGCGAACATGAACTGGAGGCGGACCACTACGGCATGGAGTACATGGTGCGTGCCGGCTACGATCCGAAGGCGGCGATGGAATTGCAGGAAACCTTCGTGCGCCTGTCGGGCGACAAGAAGTCCAATTGGCTGGAGGGGATGTTCGCCACCCATCCCCCTTCGCAGGAGCGCGTCGATGCCAACCGGCACATGGCCTCGACCCTCCCGGCCGATCTGTTTCGCGGCGAGGATGTCTACAAGCGCAAGCTGGCCTTCCTGATCAAGTCGAAACCGGCCTATGCGGCGCATGACGAAGGCCGCAAGGCGCTGGAAAAGGATCCGGCGCTGGCTCTGGCGAAGGCGGATCAGGCGATCAAGCTGGAGCCGCGCGAGGCGATGTTCCACGCCCTGCGCGGCGATGCCCTGAAGAAGCTGGGCCGCATCGCCGAGGCCGAGCGCGAGTACGGCGAGGCGATCAAGCACAACGACGACTACTACGCCTACTACCTGAACCGCGGCATCACTCGCAGCCGGCTCGGCAACAAGGCGGGAGCGCAAAGCGATCTGGAACGCAGCAACGCGCTGCTGCCCACCGCCGCGGCCCATTACGTGCTGGGCAACCTGGCGCAAGGCGCCAACGATCAGGCAAAGGCCGTCGAGCACTTCAGGCTGGCCGCGACTTCGGATTCGGAGGTCGGCAAGCGCGCCGGCACGTCGCTGGCCCGCCTCGACCTGCCGCGCAACCCGGGCAACTATGTCCAGGTCGTGCCGGTGGCGGACGCCGGCGGCAATCTCGGCCTGCGCGTCACCAACCGCAGCCCGATCGCACTGCGCAAGCTGCGGGTGGCGGGCGCCGTGCAGGGCAGCAACTTCGTTCGCGAATATTCGCTGCCCGGAACATTGGCGCCGGGTCGGTCGGCGGTGGTGGCGATGGGCGCGCGGCTGGCCGACTTCAACGTCGGGCTGAACCGCGTGGTGGGGCAGGTGCGCGGCGCGGAGCCTGCCGAGTAGGCTGCCGGATAAGCGTCGCGGGCTAGACCAGCCCGTTCATCAGTTGCACTTTCACCGTGTCGCCGGCGCCGACTGATTCGCGCTCGTGTTCGAGCACGATGAAGCAGTCGGCGTCGGCCATCGAGCGCAGCACGCCCGAGCCTTGCGCGCCGGTGGGGCGCACGCACCACTCGCCGTTTTCCTGGAACAGGATGCCGCGCTGGAATTCGGTGCGGCCGCGGCCCTTCTTCATGGGTTCGACGCAGCGCGCCGGAAAGGCGGGGACCGGCGGCACGGGATCGAGACCGGCCAGCTTGAGGATCGCCGGCCGCACGAACTGGTAGAAGGTGACCATCACCGCCACCGGGTTGCCCGGCAGGCCGAACAGCCAGGCGCCGGGTCGCTCTGCGCCGTCGGGCTGCGTCTTGCCTATCCGGCCGAAAGCCATCGGGCGGCCGGGCTTCATGGCGATCTTCCAGAAGGCCACTTCGCCGAGCTGGGTCATCAGCTGCTTGATGAAGTCGGCTTCGCCGACCGAGACGCCGCCGCTGGTGATGATGGCGTCGGCGCAGGTGGCCGCCTCGCGGAAGGCCGCTTCGAGCGCGGCCGGATCGTCCCTCACCACGCCCATGTCGATCACGTCGCAGCCGAGCCGGGTCAGCATGCCCCACAGCGTGTAGCGGTTGCTGTCATACACGGCGCCTGCGGCCAGCGGCTGGCCGATCGAGCACAGCTCGTCGCCGGTGGAAAACAGCGCGACGCGCACGCGGCGGCGCACCGAGACTTCGCCGATGCCCAGCGACGCGATGATGCCGATTTCGGCCGGACGCAGCTTCCTGCCGGCGGGCACGGCGGGGCGCCCGGCCTGCAGGTCTTCGCCGGCGCGGCGGGTATTCTGGTCGCGGCGCTGGCCTGGCGGGATGATGACGGCATCGCCTTCGACTTTCGTGACTTCCTGGATCACCACGCAGTCGACGCCTTGCGGCAGGATCGCGCCGGTCATGATCCTCACCGTCTCGCCGGCGCCGACTTTGCCGTCGAAGGCGCGGCCGGCGAAGGCGGTGCCGATGTTCTTCAGGCGCGTCTCGCCCGCAGTTCCGTCGCTGGCGGCGAGATCGTCGAAGCGCACCGCCCAGCCATCCATGGCCGAGTTGTCGTGGCTCGGCACGTCGATCGGCGAGATGACGTCCTCGGCCAGCACGCGGTCGAGCGCCTGGCGCACGAACACCCGCTCATGGCCGGCAACGGGGCTCAAGAGGTCGAGGATCAATTCGCGGGCACGATCGACGTGCAGCGAGTTCGGGTCGTAATTGTCGGCGCAGGACAGTGTCTGGAGTATTGAAGTCATGAGGTGGCAGCGAACAGCGGACTAGCCGCCGATGTAGGACATTTCGACTTTGCCGCGGCCGGGCAGGGCGGTGGCAGCGGTGCGGATTTCCGAATAGCGGTCGTCACGGCCGTGCCAGACGGCGGCGATTTCACGGCGCAGCGCCTCGTCGCCGGCGCCGTGGCGCAGGAGGGCGCGCAGGTCGTGGCCGGACTGGGCGAACAGGCAGGTATAGAGCTGGCCCTCGGTGGACAGTCGGATGCGGGTGCAGGTGGAACAGAAGGCTTGCGTGACCGAGGAGATGACGCCGATCTCGCCGCCGCCATCCTTGTAGCGCCAGCGCTCGGCGACTTCGCCGGGGTAGTTGGCGTCGATGGCTTCGAGCGGAAACTCGGCGCCGATGCGGGCGATGACCTCCGCCGAGGGCAGCACTTCGTCCATGCGCCAGCCGTTGGAGCTGCCGACGTCCATGTATTCGATGAAGCGCAGGATGTGGCCGCTGTTGCGGAAGTGGCTTGCCAGCGGCAGGATCTGGTCGTCGTTGGTGCCGCGCTTGATCACGCAATTCACCTTGATCGGCGCCAGTCCGACGGCGGCAGCGGCAGCGATCCCGTCGAGCACGTCGCCGACCGCGAAATCGACGTCGTTCATGCGCTTGAAGACGGCATCGTCGATGCCGTCGAGGCTGACCGTGACGCGAGTGAGGCCGGCATCCTTCAGCGCCCGTGCCTTCTTCGCCAGCAGCGAGCCGTTGGTGGTCAACGTCAGTTCGACCGGCAGCGGGGCCAGCTGCTCGATCAGGTTCTCGATATGCCGGCGCAGCAGAGGCTCGCCGCCGGTGATGCGGATTTTTTCGACGCCCTGATCGACGAAGATGCGCGCGATGCGGACGATTTCCTCGAAGGAGAGCAACTGCTTGCGCGGCAGGAAAGCGTAGTCGTCGCCGAACACTTCCTTCGGCATGCAATACACGCAGCGGAAATTGCAGCGGTCGGTGACCGAGATGCGCAGGTCGCGCACGCGCCGGCCGCGCTGGTCGATCAATTCGCCCTCGGGCGGCGCGGCGAGGTCGCGGCCCGGCGGCAGCGTGGCCCTGACCGCTCTGATGATAGGGATAATGTGGCCTTTGCTCATTGTTCAACTATAAGCCGGGCGCGATTTCGAGACAACATCGGCGGCGGTTCAGGCCAGCAGGGAAGCGATGTCGAAGCCGGTGTCGGCTGCCTGCCCGGGCGTGGGCGAGATGCCCTGGGCGAAGAGCTTCCGTCCGTTCATGTGGTCGGCCGGCTGGTTCAGAGAATCGATGGCGATCAGTCTGCCTGTCCGGTAGTAGTAGGCGGAGAACTTCTGCGACGTGGCGTCGCCGCGCGTGACCACGTGATCGAAGCCGGCCGTCAGGCCCAGCATCTGCAGCTTGACGTCGTATTGATCGGACCAGAACCACGGCGCCGCGTTGAAGGGCCGCTCGCGGCCCAGCAGTGCGGCGGCGGCGGATTTGCCCTGTTCCAGCGCGTTCTGCACCGATTCGAGCCGGCGCAGGCTGCCGTCTTCGAGCCGTCGCACGGTGCAGTCGCCGGCGGCGACGATGGCCGGGTCCGAGGTGCGGCCGCAGGCATCGACCACGATGCCGCCATTCACTTCGAGGCCCGCGGCCTGGGCCGCTTCGGCATTGGCAATGACGCCGATGCCGACCAGCACCAGATCGGCGGGAAACTCGCGGCCGTCCCCGGTCCTTACCGCCGCGATCCTGCCGTCATGGCCGGCGGGCTCCGAGACCAGTTGGGAAACTGCGGCGCCGAGCACCACCTCGGCGCCGTGACGGGTGTGCAGGTCGAGGTAGAACTGCGAGATCAGCGGCGCGACGACGCGCGCCATGAGGCGGTCGGCGGCTTCCAGCACCGTGACCTTCTTGCCCTTCTTGCGGGCGACGGCGGCGACTTCGAGGCCGATGAAGCCGCCGCCGATGATCACCACGTTCTGCGCCGCCTCCAGCGCCGCCGCGACGGCTTTCGCGTCGTCCAGCGAGCGCAGGCCGTAAACGCCCTGCCAGTCGGCACCCGCCAGCGGCAGGGGGCGCAGGCGCGAACCGGTGCACAGCGCGAGGCCGTCGTAGGCCAAGGTCGAACCGTCGGCAAGTGCGATCCGCTTTGCGCCACGGTCGATCGCCGTGGCACCAGCGCCGACTCTCAGGTCGATGTTCTTCTTCGCCATGACTTCCGCGGGGCGCATCATCAATTGCGCTTCCCTGGTTTCGCCCAGCAGGAAACCCTTGGACAGCGGCGGACGCTGGTAAGGCGGATGCGGCTCGTCGCCGATCAGCGTGATGCTGCCGTCGTAGCCTTCGGCACGCAGCGTTTCCGCTACGGTCAGTCCGGCCAGTCCGGCCCCGATGATGATCATCCCGCCCATGCCTCAGTCTCCAAGAGTTGTCGCCCAGTGATTCATTGTGATTGAAATGGTCCCGCCGCGCCGATATTCCGTCGCCCGGCGGAACCATCCGGTTCAGTTCGCCTTGTCGCCGAAGACGATCCGGAACAGGTCGGGAAGACTGGATGCGCCGAGCTTTTCGCGAATGTTCGCCCGGTGGAATTCGACCGTCTTGATGGTGATGAAGAGAGCCTCCGCGATCTCCCGGTTTTGCCTTCCCTTGACCAGCTGTTCCAGCACTTCCCGTTCCCGTCTGGATAGTGAGGCCAGTTTGTCCGCCTGAGCCGCGGACACTCGCGCTTCTGCTTCGTGGCCGACAGCGGGTTGCAGGGCGCTCTTCACCGCCACGACAAGGCGATGCTCGTCCAGCGGCTTTTGCATGAAGTCGGCTGCGCCTGCCTTCATGGCCTTGACGGCGAGCGGAACGTCGCCGTGGCCGGTGAGGAAGATGATGGGCAGGTGGATGCGCCGCCGGTGGAGTTCGGCCTGCAGTTCCAGCCCGGTCATTCCCGGCATGCGGATATCCAGTACCAGGCAGCAGGAACTGCGCGGCACGAAGTGCTGCAGGAATTCCCCGGCCGTGGCGAAGGTCTCCGTATCCAGGCCCGCGGCGCGCATCAGCATGGACAGCGCGTCGCGAAGGTCTTCGTCGTCATCGACGATGAAGACGGTCTTGCGCTGGGCGCTCTTCATCAGGCGGCACTCCCAGCAGGGATGGACAGATGGAAGACGGCACCGCCCCCGGGGTTGTCGACCGCCCACAGTCGGCCGCCGTGGGCGGTGGCGACGGTACGGCAGATGGCGAGGCCGAGGCCCAGACCATCAGCCTTCGTCGTGAAAAACGGCGACAGCAGTTCTTCCGCGGATCTGGTGCCGAAACCCGCCCCGCGGTCGGCAACGGAGAACAGCACCTCGCCGGATGCCTGCAGCGCAATGTCGATCCTCAGCTTGCGCGATTCGGGGGCGGTGTCGCGCATGGCGTCGATGGCATTGCGGATCAGATTCACAAGGGCCTGCACCAGCAGTATCCGGTCGGCGACGATTGCAGGTCCGGAGGCCGTCTGCGGCAACTCGATGGCGATCTTCTGTCCGTCGAGGTAGGGCTGCACAATGTCGATGGCGTCGGTCACCAGGCTTCGGGCATCGCAGGGGGCCGGCCGATGCTGGCGCTGGCGGATGAATTCCCTCAGCCGTTCGATGATCGATGCCGCCCGCACGGCCTGGGCGCGGCATTTGGCGAGCGCCGAGGCGATCTCCGCATGGTCCGGCTGCGGCGCATTCAGCAGCCGCTGGCAGGCGTCGGCGTAGGTCGCGATGACCATCAGCGGCTGGTTGATCTCGTGGGCGAGCGTGGATGCGATTTCGGCCAGGCTCATCAGCTTTGCGGACCGGTGCATGATCTCGATGTGCTTCTCGCGCAGCAGCTCCGCGTCCTTCTCCTCGGTGATATCGCTCAGCACCCTCAACATGACCTGCGTATTGCGACCCCAGGGGATCGGGCCGACCTGGCTCAGATACCAGCGACCGGTGCGCGAGTTGCGGATCGTACGGGACGAGAAGCCGTGGCCGGTCGTGATCGCCGGCAGGCTCGCACTGCCTTCGCCATCGTGCGGGAACTCCTGCTCCAGCATGCTCGCGCGCGAGGTGGCGGCATCGCCGGCGATGCGGATCATCGCGGAGTTGGCATAGAGGATCTCGTCGCTGCTTTCGTCCGCGACATATACCGCCGAGTGCATTTCTTCGAGAACCCTGAAGAAGCGCTCATCCGCCTGGCCCAGGGCATGGCGCAACCTGGCGATCAGCCAGGCAAAGGCCAGGAAGCCAAAGAGCATCTCGGCCGCTTCCCAGTAGTAGTAGCCCGATTGCAGATAGAAATGCTGCGACTTGAAGCTCAGCAGCCACAGTACGCTGGAACAAGCGGCGGCGAGAACTCCCATCCGCGCGCCGGCGGTCCAGGTGGCGATCGCAATCGGCGGCAGATAGAGGATCGACAGCCGAACTTCGTAGCCGGTGGCGTAGTCCGCCAGGCCCACGACAAGGATCAATGCCGCGGCCAGAAGCAGGCCGCGCTGCGGGCCGAGGCGATCGATGAGAAACCGTGGTGTTACGTGAGCCAAGCGCCCGTTCCCTGAGTTGTCGAAGCCGATCCCATGCGCCTGCGCAGAGTCCCGCGTGGCTCGCAAACTAGGGATAACCCCAGTTTTCCGCCGGGCGGTATGAACGTACACTTGCGAGCCAGGTGAGGATTACATGAGTATCGGTTATCGTATCCTGATTTACCAACCGGATGCAGCGTCCGGACAAGCACTGATGTCGATGCTTGCCGGGACACCCTGTACATTCGTTTGCTGTGACACAAGCGGCGCCGCGAGCGCGGCGCTGGACGATGGGGAGACCGACATCGCGGTGATATTCCTGTCGCCGGACGGGCCCGGGGCCGACATGCCCGACCGGATGTGCGAAACGGCGGCGGCAATTCCGTGGCTCGTCGCAACGCCACGCGAAGCCATCGACACGCGAATTGCGGCGCTCGACCGCGGCGCGGTCGATTACCTGATCTGGCCTTTCACCGCCGAGGAATTGGTGGCACGGGTGTCCACCGTTCTGCGGCGTCGCGAGAGTTCGCCCGGACGATTCATCCGGCGTGGAGACATCGTGCTGGATCGCGAAATCGGACGGATCGGCGACGGCATGACATGGACCACACTTTCGCCGACCGAGCGAAAGGTGTTCCCGCTGCTCTTCGGCGACCTTGATCGTCCGGTTTCCAAGCAGCGTCTCAAACGCGCCATGGCCGGCGCCGCGGGTGTCTCCGACAATGCCATCGAAGCCCTTATTTCCCGGTTGCGCATCAAGGCCAATACCTGGGGAATGCGGATCCAGACCTATCGGGGCCTGGGGTACATCCTCGAAAGCCTTTGACCGGTTGCTTGCCGTTGCCGCGTGCCGGATCAGCGTAGACCGGTGGTTGCCATCAGTGCCCGCGGCCGCACCGTGGCCTCGACGCCGACGGCGTTCCGGCGCTGCTCACATGCGCTTACAAACGGCGCCCTCGCCTTACATTTCCGGCAGTGACCCGCAGCGTGCCTGTGCGTTACCTTGTTCATCAGCGCGTGCTTCCTGCACTGCGCGTGATCAACGAAGGAAATCACATGAAAACCGCCAGGTATCTTGCAGCCGCTGCCGTCGTCGCGGGCGCGCTATTTTCGCCGCTATCCTTTGCCGACAATGCGGACGTTCGCTTCCGCATCGGTGACGGATCGTTCGCCGTCGCCATCGGGACGCCGCCGCCGGTACGCGTCGTCGAGTATGTGCCGGTGGCCTATCCCGGCCGGATCTGGGTGCCCGCTTACCGGGCATGGAATGGTCATCGGCATGTCTGGCACGGCGGCGCATGGGAAAGACCGCAGCCGCACTACCGCGAGGCGGCCGGACATTGGGAGCGGCGCCACGAGCAGCGCGACTTCGTCCGGCAGGTGCGCTACGAGGACCGTCGCGATCAGTCCGTCTTTCGCGGGCGGGACGAGCGGCGCGAACATTCCCGGTGAGCGTCGCCCTTGCTTCGGGCAAGGGGTCATAGCGTCGCCAGCAACTCCCTTTCGCGCGTCTTGGTCTGCTCGATGCTGGCCAGCTTGACGTGTCCGTAGCCGCGGATCTGTTCCGGCAGCGCCGCGAGCTCGAGCAGGAAGGGGAGTCTTCGCACCTCGAGCTGCGCCAGGGAATTCTCGATCACCGACGCATAATCTGCAGCGAGCTGGCGCTCGAGGCGCCGCTCGCGGCCGTAGCCGAATACATCGAGCCGGCTGCCGCGCAGCCGGCGGCCCTTCGCCAGCAGCTTGAGCAGGGGCAATAGCCATTGCCCGTAGCTGCGCTTCCGCGGCGCGCCGCCGGCATCGCGGCCGCCCAGCAGCGGCGGGGCGAGATGGAACTGGAGCCGGTAATCGCCTTCGAAGGCCTCTTCCAGCGATCTTTGGAAGCTGCCGTCGGTATACAGGCGGGCAACTTCGTACTCGTCCTTCGGGCTCAGCAGCTTGGCGTAGTTCCTTGCCACGGTGCGGCTCAGCGGCAGTGCGGGGTCGCTGCCGATCATGGCCATTTCGGCCTGCATCACGCGCTCCACCAGCCGGCGATAGCGCTGCGCATGGGCCGCATCCTGATAGGCCGTGAGATGGGCGACGCGCGTTTCGATCAGGACGGCGAGGCTGTCGTCCGCGGCGGCCTCAGCTCCGATGAAGCGCGACAGGGCGGGAGAGCCGGCGGCGGCGAGGCGGCCGATATTGAAAGCGAGGCGGTTCATGTCCACCGCCACGTTGTTGAGTTCGATGGCGCGCTCGATCGCGGCCAGCGAGACCGGGATCAGGCCCTGCTGCCACGCATGGCCCATCAGCAGGATGTTGGCGCCGACGGCATCGCCGAGCAGTCGCGCCGCGAGCGCATTGGCATCGCAGACGCTCATCTGTTCCGCGCCCGCGGCGAAGCGCAGCTTGTCCAGCAGTCCGGCGGCATGCAGGTTTGCGTCCGGATTCCTGACGAAGACGTCGGTCGGAATTTCGTGGCTGTTGACCACCAGCCGGGTGCGGCCGCGGCGCACGGTTTGCAGCGCGGCTTCGCTGGCGCCGACCACCATGTCGCAGGCGAGCATCATGTCGGCCTGCTGGGTGTCGATGCGCGCCTGGTTCAGCAGCTCCGGGTGCGCGGCGAGGCGCACGAAGGACAGCACGGCGCCGCCCTTCTGCGCGAAGCCCATGAAGTCGAGCACCGAGGCGCTGTGGCCGTCGAGGTGGGCGGCCATGGTGATCAGGGCGCCGATGGTCACTACGCCGGTGCCGCCGACGCCGGTGACCAGGATGTCATAGGGCGCGTCGGCCAGATGTATTTCCGGCAGGGGCAAGCTCGCGGAGGCTTGCTGCAACTGCTCGAGGTTCTTCATCGCGGCGCGGCGCGGTTTGCCGCCGATGACGGAAACGAAGCTCGGGCAGAAGCCATCGACGCAGGAGAAGTCCTGATTGCACGCGGCCTGGTCGATGATGCGCTTGCGCCCGAGCGGGGTTTCCAGCGGCAGCACCGACAGGCAGTTCGACTTCTTGCCGCAGTCGCCGCAGCCTTCGCAGACCTCCGCGTTGATGAAAATTCGCCGTGCCGCCGGCGCCGACCTTCCAGCCTTGCGCCGCCGGCGATTCTCGGCGGCGCAGACCTGTTCGTAGATCAGCACCGTCACGCCGGGCACTTCGCGCAGATTGCGTTGCACCCGGTCGAGCTCGGCGCGGTGATGGAATGTCGTGCCGCGGGGAAAGTCGCCGGCCTGGCCGCGATGATTCTCCGGGGCGTCGCTGACGATGACGACGCGCCGTGCCCCTTCGGCTTCGACCTGCCGCGCCATCTGCGCCACCGAGATGGCGCCGTCGGGCGGCTGGCCGCCGGTCATCGCCACCGCGTCGTTGTAAAGGATCTTGTAGGTGATGTCGGCCTTGGCGGCGATGGCCTGGCGGATGGCGAGGATGCCGGAGTGGAAATAGGTGCCGTCGCCTAGGTTCTGGAACATGTGGCGGCGTTTTGTGAACAGGCTGTGCGCGGCCCAGTCCACGCCTTCGCCGCCCATGTGGATGGCGCCGGCGGTGTCGCGGTCCATCCACGAAGCCATGTAGTGGCAGCCGATGCCCGGGGCGGCAACCGAACCTTCGGGGACACGGGTCGAGCTGTTGTGCGGGCAGCCCGAGCAGAAGTAGGGAATCCGCTTGACCGCGTCGGCGATGTTGGACAGCACCGCCGGGGCGGTGAAATCGACCACCAGCTGGCGCCGGTCGAGCGCCGGTTTGTGGCGGGCGAGCCAGTCGGCGACCACCGGCATGACCCGCGACGGCCGCAGTTCCCCCGTGGCTGCGAGCAAGGTGGCGCCATGCGCATCGGTCTTGCCGACGATGCATGGACGCTGCGCCTCGGGCCGGTTGTAGAGCAGGCTGCGCAGCTGCTGCTCCACCACGGCGCCCTTCTCCTCGACCACCAGGACTTCCTTGAGCCCCGCGCAGAACTCGTCGATGCGCCCCGTCTCGAGCGGGAAGCTGAGACCGACCTTGTAGATGCGCACACCCTGCGCAGCGAGATGCGGCAGCGACAGGCCCAGGCGGCGGAAGGCTTCGATCAGGTCGAAATGCGCCTTGCCGCAGGTGACGATGCCGATGTCGGCTGCCGGGCTCGCGCAGATGAGCTTGTCGATGGAATTGGTCCGCGCGAAATGCCGTACGGCATCGAGCTTGGCGGCGAGGCGCAACTCGATGGCCGGGCTGGGCGTGTCGTTGGGGCGGAAATGCAGCCCGCCGGGCGGCGCGACGAATCCTGAGGGCGTGGTGAATTGCGGCTTGATCGCGTCGAGATCGACCGTCATTGCACTTTCGACGGTCTCGGAAATTGCCTTGAAGCCGACCCAGGCGCCCGAATAGCGGGACAGCGCCCAGCCGTAGAGGCCGAACTCGAGCATCTCGGCGACATTGGCCGGGTTCACCACCGGCATGCTCCAGGCCTGCATGACGAAGTCGCTCTGGTGCGGCATCGAGGACGAGACGCAGCCATGGTCGTCGCCGGCCACCGCGAGCACGCCGCCCGTCGGCGAGGAGCCGTAGGCATTGCCGTGGTGCAGCGCGTCGGCGGCGCGGTCCACGCCCGGCCCCTTGCCGTACCAGAGCGCGAATACGCCGGACACCGTACGTTGCGGATCGCTTTCGACCTGCTGGCTGCCGAGCACGGCGGTGGCGCCGGCTTCCTCGTTGATCGCCGGCAGAAAATGAATCTTCGCCGCTGCCAGCCGCTCGCCGGCACGCCACAGGGCCTGGTCATAGGCGCCAAGCGGAGAGCCGCGATAGCCGCTGATGAAGCCGGCGGTATCGAGTCCGGCGGCCATATCCAGCTGGCGCTGCATCAGCGGCAGGCGCACCAGCGCCTGGGTACCGGTCAGGAATACGCGGCCGGCGGTCGCCGACAGGGAGTCTTCAAGACGATAGCCGCCGTTCGCCAGCGGCATGCCTGCGATGCTGTTCATGTTCTCTCCTCCGGTGCTGCCTGCGGATAGCGATACGATGCCGCCATCCGCTCCTACTTTAGGCACTGGGCGGGAGAAAGTGTTACCTTTTGTTCTGCCTTTGGCCTTGTGAAAGAAACATTTGTTTGCGTAAATGGAGAATGGCGAAATGAATCAACTCGACAACTACTCGAAGAAGCTTCTGCGCGAACTTCAACTCGATTCGCGCCGCTCGATGCAGGAATTGTCGGCGCGCGTCGGCCTGTCGGCCACGCCCTGCTGGCGGCGCGTCAGGGAGATGGAGGAGAGCGGTCTGGTGCGGCGTTACACGGTGCTGCTCGATCGCGAGAAGCTCGGACTGCATGTCTGCTGCCTGGTCAGCGTCAACCTGCAGCGCCATGTCACGGGTGCCATTCAGGAGTTCGAGGCAGCCATCGGCGAATGTCCGGAAGTCATAGAATGTTTCAGCGCAACAGGCGAGGCGGACTACCTGCTGAAGGTCGTCGCACCCGACATCAAGGCTTTCGATGCATTTCTCAACCAGGTGCTGCTCACCCTGCCGGGAGTCGCCAATGTGCGCACCAGCGTGGTGCTGCGCGAATTGAAGTACGAGACGGCGCTGCCCGTCTGAATTGCTCGTGGCGGACCGGAGTATTCCCGGGCTGCCGGTAGAATGCGGGTATTCGAATCGCCAGGCATCTTTTTCCAGAAGGGACGGTAAGTCATGAAATTCTTTGTTGCGGTTTTTATGCTTCTTTGCGCCAGCGCCGGCTGGAGTGCCGAGCAACCGACGCTTCCACCTGCGACCGCGCTGAAGGGTGAGGTTCTGGAAGTCAGGGATGTCGAGGCTTACAGCTATCTGCGCCTCAAGACCGCAGAAGGCGAAGTGTGGGCAGCGGTGAACAAGGCGCCGGTGAAAAAGGGGGCCAAGGTCACGATCGAAGATGTGATGGTGATGACCAATTTCGAGAGCAAGGCGCTGAAGAGAAGCTTCCCGAAGATCATGTTTGGCACCCTGGCCGGCACGGGGGCAGCGAGCGGAATGCCTGCGGGGCACTCGGCCATGCCCAAGGCCGAGTATGCCGGCGACGTCAAGGTGCCGAAGGCCAGTGGTCCCGATGCGCGCACCGTTGCGGAAGTGGTGACGAAGGGCGCGGAACTCAAGGACAAGACTGTCCTGATTCGGGGCAAGGTCGTGAAGTACTCGCCGGGCATCATGGGGAAGAACTGGATTCATCTGCGTGACGGGTCGGGTTCGGCAGCGGACAATACGAATGACCTGCTGGTGACGACCACCGATCAGACAAAGGTCGGCGACGTGGTTGTGGCGAAGGGCGTAGTGCACACCGACCGCGACTTCGGTTCCGGCTATGCGTACAAGGTTCTGGTCGAAGAGGTCAAGCTGCAGCAGTGAGCCGTCGGCTGCCTGAGAGCGGCCGGCGCCGGCGGGCGCTTGGGCTGACCCTGCTGTCGGGTCTGGTGCTGCTGCTTTCGGCGCCTGTGGTGCGTGCCGAAGCGTTACACGAGGAGGCGCCGCGAGTGGTGGCGGCGCTGGAACAGGGACTGGCGGCCGAATCGGGAGCCGGCCTGAGGAAGAATCCGCGACTGGCCCTGGCGCTCTATTGCGATGCCGGAGTCATGGGGAGCCCCGAGGGATTCTTTCGTGTCGGCCGCATTCTCGCCAAGGGGCCTGTCTTTGTCCGCAATCCGGAACTGGCCAACGCCTATTTCGCCCTGGCGGCGAAACTCGGCCATCGCGATGCCGTCGATCACTACGATGAAAGCATCGGCAGCGCGCCGCTCGGCGACGAGTGCGGAAACTTCGAGGCCAGCCTGGTGGCGGGGCACTTCGACCTCGATGCCTATCTGTCGGCTCTCTCGCCGGCAAAGCGAAAGGTATCGGACTTGATCCGCCGCCATGCGGCGCGCTTTGGCGTCGATGTCCGCATCGCCCTAGCGGTCGCGCTGGCCGAGTCGAATCTCGATTCGCTGGCGGTCTCGCCGAAAAATGCGCAGGGCGTGATGCAGCTGATGCCGGGCACGCAGGAGCGTTTCGGCGTGAGGCATCCCTTCGATGCCGAAGCCAACATCAAGGGCGGACTGGCCTATTTGAGATGGCTCAAGGAGCGCTTCGGCGGTGACTGGGCCCTGGTCGCCGCCGCCTACAACGCCGGGGAAGGCACGGTCGAACGGCATGGCGGAATTCCGCCGTTCCGCGAGACCGAGGCCTATGTGCGGCGGGTGCTTTTCTTTGCGGGCTTCGCGCTGCGGAAGAAAGCCTGAGTACCGGCCTCGTTCCCGCTTTGCGGCGGTTCGTCCCGCGAATCAGGCATTTCGTCGCAAGTCGCTCGCACTGCGGATCCGTATTGCAGAAACTGCCTCCATCACAACTCCCTGGAGGTCGTCATGAGTCAAGAATTTACCCCGGTCAT